>Ga0183099_1000989_pt1 | contig 17646 bp, 17 predicted proteins | sample Biomet1_FD_127788 | JGI IMG/M metagenome (GOLD analysis project Ga0183099, IMG submission 127788) | Microbial communities from bioreactor (seeded with anoxic lake sediment) at LBNL, California, USA - Biofuel metagenome 1 | ecosystem: Engineered > Bioreactor > Anaerobic > Unclassified ... | reverse complement strand
TCATTTCAAACGCCGGCGATCCGGCATATTGTCCGCCAGCAGTTTTGTGCGCTTGTTCGTGGGTACGAACTTCGGCATCTCGTTTTTCAGATCCTGAACTACTTTTCTTCTTGTTGCGCTTTTTCTTATCCGTCTTCCGAAGAACCGCCAGTGGCATAGCTTTGGCCATCCGGCCCTTTAGTCATTTCAAACGCCGGCGATCCGGCATATTGTCCGCCAGCAGTTTTGTGCGCTTGTTCGTGGGTACGAACTTCGGCATCTCGTTTTTTCAGATCCTGAACTACTTTTTCTTCTTGTTGCGCTTTTTTCTTATCCTCTTCCGAAGAGGTATCGTCACCTTGGGATGACGTTTGTCCGTTACGACGAGATTGATCAGAGGCAGCCGTTACTGTTTCAGATGTCGGTAATGTTGTTTCGGTACTATCTTGGGCGGTGCTATTTTTAGCACTGTTATTCTTAACAGAGGCAAAAGAGTAAGTATCTGAAGCAGATAACTGCGTATTACTAATATAACGCTGCGGAGTATCGGCGGAATTATCGAACCGGTTATCTGTTTTGCCTGAAGCGCTTTCTGCAGGTTGAGGAATTCGCTCCCGTTGCACATTATCCCGCCGCGCGGCTTCTGTCGCGGGCTGTTGTGCCAATGGCACCAGATTAGGATAACTTGGGGCGATATTCATGAGTGTCAGACGTGAATATCAAGTAATGAGCCAATCATCTGATCAGAACGAGTGATCACATCTGCCGATGCCTTGCCCTGAATTTCTGCCATTTTAAGCTGGATCAACGCATCAGGCAGAACATCTGATTGCGGAACAGCGGCCTGATCTGACGATGACAGTGTTTGCTGTGCGATCTGGCTGGCACTGGCGTCCAGTTGTGATGTGGCTTTCTGTAAACCAAGCACACCCGACGAAAACGCGCTGTTAATATTCATACTCATTGTACCCTCGGAACGTACAGATCAACTCAATGTAATTATCGATGACAAATGATGAGAATAACAGCATTAACCGCACATTTTTCAATCAACAAATTGTCGTACTGCATCAATAAATAACTGTGGATGCGACAGAAACGGGGTATGTGCCGCCTGCGGAAAAATAACTGAATGGCTACCAGGCAACAAAGATTGAATTTCAGCGGCAGCAGCAACAGGCACAATACTGTCTAAACGGCCATACAGACTTAATACCGGGCAACGCAACGAAGAAAGTTCAGCGCGTAAATCGATGGTTTCCAGCAACTGCAGACCCGCCTCAAGTGCAGCTGATGTGGCATCAGGTCGCTGTTGCAGCCAGTGTTTCAGCCGTTTGACATCTTCTTTAACCGTTTCACTGCCCATTGCCTGTATTGCCAGAAAGCGCTCAATGGTTTTACGACTATCAAGTTGCAGCGCCCGGTTAAAACCCGATAAAACATCAGCACGGATCCCCGGCCAGTTATCTTGCTGTAAAAAACAAGGCGAACTACCTGTCAGCACCAAACGTGTAACACGTGAGGGATTATCCAGTGCCATGCGTAATGCAATCAGCCCCCCCATCGACCAGCCCAGTAAGTTAAATTGCGCTGGTAGGTACGGTAATACCGCCTCACTCCACAATGACAGCTCTGCACTTTCCACGGCCACATGCTGGCTAAAGCCAAAACCCGGTAGATCCACCAGATGTAAAGAATAATACGGGGCCAGTAGTGGCACGATTTCTTGCCATACTGCACTGTTTAAGCCCCATCCGTGTAACAGCACCAGATCCGGCCCTTGCCCGATACGCTCTATATGCATCTTTTTTCTCTTTTAACATACATCTGACATACACATGATAACCGCTGAGTAGTACTCACGCGAAGAGAATAGCCACCGTCACTGTGCATTGAATTGGCCTGTATGTTTTTTGCGCACCAATTAGGCACTCATAAATCACTTAATGCTTCATTAATGTGCACTGAATGCACCATTTTGCAAACAAAGGAGGCAGGAACCTCATTTTTGAGCCATTTTATATGTGATCCAGGTTGGCATAATTCCTGCGAAGGAATATACAGGTTAGCGACATACTAGTCCGGCCAACGAGTTCTCAGACCTCCGTTTGTCGAGATCAGGACACGGTATTATCAGGGAGATATCTACAATGAAACGATTGTTTGCAATCTTGGCGCTGGTGGGAGCTTTCGGGCTGGCAACACCAGCATGGAGTGAAGAAGCAACACCAGCTCCAACAACATCCACTACCGTAGCAGCTCCGGCAGCTGAAGCAGCACCTGTTGCTGCACCCGCTGAAGCAGCTCCTGCACCAGTAGTTACTGTTAACAAAGGCGATAATGCCTGGTTGATGGTTTCTGCCGCATTTGTAATTCTGATGTCTATTCCTGGCATCGCATTGTTCTACGGTGGTCTGGTGCGCAGCAAAAACATGCTGTCTGTGCTGATCCAGGTGTTGGTAGTGTTCAGTCTGATCACGATATTGTGGGTCACCTACGGTTATAGTCTGGCATTTACTGAAGGTAATGCTTTCTTTGGTACGCTCAGTAAAGCGTTCCTCAAAGGAATTACGCCTGATTCTATCGCCGCTACCTTCAATAAAGGCGTCGGTGTTTCTGAACTGATCTATGTCGTCTTCCAAGGCGCGTTTGCTGCCATCACTTGCTGTCTGATTCTGGGTGCTTTTGCTGAGCGCGTTCGATTCTCTGCAGTGCTGCTGTTCATGGTGTTCTGGTTCACCCTGTCTTACATCCCAATGGCACACATGGTGTGGTACTGGGCTGGTCCTGATGCTTACACTGATGCTGATGCAGCAGCGAAAGCAGGTGCAACCGCAGGTTGGTTGTTCCAGCACGGTGCTCTGGACTTCGCCGGTGGTACCGTTGTTCACATCAACGCAGCGGTTGCTGGTCTGGTAGGTGCATATTTTATCGGTAAACGTGTTGGTTTCGGTCGTGAATCAATGGCGCCACACAGCCTGACCATGGTCATGATCGGTGCTAGCTTACTGTGGTTTGGCTGGTTCGGTTTCAACGCTGGCTCCTCTCTAGAAGCCAATGGTATTGCAGCACTGGCTCTGGTTAACACTTGGGTAGCAACAGCCGCAGCAACATTGACCTGGACTCTGGCTGAGTGGGCTCTGAAAGGTAAACCATCTATGTTAGGTGCCGCATCTGGTGCGGTAGCAGGTCTGGTTGCTATTACTCCAGCGTGTGGTTTCGTTGGTGTGATGGGTGGCATCGTGATCGGTGGTCTGGCTGGTGTCGTTTGTCTGTGGGGTGTGCATGGTCTGAAACGCATGCTGAACGTCGATGACTCTCTGGACGTATTCGGTGTGCACGGTATCGGCGGTATCCTCGGTGCGATCCTGACTGGCGTATTTGCTTCTCCGGATCTGGGTGGTACTGGTGTATGGGACTACGTTGCTAACGCTGTAACACCAGATTACTCCATCGCAGTACAAGTTAAAGTTCAGGCGATTGGTGTTATCACCACTATCGTTTGGTCTGGTCTGGTCTCTATCGTGGGTTACTTCCTGATCGACAAACTGGTTGGTCTGCGTGTACCAGTGGAAGCAGAACGCGAAGGTCTGGATCTGACTTCTCATGGCGAACGTGCTTACAATAACTAAGCCGGTTGCAAATCTGTCAGGGCGCCTCAGGGCGCCCTTTTTATTACAGTTATTGTCTACTCCATTTCTGTTTCGACCCTTATGTTTGCAACGCTGCGGCAATTCATGCCATCCCGTTTCCATTCAGAATGGCAAGGTATTTGTCTGTTTTGTCGCCAACCTACGGCGCAACCGTTGCTTTGTCGTTATTGTGCTGAAGAGCTGCCTTTGCTCGATCATCATTGTCGATTGTGCGGCACCCCACTCGCGGGCGGTAATGACATCTGTGGTCATTGCCTGTTACAACCGCCGGAATGGGATTTTTTGCATATTCTGGCGGATTTTGAATTTCCCTTAACCGGACTTATCCACCAGCTGAAATATCAACACAAACCATTGCCTGCAGCTTTATTTGGCAGAATGCTGGCGGAACTCTATCCTGCAAATGAACCTAAGCCTGAAGTGATCCTACCGGTTCCATTGCATTGGCGGCGTCAATGGTCGCGTGGTTACAATCAGGCACAGGAGATCGCGCGCCCCATCACTCAACAGTTGAATATCCCCTGCAATAACCGGTTATTAACGCGAACGCGGGCCACCAAAGTACAAGCGGGCCTTTCTCGCGAATTACGACAGACAAATCTGAATAATGCCTTTATTATCAAACCACATACCTATCAACATGTCGCATTGCTGGATGACGTGGTGACCACCGGCGTGACCGTGACAACTCTGGTACGGCTTTTGAAAGAAAGCGGCTGCCGGCGTGTCGATGTCTGGGCTATTTGCCGGACACAACTGCGCGGTGAATAAGTATTGTGTCATATACGTTTTGCGGCGTATGATAATACCCTAGTTTTTTAGTCAGGATTAGAGGATGGCGATGATCACGATCACCGAAAGCGCTCAGGCTCATTTTCGCAAGCTGCTGGAAAAGCAGACCGAGAATACTAATATCCGCGTATTTGTTATGAACCCGGGCACCCCCAATGCGGAATGTGGCGTCTCTTACTGTCCTCCGGATGCAGTGGAACCCGAAGATACTCGCTTACCATTGAGCGGCTTCGATGCCATCATTGATCCCAATAGCGCGCCATTTCTGGTTGATGCGGTTATCGACTTCATCAGTGACCAGATGGGCTCTCAGCTGACCCTGAAAGCACCGAACGCCAAAATGCGTAAAGTAGCTGATGATGCGCCACTGGCTGACCGAGTTGAATATGTTTTGCAGTCGGAAGTAAACCCGTCTCTCGCAGCCCATGGCGGTAAAGTGACACTGACTGAAATTACCGATGACGGCATTGCCATTTTACAATTTGGCGGTGGCTGTAATGGTTGTTCAATGGTCGATGTGACGCTGAAAGAAGGGATTGAAAAACAGTTACTGGAACGCTTCCCTGGCGAATTGACTGGCGCGAAAGATGCGACAGAACATGCCCGCGGCGAACACTCCTTCTACTGATAACTGCTTCAAGTTTTGCATATAACAACGCCAGCATCTGCTGGCGTTGTTTTTATCTGGAACCAACCACTATTCGCCTTTTTGATCCCGGCTCAGTAGTGTTAATGCCGCATCTTTCGCTGATTTACCCTGATACAAGATCTGATAAATCTGCTCACAAATTGGCATTTCCACACCTTGGCGAGCTGCCAGCGCACGCACTTCTTTGGTGTTACGGTAACCTTCCACCACCTGACCAATTTCGGTCATGGCTTGTTCCACCGTTTTGCCCTGCCCTAAGGCCATGCCAAACCGACGGTTACGAGACTGATTATCGGTGCAGGTCAGCACCAGATCACCCAGCCCGGCCATGCCCATAAAGGTTTTGGCATCTGCGCCGAGTGATAAGCCCAGACGTTGCAGTTCAGCCAAACCACGAGTGATCAATGCTGTTCTGGCATTTGCGCCAAAACCTAACCCATCGGACAAACCGGCACCAATCGCGATCACGTTTTTTACCGCGCCGCCGATTTGCAGACCGATAAAGTCCGGATTGGAATACACACGGAATGATTTACCACAATGCATCAGCGCTGACATATCCGCCGTGAACTGGTCATTCGTTCCTGCCACTGCGATAGCAGTCGGCATTCCTGCTGCCAATTCACGGGCAAAAGTCGGCCCCGATAATACCGCTAGCGGAATTTGCGCACCCAAAATCTCTTGCGCCACTTCCCCCAACAGTCGGCCATGTTCCGGCTCAAGACCTTTAGTCGCCCAGGCAACTCGCGTATCTTCGCGCAGAAACGGCTTGATCCGCTGCAGCACGTCGCCAAAAACATGGCTGGGCACGACCACCAGCAAATCGCGGCTGGCGGAAACGGCATACGCCAGATCATCGGTCAGCTGTAAGGAATCAGGAAACGGAACATCCGGCAGAAACTCCTGATTACAGCGATCTTGCTGTAAACGGGCAACCTGCTGTGGATCATGCCCCCACAACAGCACCGGCTGACCTTTGCGGGCCAGAGAAATGGCAAGGGCGGTGCCGTAAGACCCCGCCCCCAAAACACTCAGTACTACGGATGAATCCATTACTGTACTGCGCCAACAGGTGCCTGTTCTGCTTCTAATTGAGCGATATGAGAAGCAAACAGAGCATCAAAGTTTACTGGTGCCAGATTCAGTTGTGGGAATGAACCACGGCTGACCAGACTGGCAATCGTTTCACGTGCATAAGGGAACAGAATGTTCGGGCAGAACGCGCCCAGACAATGCGCCAGATTTTGAGCATCCAGATTAGACGCAGTAAATATACCCGCTTGTTTCACTTCACACAGGAACGCAGTTTCTTCACCCAGCTTACAAGTCACGGTCAAAGTCAGCGCAACTTCATACACATCCTGACCCAGAACCTGAGTCTGTGTATCCATATCCAGCTTCACTTCTGGCTGCCACTCTTTCTGGAAGACAACTGGCGTGTTCGGTGCTTCAAAAGAAACATCTTTTACATACACACGTTGGATCTGAAATTCTGGTTGTGCTGCGGTGTTATTTACTGCTTCTGTCATTTTAATGCCCTTTATTAGTATTGCCTGACGGCTGTTAATGCAAAATTAATTAGCGCTTTTTGGTGACGGGTAAGTTGCCGGCACGCCATTGAGTTAAACCGCCACGCAGCAGGTAAACCTGCTTAAAGCCGGCTTTAACCAGTTTGCCGGCCGCTGTTTCGGCACGCGCACCAGTTTCACAAACCACGATGACCGGCTTCTCTTTATGCTTGTCAATTTCAGTGGTGTTACCCTGCTCAATTTGTGCCAGTGGAATATGGTGGGAATTGGTGATGTGACCACGGGCGAATTCGTCTTGTGCGCGCACATCGATAACAACCGCATCCTGACGATTGATCAAGGTTACCGCAGCTTGATGATCTATTTGTTTTACCGGTGAAAAACGAGCTTTAACCGCTGTCGCCACCACGGCGGTTGCCAAACCAACCCAGGCCAGAACCAGTATCTCGTGGCGTATTGCAAAATCGATGTATTCCTGCATTCTTTTTTCCCAACAACACTGAAAATAATCCGGACAGTATTACATGTGAACCAGCAGATTTACAGTATTCGGCCTGCATTGAAAATTCCTTCCGTGAAATGTGTAACGAAACGAGCTGAAAAGGTGACTAATGCAGCAGATATTGTAGAATTGATGGCAGTCGAACTTGTTTTCGTAAAATCCAAATAAAGAGGCCACACACAATGTCTACAGCTAAAAAGCCACTGGCACTGATCATCATGGATGGTTGGGGTTACAGCGAGAAGAAAGAAGGTAACGCCGTTGCCGCCGCTAACACACCAAATCTGAATGCTCTGTGCGCTAAATACGCCAATACTCTGATCTCTGGTTCAGGTATGGACGTAGGTCTGCCAGACGGTCAGATGGGTAACTCTGAAGTGGGTCACGTTAACATCGGTGCTGGCCGTGTGGTTTATCAGGAACTGACTCGCGTGACTAAAGAGATCCGCGATGGCGATTTCTTCAAAAACGAAGCACTGTGTAAAGCAGTTGATACGGCTGTTAGCTCTGGCAAAGCCGTTCATGTAATGGGTCTGATGTCACCAGGCGGCGTTCACAGCCATGAAGATCACATCATTGGCATGATGGAACTAGCTGCTCAGCGTGGTGCTGATCAACTGTATTTTCACGCCTTCCTGGATGGCCGTGACGTAGCGCCACGTTCAGCGCAAGAATCTATCGAAAAATTCGATGCTGCATTCAAGAAATTGGGTAAAGGTCGTATCGCTTCTATGGTTGGTCGTTACTATGCAATGGACCGCGACAACCGTTGGGATCGCGTTCAGGAAGCTTACGACCTGCTGTGTGAAGGCAAATCAGAATTTGCTCCTTACGCTGATGCAACTGCAGCACTGGCTGCGGCTTATGCGCGTGGCGAAAACGACGAATTCGTTAAAGCCAGCGTGATCGGCGCTGAAGCGGCTCCATTGAATGACGGCGACGTGCTGGTATTCATGAACTTCCGTGCTGACCGTGCGCGTGAAATCACCCGTACTTTTGTTGGCGAAGGCTTCGACGGTTTCGTGCGCAACAAACAGCCTAAACTGGCTGATTTTGTCATGCTGACTGAATATGCTGCTGACATCAAAACTTCTTGTGCTTATCCACCAACAGCATTGACCAACACCTTGGGTGAATGGTTGGCGAAACACGACAAAACTCAGCTGCGTATTTCTGAAACTGAAAAATATGCGCACGTGACTTTCTTCTTCAACGGTGGCGAAGAAAAATGCTTCCCAGGTGAAGATCGTGAACTGATCTCCAGCCCGAAAGTAGCTACCTATGATCTGCAGCCAGAAATGAGCTCAGGCGAGCTGACTGAAAAGCTGGTTGCAGCGATCAAGAGCGGTAAATATGACGTGATCGTCTGTAACTACCCGAACGGCGACATGGTTGGTCACACTGGTGACTTCGCTGCCGCCGTTAAAGCGTGTGAAGCGGTTGATGACTCTATCGGTAAAGTTGTTGCAGCCCTGCAGGAAGTGGGTGGCGAATGTCTGATCACTGCCGACCACGGTAACGCTGAACAGATGACCAACGAAGAAACTGGTCAGGCGCACACTGCACACACCAGCCTGCCTGTTCCATTGATCTATGTGGGTCGTGAAGCAACGGCACTGGAAAACGGCAAACTGTCTGATCTGGCGCCAACCATGCTGACACTGATGGGCATGGAAGTTCCAGCCGAAATGACTGGTAAGCCTCTGATGGTTCTGAAATAATTCTCGCCCATGTGGGCAGAGCAGTTGTTTCTTATGAAATACAATCGCGTCGGCCTGTTGGTCGGCGCGTTTTTTTTTAGCGCCGTCATACAGGCGGAAGAGTCAAAAAACGTCAACTCGTCGCTATCCAGCGTACGGGAACAAATCCAGCAAAAACAGCAAGCTATTCAGGTTCAGAAAAAAGATCTGGCTTCGCTGCAGCAACAGTTGCAGGCGGACGAAGATGCCATCAGCGCAGCCAATAACAAATTACAATCTTCTCAGAACCAGCTCAGCAAAGTGCGCAGCAAACTACAGCGGTTAGAAGCTCAGCGTGCCAAACTGGAAGCCGAATCTAATCAGCAGCAACGATTACTCGCCGAACAATTTGATGAAGCCTACCGTATGGGCCAGCACGATTACATGAAGCTATTGCTGAATCAGCAAGATCCGGCAGCTGTTGATCGCACTCTCGCTTATTACGGTTATATGAATCAGGCACGACTGAAGGTTTTAAAACGACTGGATGCCACCAAAGCCGAGTTGTTGCGCAATAAACAGGAAACCAATGAAAGCAGCCAGGAATTGCGCGGCTTAATTGATAATCAGCGCCAAGACCAGCTGACACTGCAGCAAAAACAGCAACAGCGCGAGCTGACTGCTAAAGAGCTGAACAGTTCATTACATTCCGATCAACAGCAACTGGATAAACTGCAACTGGCAGAGAAAGCCATGTTGCAGAAGATTGAAGAGCAGCGCAAACAGTTAGAAGCCGAGCGCGCCCGCAAGAAAAAAGAAGCCTTAGCATTAGCACGTGAAAAAGCGAAACAAGCAGGTAAGTCTCAGGAAGCGGCAGCACGCAAAGAAGCGGCTCGTTTAGCCAAAACAGATTTGCAAGGCTTAGGTAAATCCGGTCGCATGAGCTGGCCAATCCGTGGTTCAGTGATCCGTAAATATGGTGAAAACCGCTCCGGTGAAGTGGCCTGGAAAGGGATATTGATCCAAGCGAGTCAGGGTTCTGCGGTTAAAGCCGCAGGCAGTGGCGATGTGGTGTATGCCGATTGGCTGGATGGTTTTGGTAACGTATTGGTTATCGATCACGGCCGCGGTTACCTCAGTTTATATGGCAATAATCAAAGCCTGACCAAACATGTCGGTCAGCGGGTTAATGCCGGCGATGTGATTGCCAGTGTGGGCCACAGTGGCAACACGGGAGCGACAGGGCTTTATTTTGAGATCCGTAAAGCAGGTAAACCCGTCAACCCGGTTTCGCTACTTGGTAAATAATACTTGGCCAATAAACCTTAGTCAAAAAGACTCACAAAGTTAAAAAGACCCGGCATTAGCTCCGGGTCTTTTTAACTGCGCAGTTATCAATTAAAGATTAATTCCTTAAAAATCAATGTAATAAATATTGGCACAACCCTTGATATAGATAACTCAATATCTGGTAATCGAATCAAGGAACGTCCTAATGTTTTGTATTCAATGTGAACAGACCATCTCTACTCCTGTAGCTAAAGGCTGCAGTTACACCATGGGCATGTGCGGTAAAACTGCCGAAGTCTCCGATCTGCAAGACGTACTGATTTATCTGCTGCAGGGCGTTTCTGATTACGCATTAAAAGCACGCTCTGTCGGTATCGTTGACCAAGCAATCGATGCCTATGTTTGTCAGGCGCTGTTCGCCACGCTGACCAATGTGAATTTCGATGCGGTTCGTATCATTGCGTTCATCAATGAAGCGCAACAAAACCGTGACTCGCTGAAATCTCGTTACGAAGCAGCTTGCTTGTTAACTGGAAAAACACCGGAAGTGGCGACTGGCCCGGCGGCGTTGATCCTGACTGCGGATAAAGCAGAATTGCTGACTTGGGCACCAAATGCAGCAGTGAATCGTAACCATAAAGAGATCGGTGAAGACATTCTGGGCCTGCGTCTGCTGTGTCTGTACGGCCTGAAAGGGGCTGCTGCTTACATGGAACATGCACGTGTCTTGGGTCAGCAGGATGATTCAGTAGGTGCTGAATATCACCAGATCATGGCCTTCCTCGGCACTGAACCAACCGAAATGCAGCCATTGATCGATTGCGCGATGCAGATCGGCCAGATGAACTTCAAAGTTATGGCAATGCTGGATAAAGGTGAAACTGAAACCTTCGGTCACCCAGAGCCAACTAAAGTGAACATGAAGCCGGTTACTGGTAAAGCGATCCTGGTGTCTGGTCACGATCTGCATGATTTGGAAAAAATCCTGCAACAGACTGAAGGCAAAGGTATCAACGTATTCACGCATGGCGAAATGCTGCCAGCGCATGCTTACCCAGCTTTCAAAAAATACCCGCATTTAGTTGGTAACTACGGTTCCGCTTGGCAGAATCAGCAAAAAGAGTTCGCCGCCTTCCCTGGTGCGGTGGTGATGACGTCTAACTGCATCATCAACCCGAACGTGGGTAAATACACCGATCGTATCTTTACCCGTAGCATCGTCGGCTGGCCAGGTGTGACTCACATCGAAGGTGATGATTTCAGCACTGTGATTGAAAAAGCGCAGTCACTGGAAGGTTTCCCATACGATGAAATTCCACATTACACCATGACTGGTTTTGCCCGTAATGCCCTGATGGCTGCCGCACCTGCGGTGATCGATCAAGTTAAAGCCGGCAACATCAAACACTTCTTCCTGATCGGCGGTTGTGACGGTGATAAACAAGAACGTGGTTATTACACTGAAATGGCGAAAGCAGTGCCACAAGACAGCCTGATCCTGACGCTGGCGTGCGGTAAATTCAAATTCAACGATCTGGAATTCGGTGATATCAACGGTATTCCTCGTATGCTGGATGTGGGTCAGTGTAACGATGCCTATTCTGCCATTCAGTTAGCTCTGGCGCTGGCTGATGCCTTTGAATGCGGTGTGAACGATCTGCCGCTGTCTCTGGTGCTGTCTTGGTTTGAACAGAAAGCTATCGTGATCCTGCTGACATTGTTGTCACTGGGTGTGAAAGGTATTCGTGTTGGCCCATCTGTACCGGGCTTCCTGACACCAAACCTGTTGAACTTCCTGAATGAGACGTTCGATCTGAAACCAATCACTACCGTGGAACAAGATCTGAAAGATATTCTCGCAGCCTAATCGCGAAGGCGCTTCACAACCCATATTGGTAGTGAAGCGCCTGTCATTCAGTGCAAAATCAGACAGGACTAGTGCATGACCCAATCCCCCCAAGTATGGCAACAAGGGGCTCAAACCCTGTGTTGTATTGAACGCCGGCAGGAAACTGCTGATGCCGTAACGTTAGTTTTTCGCCCGTTACAAGCACTGGCTGTCAGTTATCAGCCAGGACAATTTTTACTGCTGACTGTTGAAATTGATGGTCAGTCACATAGCCGCGCTTATTCACTTTCTTCTTCACCATCCCGCTCTGCTGATCTGGCCGTCACCGTCAAACGGGTGTCTGGCGGGCTGGTCTCTAACTGGTTACTGGATCATTTCCACACTGGCGATACGCTGAATGCATTGGCACCAACTGGCGCGTTTTTCCTGCCTGCGGATTACAGTGCCGGTAAAATTTTACTGTGCAGTGCCGGCAGTGGTATTACGCCGATGATGTCGATGGCGCACTGGTTGCTGGATAACCAACGCGAGACTGAGATCCTGTTCCTGCATAGCGCCCGTCATGCCGAAGACATTATCTTCCGCGATGAGCTGATGGTACTGGCAGCGAAATATCCGCAGTTCAAACTGTCACTGATTTTGGATAACACCACCGATGCCTTTGTTTGTTATCAGGGCTTCCTGAACCCGGTGTTGTTTGATCAGTTAGTACCCGATCTGAGTGATTGCCATGCTTTCATGTGTGGCCCAACACCTTATATGGATTCATTGGAAAGCTGCTTACGCGATCGCCAGTTTCCGATGCACAACAGCCACAAAGAATCATTCACTCCAGCCACACCAATTGCAGCGGATGAAACCCTTTCCCGCCAATTCCGTCTGGAAGTACCTGGCTTTGGCGCCAGCAGTGACATCACCAATCAACAAACCGTATTAGAAGCACTGGAATCCCTGCAATTACCAATCATTGGTGCTTGTCGTTCCGGTGTTTGTGGTTCCTGTAAATGCAAAGTGGTCAGCGGCAGCATCGAGAATATCAGTGAACAACCCGGCCCGTTGACCGAAGAAGAGCAGCAGCAAGGTTATATTCTGGCGTGCAGCAGCCGCGCCAGCTCAGATTTAGAACTGGAGCTTTAATCTATGCAGAAACATCGAATAATCGTCGTTGGGAATGGCATGGTCGGCCACCGCTATCTGGAAGAGTTAGTGGATAAGGCAGATCTCAGTCAGTATGAAGTGATCGTATTTGGCGCAGAACCGCGCGAAGCGTATGACCGTGTGCATTTATCTTCCTATTTTTCGCACCATACGGCCGCGGAACTGAGTCTGGTAAAACCGGGCTTTTACGAAAAACATGGCATCAAACTATTTTTGAATGAAGCCGTGAAACGCATCGACCGCGCTCAACAAGTGATTGAAACCAACCAAGGGCAAACCCTGCCGTATGACACATTAGTACTGGCAACCGGTTCTTATCCTTGGGTACCGAACATCGCTGGTAGTGCCCATCACGAATGTTTTGTTTACCGCACCATTGAAGATCTGAAAGCCATTCGCGAAGCGGCGAAACAAGGCAAAAGTGGGGTTGTCGTCGGTGGTGGTCTGCTGGGTCTGGAAGCCGCTGGTGCACTGAAAGCACTGGGCTTAGAAACTCACGTCATTGAATTTGCACCGGTACTGATGGCCGAACAGCTGGATCGTCAGGGTGGAGAAATGCTGCGCCGTAAGATCGAAAGCCTCGGTGTGACCGTGCACACCAGCAAAAACACCCGTGAAATCGCGCACTACCAAGGTAAGCAAGGTCATCATCAACTGCGTTTTGCGGATGACAGCGTGCTGGATGTGGATCTGGTGGTGTTCTCAACCGGTATCCGCCCGCAAGATACGCTGGCGCGTTACTCCGACTTGCCGATTGCCGAACGTGGTGGTGTCGAAGTCAATGACTACTGCCTGACTGCCGATGAACACATCTATGCTATCGGTGAATGTGCTGCTTGGCATGGCCGTTTCTTTGGTCTGGTGGCGCCGGGTTACAAGATGGCGCAAGTGGCCGTTGATCACCTGTTAGGCAACGACAACGCCTTCACCGGTGCCGATATGAGCGCCAAACTGAAACTGCTGGGTGTGGAAGTGGGCAGTATCGGTGATGCACAAGGCCGTACACCGGAAAGCCTGAGCTACGTCTATCAGGATGATGCTGCCGGTATTTACAAGAAAATCGTGGTCAGCAGTGATGGATCAAAACTGTTAGGAGCCGTGCTGGTTGGTGATACCACCGATTACGGCAATTTGTTGCAGTTGAAACTTAACGACATGCCGCTGCCAGCACACCCAGATACCTTGATCCTGCCAGCGCATGCCGGTGTAAAACCAACACTGGGTGTTGATGCCCTGCCCGACACAGCGCAGATCTGTTCTTGCTTCGACGTTACCAAAGGCCGCATCGCGCAAGCCGTGGCTGCTGGTTGTCATACCGTTGCCGCAATCAAAGCCGAAACCAAAGCCGGTACCGGTTGTGGTGGTTGCGTACCATTGATCTCGCAGGTGCTGAACGCAGAATTGTCGCGTCAGGGCATTGAAGTGAAAAATCACCTGTGTGAACACTTCGCCTTCTCGCGTCAGGAACTGTTCCATCTGGTCAAAGTCGGTCAGCTGAAAACCTTTGAAGAGGTATTAAGCAAACACGGCCACGGTTATGGCTGTGAAGTGTGTAAACCAACCGTCGGCTCCATCTTGGCCTCTTGCTGGGGTGAATATGTGCTGAAAGCGGCACACACGCCGCTGCAAGATACCAACGATACCTTCCTCGGTAACATGCAAAAAGATGGTACTTATTCTGTGATCCCGCGTATGCCGGGCGGAGAGGTAACACCCGAAGGCTTGATGGAAGTCGCGGCTGTCGCACGCGATTACCAGCTTTACACCAAAATCACGGGCGCACAGCGTATCGGTCTGTTTGGTGCGCACAAAGACGACCTGCCTACTATCTGGGATCGTCTGATCAAAGCCGGCTTTGAAACCGGTCATGCGTATGCCAAATCGCTGCGTATGGTGAAAACCTGCGTCGGCAGCACCTGGTGTCGTTTCGGTGTGCAGGATAGCGTGGGCTTGGGCGTTGAGTTGGAACATCGCTATAAAGGCATCCGTTCACCGCACAAAATGAAATTTGGTGTTTCCGGTTGTACCCGTGAATGTGCGGAAGCGCAGGGTAAAGACGTTGGCATCATTGCGACCGATAAAGGCTGGAACCTGTACGTCTGCGGTAACGGTGGCATGAAACCACGCCATGCCGACCTACTGGCAGCAGACTTAGATAAAGAGACGCTGATCCGTTATGTCGATCGTTTCTTGATGTTTTATGTCCGCACGGCAGACAAGCTGCAACGTACCGCCAGCTGGCTGGATAACCTCGAAGGCGGTCTCGATTACCTGAAGTCAGTCATTATCGACGACAAACTGGGGATCGGTGCGGAACTGGAACAGGAAATGGACGCGATCCGCAGTCAATACCACTGCGAATGGCAGGAAACACTGGGTGATGAACAACAGAAACTGCGTTTCCGTCACTTCATCAACAGCGCACAGCCTGATCCATTGGTGCAATTTGTTGGTGAGCGCCAACAGCATCGTCCGGCGAAACCGGAAGAACGTATTCCTACTTACAACATTTCGCTGGAGGAACCGGTATGAGCTGGACCGATATCTGCGCGGTAAATGACATTATTCCCGGCACCGGCGTGTGTGCGCTGTTAGGGCAACGTCAGGTGGCAGTCTTCCGCCCCTATGCTGACGAACAATTGTTTGCACTCGACAACATTGATCCGTTCTATCAGGCCAGCGTGTTATCCCGCGGCATTTTGGCGGACTTACAAGGTGAGTTGTATATCACCAGCCCGCTGAAAAAACAGCATTTCCGCCTGAAAGATGGCGTGTGTCTGGAGAACGCTGATTTCTCTGTTGCGGCCTATGCAGTGCGAGTGACTAACGGACGAATTGAACTCAAGGAGCCAGTGTAACTATGTATCAGGAAACTATCGAAAAATGCGCGGCGGTTGCTGCGCGAATCAAAAGCACCTCTGCGAATAACCCGCTGAGTTTCTGGATCGGCAGCCTGATGGCTGGCGCGTATGTCGGCTTAGGCATCATCCTGATTTTCACGTTGGGCAATCTGGTTGATCCGGTCATTCGTCCGTTAGTGATGGGGGCTACCTTCGGGATTGCGTTAACGCTGGTGATCATTGCCGGTGCTGAACTCTATACCGGTCACACCATGTTCCTGACCTTCGGCGTGAAAACCGGCAAACTGAGCAGCACACAGGCAGTGGGTATTCTGGCACAGTCCTGGACCGGTAACCTGCTGGGTTCTATCGTGGTCGCGTACCTGTTTTATCTGGGTGGCGGCGGTCAGATCCTGCCGATTGATGGCAGTTTGGTCCATAAAGTGGCACTGGCAAAAACCACCGCACCGGCACTGGCACTGTTTGCCAAAGGTATGTTGTGTAACTGGCTGGTGTGTCTGGCGATCTGGATGTGTCAGCGTGTTGAAGGTGCCGCTAAATTCATCGCCATCTGGTGGTGTCTGCTGGCGTTTATCGCCTCTGGTTACGAGCACTCGATTGCTAACATGACCCTGTTCGCACTGTCTTGGTTTGGTGCGCATACCCCTGAATATACACTGGGCGGTATCGGCTATAACCTGCTGTGGGTTACCTTGGGTAACACCGTTTCTGGTGTGTTATTCATGGGCTTAGGCTACTGGTATGCCACGCCGCGCGCACAACGTCCTGTCGTCGTCGCAGAAGCAAACAACCACGCTCAACGCGCTTAATCTGCTTTCCAACCGTCCACGCCTCATGCGTGGACGGTTCTTATCATCCGTTTCCAACGCCTATTCTGAAAAATCTTTTCTCCTCCTGTTTTATCTGAATCTATGCTTTAAGAAGAAGCCACTGTTTGTTCTTGCTGTTTCATCCGCCATCTGTGATGAAGAAGACACGGCGTGTTGCACGAAATAAATTCTTCACAGAGCAAGGAGTTAATGATGAGTCATCTCATGATTGAATATGTAGGAAAGATCGTTCTGGTCAAATTCATGCCGGGTTATGTGGCAAGTGCGCAGTCATTGATCCAACCCAACGATCCGGATTGTTCGCACTATTACGTTCGGTTAGCCGGTGTTGAAACCGCCGGGATCTGGGTCGAAAACAAAGAGTGGCAGACGCAGGATTTCTTCTCGATCCCACCCGATGTTTATCATGCTGCCATCTTTATTCCCTGGCATCAGATCGAATCGTTAGTCGCCTTCCCTGATCGCGAATTCAGCCATAACGAAGAACCTTACCGCGAAAAAGACATTGGGTTTCTGGCCGCTAAGTAGTTTTTGGCTGCAAATTAAAACCGGATGAAAAACCGACGCCGTAACGCACAGCCGCTACGGCGTTTTTATAATGCCGCGACCATTTGACTGACATCCACATCATCCTGTTGCTCTGGCGGCAGATAAGCCTGCGCATAATCCAGATAGACACCGGTACGCAGGAATAACGCGAACAATTCAGGATCAATATGACCCGACTGCGCCATTTGCTGCATGATGCCAAGTGCTTCATCCAGTGATTTGGCTTTTTTGTACGGTCGATCGGCTGCCGTCAAGGCTTCAAAAATATCGGCAATCGTCAAAATACGGGCGGTCAGCGGAATATCCTCTGCCGCTAATTTGCGCGG
>Ga0183099_1000988_pt1 | contig 17654 bp, 19 predicted proteins | sample Biomet1_FD_127788 | JGI IMG/M metagenome (GOLD analysis project Ga0183099, IMG submission 127788) | Microbial communities from bioreactor (seeded with anoxic lake sediment) at LBNL, California, USA - Biofuel metagenome 1 | ecosystem: Engineered > Bioreactor > Anaerobic > Unclassified ... | reverse complement strand
ATTCAACTCCTTTACTAGAATTTTTATATATAAATTTAGTGGATTATATAAAAATGGATAAATCACAATATGAAAATATCCATTAATTATTCTAAACTATTCTAAATTTTAAGTTTTAATTACTTAGCCTAAAAATATTTTAATATAAAGTATGTCTACTTGATTATTGCCTCTATTTAAGTTCGCATAACCGAGGAATTGTTTTATTTGTTTTCAGTAATTTTTAAATCCTTAAAAAACCCTTCTGTTCCTATGTCTACCCATAAACCGATACTTCCATTTGTTGTACTTCCTTTCATTTCATTAACTATAAAAGAAGCATATTCTTTATTATCTAGAAATAATTTCGCTTTTTTATTCTGAATTTCTAATCTCATAGTAATCCATTTATCTAATTCTAAGTCAGCATAAGTTTCAAATTCTCCTTCCGAATTTGATCTGAGAACGTTAAACTTATAATCTGGATAAGCATAATATTGTATTGTATGATTTCTTCTTAATTGATCATCTGCTCTGCCATTTGTTGGTCTTAAATAAATAGATTCATATGATGTATTCTCTTCATTAATTCTAAAAGCAACACCTATAAATCCTCTTGCAAGTGCAGGTGCACTTTCTAAAATTCTGCTTAATACTTTTACTTCAATAATTCCGTTTTCAAAATTTAAATCTTTAATTTTTAGAAAAGTTGGTTCATCTACTGTATTTACCATATTATTTATATCAAAAGGTAAGGCTTCTAAATCTCTTTCAATTCTAAGAACTTCCTCATTTCTTAGTTTTGTAATACTAGCTGTAACATTTGATATTTCAAATTCCTGATCTTTCCACTTTAATAGCTTATCCATTTAGTTTCCTCCAGTTTTATATTCTAAGTCTATATTCAAAAACTTTTTATTATGAATTGCAATAATAAAAAACTTTTTATCAGTTTACAATAAATATATTTTAAATAAAAGTAGGCACTTTTTTATTACTTAGTTACTTTGTTGTAACTAATGGGATTTATATTGTTTCTACTTGAAAGTTTTTAAAATTAATTGACATTTTATTAATTTAATCTATACTTTATTAAATATTGATAATATTTTTATAGGAGAGTGCAAATGTTGACAAATAGACAAATAAGTATTTTAGCTTATTTGCATAATAAGAGGGATTGGATTACAAGTGAAGAAATTTCTTCAAATTTGAATTTAAACAAAAAAACTATTCAATTGGAGATTAAAAGTATAATGGAAATTCTTCAAAATTCCTGCTCAATACTAATAAATAAGCAAAAAGGATATTTTCTAGAATCTCTATCAGAAAATTCAAAAAAACTTATATATGAAGAAATTATTCATTATGGCGGTAAATATTTTTCAAAGTTTAGGCCTTCACTTTTTATATTTTATTTATCATTTTTAAAATCATACATAACTATGCAGACTTTAGCTGATAGTTTTTACATGTCAAAATCAGCAGTATCGTTAGAACTAGAAACTGTAAAAAGATGGCTTAAGAGGTATGAAGGAATTGAACTGGAAATATCAAATAAACATGGCATAAAAATAAATGCAAAAGAGAAAAATTTAAGGTTTTATTGTTCGAAATTTAGTGTTATAAATGTATTTAAGGAAATGCCTTTTCAAAGAGAAATAGCAATTGAATATGAAGAATATTTGAAAATAGTTGAGGAAATAGTAGCGGATATTTTGATAAAGTTTAAATATTATTTAATAGGGGAAGAATATTATAAAATTTGTAGATTTATTTCTATTTCAATATTACGCTCACGGATGGGATATGTTAGAAATGTAGAGAATGAAAGTAAATTAGTAATGAATCCTATAGTATTGGATATTAGTGAGCTTATTAAAAATAAATTATTTTACGCCTTTGAAAAAGAAGAATTGCTTGATTTGGAAGAAGTGTTTAACGAAAGTGATGTTTTATTTTTAGAAAATAAAATACATCCTGAAATTGAATCAAGAATAAATGTTTTGGAAAAGGAAATATGCAATTTCTTAAATATATCTAATAATTTTGTTTTTATTGAAAAGAAAAACTTAGTCCAAGTCATTAAAAATATTCTTTTAAGAGAGGAAAGGAATCATAGAGGTATTAACTACTATAACGAAAATATTATTAAAATGTTTCCTTTAGAAACATATTTGATAGAACGATTTTTCTTCGAATGTTTTGGAATAAAAATAATAAAAGAACTGTCTACTTTATCCTTGTTTCTTGCAACAAGTTTAGAACCATATAAAAATCAAATTTCTGTATTATTTGTAACAAATAAAAATATAAGCATTATTAATCATATAAAAAATTTGTTAAACAAATATCTTGAATTTAATGTTAAAGAAATTGTTGTAATTCCTGAATATTATTTTAATAAGAATTTAGAAGGTTATAAATATTTTGATGTTTTCTTAACAACGGAACAAGAAATTTTATTTACAGAAAAACCTTTCTATTTTATAGAACCAATTTCCAATTCTGAAGAAATTAAAAAATTGAATTTATTGGTAATGGAAAAAATCAAATTAAAATTTATTACCAATAAAATAAACACTACAGAGAAGTATTTATCAGAGAAAATGATAAAACAGGAACAATTAGAAAAAGAAATTATTAATTGTTTAATAAATGACTCAAATAAAAATACATTTGTTTATAGTACTTTTGGTAATGAAAAGTTATATATTAACAATATTGATTATAATGTAGATACAAAAGTAGTTATATATACTTTTGAATCTCCTTTTGAATTTAAAGATAAGAAAATTAAAAAAATAATTTTTTCTCAATTCAATAAAAAAGAATCAAATATTTTTGAATTTTATAGTTCTGTTTCAGATGTTTTAGAACTAAATTTGTAATTAAATTTCTGATTCAGTATTATCCATTCAAAAAAACTCTTCATTTAAAGAGAGTTTTTTTGAATGGATTTTTTTTTCGAAATCTATATAATGAGACTACAACAAATTGGATTAAGTTGTTTAAAAAGGAGAAAAATTATGGATTTTATTACAAGAAAAGAATTTCCAAAAGATTTTTTATGGGGAGGAGCTACAGCGGCTAATCAAATAGAAGGAGGATTTGACCAAGGAGGAAAAGGACTTTCAGTAGCGGACTGTTATTCTTTTGATTCTAAGCTTCCCAGAGAACAATGGAGTGCACAATGGCATAAAATGACTCATGAGCAAGTGAAAGAAGCTATGAATCCTAAAAGTAAAAAGTACTATCCTAAAAGAGTCGGAAATGGATTCTATTACAATTTTAAAGAAGATATAAAATTATTTGCTGAAATGGGGTTTAAAACTTACAGAATGTCCATTGCTTGGACAAGAATATTTCCAAAGGGTGATGAAGCGAAACCAAATGAAGAGGGATTAAAATTCTATGATGAAGTATTTGATGAGTTATTAAAATATAAGATAGAGCCACTTGTTACTATATCTCATTATGAAATGCCACTTTATTTAGCTATAGAATATGGAGGGTGGACTAATCGTAAGTTGATAGATTTTTATGTTAGATATTCAAAATGCCTATTTGAACGTTATAAACATAAAGTGAAGTACTGGATGACTTTTAATGAAATAAATAGTATAGCGAGACATGCTTTCACAAGTGCTGGAATTATAGAAGAGGGAAATAATAATCTTGAACAAGAGTGTTTTCAATCGGCTCATCATCAATTTGTAGCCAGTGCTATGGCTACTAAAATTTGTCGTGAAATTATAAAAGACTCAAAGATGGGATGTATGATAAGTTACCAAATTCCTTTACCATATAGCTGTAATCCAGAAGATATACAGAGGGCTGATGAATTACAAAAACAAACATTACTTTTTAGTGATGTTCAAGTAAGAGGTTATTATCCTAGTTATTTTTCTAGAATGATGGAAGAGAAAGGAATTAACATTAGTATTCAAGAGGAAGATTTGAAGATTTTAAAAGATTATCCTGTTGATTACGTAGGATTTAGTTACTACATGTCAACAGCTGCTAGTGCACATCCAGAGAAGTATTCAAAGGTTGCAGGAAATTTGTTAACAAATGGAGTAGAAAATCCGTATTTAAAGTGCAATGAATGGGGATGGCAGATAGATCCGAAAGGCTTAAGGGTAGCATTAAATCAACTGTATGACCGTTATCAAAAACCATTACTTATAGCTGAAAATGGTTTAGGAGCAATAGACAGTGTAAATGAAAATGGTGAAATCAACGATGATTATAGAATATCATTTTTAAAAGACCATATTGAACAAATTAAAGAATCAATAAAAGATGGAACAGAAATACTAGGATTTACTAGTTGGGGATGTATAGATTTAGTTAGTGCTTCAACATCTCAGATGAGTAAAAGATACGGATTTATTTATGTTAACTTAGATGATAATGGACAAGGAACTTTAAAGCGTTTAAAGAAGAAATCATTTTACTGGTACAAAAAATTAATTGAATCCAATGGAGAAATCTTATAAAAATAAATTTGGGAGGTTAAAATGGTAGCAGAAAAAATATTGGAATTTGTTGGTGGAAAAGAAAACATTCAAAATTTTACACATTGTGCAACACGTTTACGTTTTAATATTGATGATGAAAAAATAGTGAAACAGACTGAATTATCAAATCTTAAAGAAGTTCTTGGCGTAGTAAACAAGGGAGGGCAACTACAAATAATTATTGGACCATCTGTAGAAAAACTTTATCATGAAATGACACAATTAGTAGGAGTTGCAAATAAAAATATCGATGTAAGTATTGAATCTAAAAAAGAAACAAAAAAAAGTAATTTTGACAAAGTACTGGCATATATATCTGGAGCGATTCAGCCAACTTTAGCAGTTATAATTGGAGCAGGAATGATAAATGCTATATTATCTGTTTCAGTTTTGCTCGGACTTAGTAAAGAAAGCGGAACTTATGTAGCTTGGTCAACTTTAGCAAATGTAGGATTTACATTTTTACCAGTATTTGTAGCATTTTCTGCAGCACGTAAAATGAATACTAACGAATATATAGCGGCATTTTTATCACTAGCAATGGTTTTTGGATTTAACCAAAAATCAGATTTATCAATGTTTGGAGTCGCTTTACCTAATATTAAGTTCGCAAATAGCATTATACCAGTTTTATTAATGGTGCCAGTTTTATATTACGTTGATAGATTAATTATGAAGATAATTCCTTCTGCTACCCATTTTACAATAAAACCTTTAATTACTATAATTATTATGGCTCCTTTAATGCTTTTTATTTTCGGACCATCAGGAGCTTTTGTAGGAACATTATTAGCTAATATGTGTATTTGGTTAATGGATAAGATTGGATCAATTGCAATGGCAATTTTAGCCTTATTGCATCCAATAACAGTAATGTTTGGAATGCAGTATTTATTTACTCCTTTAATGGTAAATGAAGTAGCACAGACAGGTTCGTCCTTTTTACTAGGTAGGGCATTAGCAGCAAACTTTGCAATGGCAGGAGCTGCTTTAGCAGTAGGTGTTAAAGCGAAAAAAATTGAAAATAAAAGTGTTGGATTTTCCTCTTGTGTTACAGCTCTTTTAAGTGTTACAGAACCAGCTCTTTATGGTTGTTTAATTCGTTTGAGAAAACCATTAATTTCTGCGTGTGCAGCAGCGGGGATATCTGGGATATTTATTGGATTATTTAAAGTGCAAGCTTTCGCAATTGCATCCCCTAATTTACTTTCTATGCCAATTTTTATTGGAGGAACATCTATGCTAAATTTCTTTTTGGCGTGTGGAGGAGCAGCTATAGGTTTTGGAATGGGATTCATTATAACTTATTTAGTTGGATTTAAGGAAGATTAAGATTTATAGTATATTATGTAATAGCACGGATAAAATCTAGATATTGATTTTATCCGTGTTTTATTACATAAATATATTGACTTTTCAGTAGTTTATACTATAATTTATATATAATATTTATATTGAAACTATTGTGATTTCATTTAGTTTAAGGAGGATTTATGTTAACTCAAAAAGAATTACCTGCCTGTCCAGTGGCAACTCTTGTAGAAATTATAGGAAATAAATGGAAGTTATTAATAATAAGAAATCTATTAGTACGTACATATAGATTTGGAGAATTAAAAAATGACCTAGTAGGAATAAGTCAAAAGGTTCTTACCGATAGCCTAAGAGCCTTGGAAGCCGATGGAATTATAACAAGAACAGCATACGCAGAGGTTCCGCCGAGAGTAGACTATTCTTTAAGTGAGTTAGGAAATTCATTAAGACCACTTTTTAAAGATATGGAAAAATGGGGAAACAGTTATAAAGAAATTGTATTAAATCAATAATAAATTTAAACTGAAGGCATTCAAAATTTTGAATGCCTTTTATAATTTTAATTTTTTTACTTAATTTTAGAATGTTTAGCAGAAAAAGTATAAATGGGCACTTATATTTTATTTGAAAATATATTTAAATTTTTTCTAGTGCTCTAACCTCAAATTTTTCAAAAAAGTAACAAAAAAGTAACTAGGTTATAAAAAGGTGCCTACTTGATGAATTATTTTAAGAACGATATACTTAGAAAACTTAGTTATTTATTTTTAGGAGGTATTTTATATGAGGACTCTGGAAGAGTTAGTTGGTTACAAAGATAAAAATGTTGTAATAACAGGTTCTGCATCTGGAATGGCAAAAGCAGCAACAGAATTGTTAATAGCATTTGGAGCAAAGGTCTATGCGATAGATAGAAACGATATTGATTTACCTGTATATAAGTCTATAAAAGGAGATCTTAGTACAAGAGAAGGAATAGATAGTGCTATTTCTGAATTACCAGAAAAGATAGATGCCCTATTTATGTGTCACGGCGTTGCATTGATTCCAGAAAAGGAAAAATTTATTCAGTTGGTTAATTTTATAGGACAAAAATACATGGTAGAGTCACTTCTTCCTAGAATTTCAGAAAATGGTTCTGTTTCATTTATTTCTTCAAGTGGAGGATACGGTTGGGAAAATAAAATAGAACTTATAAATGAATACATAAATTTAAACACATTTGAAGAACAAGTAGAATGGGTAGAGGGTCATATGCCTATTTTTTCTGAGGGGTATATGTCAGATTCTTATTGTTTTTCAAAGCAATGTATTAATGCTTACGTAAAATCAAAAGTGCGTTCACCAGAATTTATAAATAAAAAAATAAGAGTCAATGCAATTGCTCCTAGTTACACAATAAGCGGATTAACAAAAGATTTTAATCTTGCTATTAGCCAAGATGGTTCTGAAGAAAGTGGAGAAAAATTGATGCATGAGTTATTCTTAAAAAGTTGGAATGGACGTCCAGGAACTTCTGAAGATATGGGTTATCCTTTGGTTATGATTGGAAGCAGTTTATTTGGATATTTGAGTGGACAAGTTATTTATATAGATTTTGGAATGACAGGAGAAATGGATTATAAAAATCTACTATCAAAATAGTAGTTGGAGGAAACTGATGCTAAAGGTAATTGCTAAATTTGTTGTTAAAGAAGATAGAATAAATGAATTTAAAGAATGTTGTAAGTCATTTATTTTTGAAACGAGAAAAGAAGAAGGATGCATTTCCTATGAACTATTCCAAGATAAAAATGATAAAAAAGTTTTAATTTTTGTTGAAGAATGGAAAAATGAAGAGGCTGTTGCTAATCATAACAATACAACTCATATAAAAAATGCATTGCCAACTTTAATAAGTTTGGTAGAGGAAGAACCTGTTCTAAATATTACAGAAATTGTATGTTAGTTTTATTAATTTAAAATTTTATTGACAAATATAAAGTTATGCCCTATAGTTAATCTATAAATATAGATTTAATAAATCTGTATTTATAGATTAAAAAGTTAGTTCTATAGTTAAATTAACTAGGAATAAAGCTTTTGAATTTAGGAGGTATAAATTTATGCATTTTTCGAGTGGAGTTAATAGGCCACCTTATGAAGCTCAATCTGCTTACTTGCAGGTTACATCAGGTTGTAGTACAAATAACGAGTGTGCTTTTTGTACATTTTATAGGGAGAGTAATTTCAAAGTATCGCCAATAGAAGAAATTATAAGCGATTTGAAAGAATTGAGAAGTTACAATATTAATCCCAAAAGAATCTTTTTACAAGGAGCAGATCCTTTTGTATTAAATTATGAAAAACTTATGGAAATAGGAAAACTTATAAAGAAGTATCTTCCTACTGTTGAATCTATTGGTGGTTATGCAAGAATTAATAATATTGCTAATAAAACTGTAGAGCAACTTCAAAATTTGAGAGATATGGGGTACAGCAATCCGTATTTTGGAATAGAATCAGGAGATAACTTTATCTTAGAAAGAATGAGTAAAGGGTATACTTCAGAATTAATTACAGAACAATGCTCTAAGATGGATGAAGCGGGTTTTAAATATGTAGCTAATTTTTTAAATGGATTAGGAGGTCATGGTTACGGATTAAAACATGCTCAAGATTCAGCGAAAATCTTAAACAACTTAAAACCGACACTAATTTATGCTTCTTCTCTAACTTTAATGCCAGGTTCATTGTTATTTGAGCAGGCTAATACTGGGGAATACAAAGAAGCAACTGAAATCGAAAAATTAGAGGAAATGAAAGAGTTTATTAAAGCACTTACAGTTCCAACTCTATTTCAAGCTGTACATAGTTCTATAGCAGTTCCTTTATCAGGAAGAATCCCTGAGGATAAAGAAGATATGATTAGAACTCTTCAAAATGTAATAGACAATACAACAGAAAGTTCTTTAAGAAAATTTAGAGAAAGTGTTAAAAGTTTATAAACATTATTGTTTACCAAATTTGAATTTAATTATACAATTAATTATATACAAAAAATTAAAAATTAATGAGGTAAATTATGAATATGGTTAAAATTTTTAAAGCACTAGGAAATGAAACAAGATTAAATATTTTATTTTGGCTAAAAGAGCCAGAAAAGAACTTTGAACCACAAATGCATATTACAGTAGCAACTGACTTCCCAGGAGGTGTATGCGTTCAGAGTATTCAAAAAAAATCAAATTTATCACAATCAACTATTTCTAATTTCTTATCAAGTTTAGAAGAAGTTGGCTTATTAGAATCGAAAAAAATTAATCAATATACTTATTTTAGAAGAAATGAAAAAGTTATCAATGAAATTAAAGAGTGGATAAGACTTGAAATTTGAAGTTGATAAACTAAAAAGGAGAAATTAAAATGAATGAACAAATATCATGGGTTTTTGAACTTAAAGTAAATGACGGAGCTGTAAATAATTTAAAAGAATTAATGAAAGAAATGGTAGAAGCAACTTTAAATAATGAGCCAAATACAGTTGCTTATCACTGGTCGCTTGATAAAGATGAAAAATACTGCCATGTATATGAATGCTATAAAAATGGTGAAGCAGCAGTATCACATTTAGAAACATTCAAAAGTAAATATGCAGGAAGAATGTTAGCGTTAGGAGAAGCAACAAAATTTGATGTTTATGGAGTAATCACAGATGATGTTTATGCAGCATTAGATGGTTTTGGAGCAAATTACATGTCACCAATAGGTGGATTTGTACGTTAGTTTTAAAATGTTAAAATTTAAAGAGTTTTTAACTACTGATATCATAGTTAGAAGCTCTTTTTTTATTTAATTCCATGTATTTGAAAAGCTATAAAAATCACAATAGTCACTTTAAAGTAACTAGGTTACAAAAATGTGCCTACTTTACATATACAAATTTGATGTTAAAATTAATTGAACATGTTCGATTTAATATATTTATAAATAACGATAAAACAATTTTAAAAATATTAATAATAGATTAATTTTAAAATTAAAAATCACAATTTAAAGTTTTTATATAAAATTTTTTAATAGGAGGATTTATTAGTGAAAGCAGCAATTTATCATGGTATTGAAAATGTTACAATTGAAGAAATACCAATGCCAGAGTGTGGACCAAAAGACGTTATATTAAAAACAGTAAAAGCAGGTATCTGTGGGACAGATATAGGAGCTTATTATCACGGCGGAGAAGCAGCAGGTATTTTTCCTGAAAATCAATTTGGTCATGAAATGGCAAGTATTGTTTACAAAGTTGGAAAGGATGTTCCATCTAATATTAAAGAAGGGATGAGAGTATTTTTAAATCCATGTACTTCAAAACGTCCAGATTGCGGGTTATCTATATTTGAAATTGCAGATGAATGCGGAGCATTTTCTCAATATGTTCAAGTTCAAGATGCAGAAATTGATTACAATATTTTCCCTTTACCTGAAAATGTTTCTTTTGATATAGGAGCACTTGTAGAACCATTTTCAGTAGCAATGCACGGAGTAAACTTAGGAGAAGGAAAACCTGGAGATAAAGTAGTAATCTTTGGAGCAGGAATGATAGGATTATCAACTCTATGTGCTTGTATAGGAAAAGGAATAAAAGATATTGTTGTAGTTGATATTGATGATTGGCGTCTTGAAAAAGCAAGAGAGATGGGAGCAATCCCTTTTAATTCAGCAAAAGGTAGTTTGTTAAATTTTTTACAAGACTTGTATGGTAATGATATTATGAATGCAGCAAACAACCCAGCTGCTAATATTGACTTATATATAGATACAGCAGGAGTAAAAAGCATTATTCCAAGTATTTTAAATATGGCTAAGCATGAGTCACGTTTAGTTATTGTTGCTCTTTATCACGGAAATATAGAAATAAATCCATATCAAATACTTGCTAGTGAAATGAGAGTAATTGGATCTTTTGCTTATCAATCTAAAGATATTAAAGACGTTATAAAATGCCTTGAAGAAGAAAGCACTCCTATTGAAAAAATAATCACTCATTATTTTCCACTAGAAAAAATTAACGAAGCTTTTGATATGGCAAAAAATGGAAAAGAAACTCTTAAAATTCTTATTAACCATGAATAAAAATTTAAAAAATTATTTGCTGTAAGTTAAGAATTTCAAAAGAGTTACAAAAAAGTAACTAGGTTATAAAAAAGTGCCTACTTTTCAAAAAAAAGTAAGTAATGTATAGTGGTTTAAGTAAGTTGCAGCAATCAAGCTGTTTCTATAAAAAATTAAGGAGGCTATGAAATGTCAAAATTAAATGCATTAAATGGATGGAAAGCTTCAAATGAATTTAACGCAAAAAGAAATGCACAAAACTATTTAAACAAAGGGAAAATGGTTATAGGTTCTTCTTGTGGGTCAAGCTGTGGAGCTGGAGACGATGGAGACAAAAAAGTAAGTTCTTGCGGTTCTTCTTGCGGAACTGGAGAGTAATAAACATTAATCCCCGTTCTATATGAGCGGGGATTTCTATAAAGGGAGTTAAAATGAATTATAAATTAATTACAAAGAAAAATGAATATAATTTGGATAAAGATATTTTAGTCATGGGAATTCTTAATTTAACACCTGATTCATTTAGTGATGGTGGAAACTATCAATCAGTTGACGAAGCAATAAATAGAGCTAAAGAAATGGTTAAAGAGGGAGCTCACATAATTGACATTGGAGCTGAATCAACTAATCCAAATTCAAAGTTTGTGGATGAAAAAGAAGAGTTAGAGAGGTTATTACCTGTAATTACTCGACTAGTAAAAGAAATTGAAGTTCCTATTTCTATTGATACATACAAAGCGAGTGTTGCCAAAGCTTGTATAGAAGCTGGTGCAGATATTATTAATGATATCACTGGCTTTAAAGGAGATAAAGAAATGGCTCGAGTAGTTGCGGAGAATAATGTCCCTTGCATTCTTATGCATATGAGAGGAACTCCTCAAAATATTCATATTGAAACCAAGTATGATGATATTATCAAAGAAGTTTCTAACGAACTTCAAGAATGTATTGATATTGCATTAAAAGCAGGAGTAAAAAAAGAGAATATCATCTTAGATCCAGGAATTGGTTTTAATAAAGATTTAAATGAAAATATTGAATTAATATATAAACTTTCTGAACTAAAGAAACTGGGATATCCTATTTTAATGGCAGCCTCAAGAAAGAGATTTGTAGGAGAAATATTAGATGCTCCTGTAAATGAAAGATTAGAAGGAAATTTAGCGGTGTCGGTAATTTCTGCTAGAGAAGGGGCTCATATTATAAGAGTTCACGAGGTAAAAGAAACAGTTAAAGCCTTAAAAATAGTTAATTATATTAAAAAGTTAAATAGAAATAAAGGAGAAATTCATGGATAAATATTTTGCATTTCAATGGCACATAACAGATGAGTGTGACCAAAGATGTCAGCATTGCTATATTTTCGCAGAAGATAATAATATACCGCTTATTGAAATGAATTATGAAAAAATAGAAGCAGTTTTTGAAAACTGTATGGATATGTGTAGAAAACTAGATAGAATTCCGTATTTTTATATAACAGGTGGAGATCCTATTTTACATAAAGATTTTTGGAAAATGCTTGAGTTATTTAAAGCAAATAATATTGCTTTTGGAATCCTTGGGAACCCATTCCATTTAACAGAGGAAGTTTGTAAAAAACTTAAATATTATGGATGTGACAAATATCAACTTTCTATTGATGGATTAAGAGAAACTCACGACAAAATTAGAAAATCTGGTTCTTTTGATACAACAATAGAAAAGATAAGTGTCCTTCGTAATGCAGGAATTAAATGTGCAATTATGACAACAGTTTCTAAAATGAATATTGATGAAATAGAAGGAATAATTGATGTAGTAGTAGAAAATAATGTAAATATCTTCGCTTTTGCAAGATATTGTCCAACAGGTTTTGAAAAAAGTAATCACATTGAACCCAATGAATATAAAGATTTTTTAGAGAAAATTTGGAATAAATTTGAGCAATATAAAGATTCTAATACAAGTTTTAATCTTAAAGACCATTTATGGACACTATTTTTACATGAAAAAGGCTTATTTGAAATCCCTGAGGACTTAGATAAAAATACCATTTATGACGGCTGTAATTGTGCAAACAGTCATATGACAATACTTCCAACAGGAAATGTATATGCTTGTAGACGTATGGAAAGTCAAATTGGGAATGTATTCAAAGAGAGTATTCATGATATTTTCCTCGGGGAAAAAATGGATAAATATAGAGAATACAATAAATTTGAGAAGTGTTCAAAGTGTGAGCTTCTAAGATTCTGTAGAGGATGTCCTGCTGTTGCTTACGGGTATACAGGTAATTCTTATGCTCCAGACCCTCAGTGTTGGAAAGAAGTGTAGTAATAATAATATGTAAAATAGAAGACCTTAGGGCTCTGCATAAGATAATCTAAGAGCTAAAGCTCTAAGATTATCTAAAAACCCCGTGAACGTTGGATGTTCAATCCCTTCGAAATGTGATGTCCAGCAACATTTGCTGGCGTGGTTTGGACGCGTAGTCCAAGATTTTTATTGAATAGTGAGGTGGGAACTAATGAAAGCAGTTGTTATAGATAAAATTTGTAATGCTGAAGAACTTACAGTTAAAGATATAGAAATACCAAAAGTTAAATTAGGATGGGTTTTGGTAAAAGTTATGGCTTTTGGGATTAATCGTTCAGAAATAATGTTTAGAAGTAAAGAAGCTGAAGCCCCTTATATAAACTTACCTAGAGTTCTAGGAATAGAATGTGTGGGAATTATTGAAGATTCTTCAGACAGTCATTTCAAAAAAGATGACAAGGTTATTGCGCTAATGGGAGGAATGGGTAGAAGTTTCGATGGGGGATACCAAGAATATGCTCTTTTACCTACTAAAAATGTCTTCTATGCTAAAACAAATTTAGATTGGATAGAATTAGGAGCTGTTCCAGAAACGTTTTTTACTGCTTATGGTTCGCTATTTGAATGCTTAAACTTAGAAGCTAATGATTCTATTTTAGTAAGAGGTGGAACAAGTGCAACAGGAATAGTTGCAATACAACTTGCTAAAAGTATTGGATGTAAGATAATTGCAACAACAAGAAAAGAAGAAAAAATAGAATTTTTAAAAGAAATAGGAGCTGACTTTGTAATAATAGACAATGGTGAAATATCCAAAAAAGTAAAAGAAATTTATCCAAAGGGAGTTTCGAAAGTATTGGAGTTAGTTGGAACTAATGTAATAGATGATTCAATGAAAACTCTAGCACATAAAGGAATATTATGTTTAACTGGAATTTTAGGAAGTAAAGTTGCAAGTAGTAACTTTGATATAATAAAAACCATTCCAAATGGCTGTTATTTAACTTCTTTTTTCAGTAATTATCCAAATCAAGAAATAATTGATAAAATTTTTAATCATATAGAAAAATATAATATTAAACCAGTAATATCAAAGGTGTTTAATATTGGAGAAATAAGTAAAGCGCATCTTCTGATGGAAAGTAACAATGCCAATGGAAAAATAGTAGTTTTAGTATAAAAAAGACAAGCTGGGGCAACAGCTTGTCTAGTGGTTACTTAGTAAACCTTTTCAATCATTAGAAAAAAAAGGACTATTGCGAGTAATATCCTTAACATAGAGATAAGTCACCCCCTTTCTAGGGTAAGTAACCACAGAATGAAATTATATCATAATGCTAAAAATAAAAGAAGAGTTAGTTTGCCCACCAACTCTTCTTTTGTACAATGACTTATCTCTCATTGGACATATACTCGCTTATGAAATAAGTATACAGCTTTTACAAAAAAAATGCAATAAATTTATTATTAGAAGTTAAAGAGTCTGTTATGATAAAAACCACTTAATAAAATTAAATTTTATAATGAATATCCAAAGGAATAGTGATAAAAATGAAAACGTTTGAAGAACGAATAGAAGAGTTCAAAAATGCTTTAGAATCTGCTGAAGCTGTAGTTATAGGGGCTGGAGCTGGTTTTTCTGATGCTGCTGGAATTAAATATGTAGGAAAAAGATTTACAGATAATTTTCAAGATTTTATTAAAAAGTATAATATGGAAGACCTATATACTTCTAGCTTTTACCCTTTTAAAACTCAAGAAGAAAGATGGGCGTATTGGGCTAAACATGTTTCACTAAATAGATTTGAGACTCCAGCTACTAAGCTGTATACGGACTTATTTGATTTAGTTAGGGATAAAAACTATTTTATTATAACTACCAATGTTGAGCACCAGTTTTGGAAAGCAAATTTCCCAAATGAGAAAATCTTTGCTACACAAGGAGATTACGGATATATTCAATGTGCTAAAGGATGCCATAATAAGCTTTATGATAATGATAGTCTTGTAGCTAACATGATTAGTGCTACAAAAGATTGTAAAATACCATCATCATTAGTTCCTAAATGTCCTGTATGTGGTGGGGAAATGGATATTAATGTTAGAAAAGACAGATATTTTGTACAAGATGAGAATTGGGATATAGCATATAATAATTATGAGAAGTTTATAGAAAACAATGAAAATAAAAAAATAGTGTTTATTGAGCTAGGAGTAGGATATAACACTCCGGGAATTATTCGTTATCCCTTTGAGCAAATGACTAATAAGAATGACAAAGCTGTTTTAATTAGATTAAATAAAGATTATCCCCAAGGTCCTATAGAAAACAAAAGTAAAACAATATCTTTTACCGAAGATATGACGGAGGTTATAGAAAGATTATGATTTTAAATACAGGGATGAGAACTGATATACCTGCATTTTTTAGTGACTGGTTCTTTAAAAGAATAAAAGAAGGCTATGTTTATGTAAGAAATCCATATTTTCCAAATAAAGTAACAAAATACCTATTAAATCCAAATGTTATAGATTGCCTTGTTTTTACAACAAAGAATCCAAAACCTATGTTATCAAGACTTAATGAGCTAAAATCTTTTGGACAATATTGGTTTGTAACAATTACTCCCTATGGGAAAGAGATAGAATCAAATGTTCCTGATAAAAAAGAGATTATAGAGTCTTTTAAAGAGCTTTCGAGGGCTATTGGAAAAGAAAAAATAGGTTGGAGATATGATCCGATATTTATTTCTGAAAAATATAGTTTAAGTTATCATATAGAAACTTTTGAGAAAATGGCTTCTGAATTATCGGGATATACAGAAGAGTGTGTTATTAGTTTTATTGATTTATATGAAAAAACAAAACGGAATTTTCCTCAAGTGCAGGAAGTTTCTGAAGAAGAAAGAGATATTATAGGGAAAGAGTTTAGTCGTATTGGTAAAAAGTATGGAATGGTAATAAGAACTTGTGTGGAAGGAACCTCTCTTTCAAAATATGGAGTAGACTGCTCTGGTTGTATGACAAAACCTGTAATTGAAAAAGCAATAAATAAGAGTTTGAAAGTTCCAAAGAAAAAGGCAACAAGAGATGGTTGTGACTGTCTTTTGGGAAATGATATTGGTGTTTACAATACCTGTAATCACGGCTGTGTTTATTGTTATGCCAATTATAATAAAAAATCTGTTTTGGATAACATAAGAAAGCATAATCCAAATTCTCCTTTTCTTATTGGTAAAAGTATGAAAGAGGATATTGTGGTAGAAGCCAAACAAGAGAGTTATATTGTAGAAGAATTGAAATTATTTTAATGTATTTTGAAGCTAAACAGAACCGTTTAGCTTTTTATTATAGAAAGGAAAATTATGAGTCAAAATGAAAGATTAAATTTTTTAATAGACAAGTTACTTAAAGAAAATAAAAAATACAATAGTGTAGAAATACCTAAATCTTTTGAAGAAAAAAAACTTTTATTTCGTTCTTTAATAAATATTAGAATGCCGAAAGAGATAGACAAAGAATTTTTAAAAATACAGGATGAATTTCTTTTTATAGAAAATTCTAATAAAGGAATTATTGATTGGAAAGATTTAAAAACTATAGAAAAGAAGTTTCCAAATTCAAAAAATCCTTTTATGAATAAAATATCTATCTGGCAAGGAGATATAACAAGATTAAAAATAGATGCCATAGTCAATGCAGCCAACTCTCAACTGCTTGGTTGTTTTGTGCCCTGTCACAGATGTATTGATAATGCAATTCACTCAGCAGCAGGTATAGAGCTTAGGAATGAATGTGCAGAAATAATGGATAACCAAGGATTTGAAGAACCTACTGGAAAGGCAAAAATTACAAAAGCCTATAATCTTCCGTGTAAAAATGTTATTCATACTGTGGGTCCTATAGTTTATGGTGAACTAAACGAAACTCATAGGAAAGAGCTAAAATCATCATATATTTCTTGTTTGGAGTGTGCAGTTGAAAATAATCTAAGAACCGTTGCATTTTGTTGTATCTCCACTGGAGAATATAGATTTCCTAATAAAGAAGCTGCTGAAATAGCTTTTGAAACCGTAACAGAATTTTTAAAAGAAAATTCTGATAAAATTGATAGAGTAATTTTTAATGTATTTAAAGATTTGGATTATATAATTTATTCAAATTTAAGTTAAAAAAATGAAATAAGTATGTTATCATAATATATTTATTTTACTTTTAGATTAAAATAATCGTTATTAATCAAAGTTTAAAAATAGTTCACTAAAATAACAGGAGGTAAAATGAGAGAATTAAATCAAGAGCATATAAAGAAAATAATAGATTTTGTTAATAAAGGACCTTTTTTTCAACTTTTATCAATAAGAATTTGTGAGTTAAGGATGGGGTATTCTAGATTAGAAATAGACTTAGATACCAAACATATGAACTCTTTCGGAGGACTCCATGGTG
>Ga0183099_1000987_pt1 | contig 17660 bp, 15 predicted proteins | sample Biomet1_FD_127788 | JGI IMG/M metagenome (GOLD analysis project Ga0183099, IMG submission 127788) | Microbial communities from bioreactor (seeded with anoxic lake sediment) at LBNL, California, USA - Biofuel metagenome 1 | ecosystem: Engineered > Bioreactor > Anaerobic > Unclassified ... | reverse complement strand
GGTGGCACTGGTTTCATAGCCGTGATGATTTGATCGAATATTTATTGGGTGACTATATTTATCTGCTGGCCGATGCCGGTGAATTAGACGAAGAACAAGCCGAAAGCGCGCGTGAACGTTTTGAGCTACTGATCGAACAAAGTCACAGCGATGAGATTTTAGTTGAACAACTGAATGATCTGACGGAAAGCCTGCGTCGTATCATCTGGTGCGGTACGGTGGCACAGTTAGCCGAACTGGATGACGAGTTTGCCAATGCCCTGCGTGCCTATTTCTGGGATGACTACGGTGACAATGAAGATGATCCGGAAGCAGCCGTACCAGAAGAATTATGGCCAGAATTTACCGACATCATTGATGAGTTTTTGACTGAGGGTGAATATTGAATTAGACGAAGAACAAGCCGAAAGCGCTCGTGAACGTTTTGAGTTACTGATCGAACAAAGTCACAGCGATGAGATTTTAGTTGAACAACTTAATGATCTGACTGAAAGCCTGCGTCGTATCATCTGGTGCGGTACGGTGGCACAGTTAGCCGAACTCGATGACGAGTTTGCTAATGCCCTGCGCGCCTATTTCTGGGATGACTACGGTGACAATGAAGATGATCCGGAAGCAGCCGTACCAGAAGAGTTATGGCCAGAATTTACCGACATCATTGATGAATTTTTGACTGAGGGCGAGTACATCTAAAAGCGTAAAGATATTCATTTTTTAGAGATGGATATCTTTTTTTACATATAATTACATGGCGTTCAACTATTACTTCGTCGATGCTATAAGAGTAGAATCTAATTTCTGATTCACTAATGTAGTTTTCACCGATCCTGATTTCCAAAGTGATTTGGCGAGGATTTTGCTATGAAACTCAGTCTTCACCTCAAATTATCATTGGTAATCAGTTTGTTCAGCTTAGTTGCTGTTGTGTTTGTTTCAGCGATTTTCTATCAAGTCACTTATCAACGTGAACAAAAAAACAGCCTGCAAGCTATTAATGAATTAGAAGAGACTGTCTATCACTCAGCTACTATCGCTGCCTATAGCAATAACAAAGTCCTTGCTGACGACATACTCAAAGGTTTAATGAACAACCGCCTGGTAGAGGAAGTCTCACTCACCACCAATGAGCTCATGCAATCACAAGGAAAACCTTCGGCAAACGCAGGCCTTTCTCGAATTAAACGCATATTGTACTCCCCCTTTGGTGATGGTGAACGCCTCGGCGAGCTCAGTATTAGCCCCAGCCAGAAAGTCATTGATGAGCAAGCTCGCGCAGTGGCGACCGTTTTAGTACAACAAATTGTCTTGATCCTCTTTTTCTCGACCGCTTTTATTACTTTTATTATCTGGCTAGTAATCGGTCGTCCCGTTACCTCGCTAGCCCATAATCTCGCGAAAGTAGATCCATCCAAAAACGCCATTCGACTGACAGTACCTCGCTTGGTCAAAAATACTGAACTTGACCTGTTTGCTCTTACTGTTAATGAACTTCTTGATCGTGTGCAAGAACAGATTATTGAAGAACGAAATTTGCGTAATAGCGTTGAGTTAATAGCTAAAAACTTTCAAATGATTTTTGACTCATCAAGTAACGCAATTGTAGTAACAGATCCATCATTTAACTTAATGACTTATAACCAAGCCTTTCAAGATCTTGTTTATTCAGCAACTGGAAATGAATACCCACAACTTGATATGAGTTGGATTAGCCTCATGGTAAAAAACCCGGATGAGCTGATACTCAATATTAATCGGTTATTAGATGAAGGTTCTGATGCCGCTGTTGATGTGAAATTACTCTCTGCCGATAATGAGCGCCGCCGCTGGGTTAGCATCAGTGCAAGAGAAGCGATTAATACGTTTAATGAAAAAATCATCATGATCTTCATTAACGATATTACGCGCCAACATGACGCAATGGATAAATCCGAGGTTGCCGCCAGCACAGATCACCTGACTCACCTACAAAATCGTCGCGTTGCTGAACGCCAGATTACACAAATGATCCACGATGCGTTTGTCACACAAAAATCAATGGCATTATTAGTAATAGATTTAGATGGGTTCAAAGCCATCAATGATATTCATGGCCATGATGCTGGCGATAAAGTGCTTATCGCGGTAGCTCAACGATTACAACAAATCACCCGAAAAACAGATATTGTCGCACGTTGGGGGGGCGATGAGTTTGTCTTAGGTTTGTATGGTGTTGAGGCCGCAGAATCATTAACGCTCGCACAGAAAATGCTTGATACCGTGAGCCGACCAATTTCAATGGATGAAAAGACCAGTGTTCATGTCGGTGCGAGTATTGGCATTGTGCTTTGCCCAACTTCCGCCATTACCTTCATGGCAGCATTTGAATGTGCAGATATAGCGATGTATCAAGTTAAAAAAGCAGGCAAGCATGGCATCAAAATTTATTCTGGCACCAAGCCTGACACAGTTAGACATTAAAAAGTAAAATCCAAATTCACAGTAAAGATATTAACGTCCTGCCCTTTACCAGTGTAATTATTCCACCACAAGACATTATTTTTCTTATCAACGAAAGCTCGTTCCCACTGTGTTTTTAACGCCAAATTCGCATTAATATCCCAACGCAGACCTAGTGCCATGGTTTTTTGTTCATATTGTGTGCCAAGATACCCCAAGGCTGGCGTTGCTAGAGAACTAAACATGCCAGGATCAGTTTGCAGTTGATAAGAATCTCGCGTTGTATGCACTCGGGAATACATAACATATGGCGTGAAATCACCTATATGACGGCCTACACTCAAATAGCCTGAAATACAATCCAACATGGCTTGTTTATTACTTGTTAATTGGCTTATTTCTGACTGGATCTGCCAATCTGAAGTATTGTAACTGACACCTAATGAGTAAAGATATGCGTGAGAACCTTGCACATCCATTTCATCATAAAGTGTTGCGGCTTCTGGCCAATAAGCAGAAACCTGACTTAATCCATTCATTAATGACTGATTAACCCAAGCATTTCTAGTTTTATCAGAGAAAACACTCGCACGAAATAACCAATCAGCATGTGAATATTCTGCGGTATAACCAAATAGCAGACCTGAAATATCAATAGATTGCTGGGCGGTCACATAAGTGCTTGGTGCATGAGCAGCCGTAAATACAAGTTTTAATGTGTCATCACCGATTAATTGTGTATAACTCACTTCCGCTCCATCAGCGGTAGAAACTAAAAATTGACCGTATGATTCAACCGGAGAATGAGTCCATAAGTGGCCATAGCCAATATTTTGATTATCCGTCAGCATACTTACTTTCGGCGAAAAACGACCAACCTGAATGGCCCAATCAGCATTGGGTGTATAGGTGATCATAGCCAGTTGTAAGGCATTATCAAATGATGCATCTTCTGTATGCTGTTGAATTAATTGTATCGTTGACGCCCATTCAGGCGTAAAACGAAAATTTCCCTGCACACCAACTAATGAGCGAGAGGCAAAATTCCAGTCATCGTAGACAGCATTATCAGTCTCTAATGATGAGCGATAACCTAATGAATCAGAAGAAGTTTTAGTGGCACCAATCGTCCCAAACCCATTAAGCATTATTTTATCTGATAATTGCACCGCATGAGTAGACTCAGCACATAACAAAAAACTAGCCACCAATAGAAAGGCTTGAGTTTTACGCATATACATAAACTCCCTCATTAATTAATAATTTATTCCAATCGTAAAATAACTTTTACATTAGAGTCTAATTTAATATCTGCACTAACATAACCAATCGCTGATGGATTTTTCTTCACTACATCCATAACCATTTTATCACTATCGAGTTGTCGAGGTGGCGTTGCTCGTCCAGTAAACAAAATACGAGCCCAATAGGCATTAATATATGCAACACTTTTCCCGGTTAGCTTTTCATAAAACTCTTTTCTTACTTCACCATCAGCAGGCAAATCAAAAGGTAGAGCAAATGAGCCATCTTTAAATGCTTGATAGCGACCAAGATAAAGAGCACTGACTTCTGCCTTATCCATAGATCGTGATGAATTATTCTTATTAACGATCACCAACACCGCTGATAGAGCTGGGAATGCACTCACGCAACAAAGGATTACAACCATTATGATTAAGTATAATTTCTTCATCAGAATACAAAATCCAAGTTGAGTGAGAGTATATCAGTCACCTTATTAGCAGAATTAATATTCCACTCAAGATTACCACCATACGCATTAATATATTTTCGATCCCATTGTGTTTTTAGAGCCAATTTTGAATTAATATCCCAGCGAACACCGATAGCAACGCCAGACTGATCGAATCGACTATTAATGAACGCCAAGGATGTCTGCGCTAAATAATTTAGCTGACTATCATACTGAGAAGCATAGGTTACATCTGACGGTAAAGAGTCATTTTGAGAAGTTGTATGAATATGGGAATACATTACATAAGGTGTAAAATCACCAATATGTCGACCAATACTTAGATATCCAGATGCAGTATCAGGAATAACATCCGCGGTTGCCGTTACACGACTTATTTCACTCTGAATTACCCAGTTTTGGCTGTTGTATGAAGCCCCTAAAGTGTAAAACCAAAGTTTCGCACCATGCGTATTTAATTGCTCTGATACCACGCCAGCGCCAGGCACCGCAGTAGAATAAGAATTTAGATATTCTCTTACCGAACTAATCCATTGATTCTGATTAACAACGCGAGACACTGTGCCGCGAAACAACCACTCATCATGCTCATATTCCAAAGTTAACCCAGTGGATTGCCCAAAATCAGCTGTAAAATTACCCTCCGGATAAGACATCAGTAATGCTGTTTTCCCTCCAACTAATGATACTGATAAAAAATCTGCGCCAAATTGTTTGGTATAAGTCGCTGAGATTCCATCAATATAAGTCGTCTGAAGCTGGCCATAAAATTCAATGGGAGGATGTGTCCAAAGATAACCAAATCCCACATTCCGAGTATCAGTTAACATGAAAATTCGAGGTGCACTTCGGCCTAGACGAAAAACCCATTCTGGTGTGGGCATATAATTGACAGAAGCAATCTGGATTTTATCCGCAAAGGTACTGTCAGGTTGCTTTTGCTGAACAAACTGCACGGCTGAACCCCATTGCTCATTCCAGTTAGCATTAGCCTGTACCCCGACCAGAGAACGTGAAGCCAAATTCCAGTCTTCATAAGTCACGTTATCTGTCGATATGTTCGAACGATACCCTGAATCTTGATCGTTTGTTTTTGTAGCTCCAATAGTGCCAAAGCCATTCACTGAAAAAATATCAGATAGCTCCGTCGCAAAACAATTAGCAGAAAACAGAAAACAATTGCCGAGGAATAGAAATATTACAATAACGCGTAGAATGTTCATTCGAGATAACACCCCATTGAAGAACTACATGAATACACATCAATTCGTACATCTACTTATTAGTTGAGAATAACATAATATTACAATTCTGACGGAATTTTGCCGTTGAAAAGCACGACACAATAAACTGACATGAATAATCGCCTCTTGATACGGAGGCGATTATGAAGAAGCGATTTTAGCGAATGCCACCCGTGGTTAAATTAACGACACCGCTTTTTTGCACCGGAATATTGGGCAGGAAGGCACCGACATCAACCGATGCATTCACAGCATACGGCACTTCCTGTTGCAGCGGGTTGCTCAGCAAGCTATTCGCCAGTGACAAGCCACTCACCAGATCAGCCACCGCTTCGATCTCAACATCCTGCTCACCATGCGCCGGAATAGTTGGCTGATTTTGGCTGTTACCCGATACTACCGGCTGACCAGACAGCGCAACGGTATAATTCACACCATGGATCGGCAATGGGATCGCATTCGGGTTCTGCACATGCAACCCGATCAGAAAACGCAGATTTAACCCCTGCCCCGGCATCACCCGCACCGAATTAACTGCTACGGTTGGTGCTTCCAGCTTTGGCTGCAATGCAGCGCAACCAGCCAGCGATAAAGCCACACCAGCGAACAGATAACGACACCACTTCAACATACCACCACTCCTGTTTTTACAAACTATTGATTCAACCGCATCACGCCAGTGCTTTTCCCACCAGCGCTTTTTGCTCATCCGGTAACGCTAATTTTAACGCGGCCTGATGGCCGGACTCTGACATTTTGCGCCAGGTCTTTTGCAAAATATCAATTAACTTGGCCTCATCATGCGCTTTGGTAAATTCAGTAAAATAATATTGTAAGAAGACCAGACAAATTACATCTTCCAGCGTCTGGCTTTCCTCATCACTTTTCATTTTCTCTTTTTTCAGCAAGGCGGCAACCCGTTCGCACATGGCCAAGTCATACCCTTGTGCCAGCATGATGTCACTGGCGCGCGCGGCATGGCGTAATTTAAGCTCACTACGCCATTGTAAATAACCGGTGCGATCCAGCGGATAACGTTCGCGTGGTAACAACCAGCGTTCAATATGCTGACTGCGGGCCGCCAGCTGTAATGCTTCCGACGCTTGAGGACAAAAATGTTGTAACATGTCACTCATCCGGCGGGCATACAGCAACTCATAGGCGACGGTCCGCCCATTCTCGTCTTGTTCCTGACGCGGGTCATGTGCATTGGCTTCATCAAATGCCGCAATGGTGCGGGTTAGACGCAAATCGGTATTCATTTCAGCAGACATAACAATCTTCTCATCTGGCAGTAACATTCTATTAAATAATAACGCATCTTGTTCACTTCACCTACCTCCGACCAATAGCTCAATTCCACGGTTCACTAGTTTTTTCTCTGGCATGATGGCGGTTTTATGGCATAGTGTTGCGCCATTATTGGTTGTGACTCGTATCCAAGGAAAACCACGGGATGAAACGTAAGATCCTGCTGACTGACTGCCCTGATGCACAGGGTCTGATCGCAAAAATCACTTATATTTGCTACAAACATCAATTGAACATCATCAAAAATGATGAGTTTGTTGATCACTCGCAAGGGCGCTTTTTCATGCGTACCGAGCTGGAAGGTCGTTTTAACGATGAAACGCTGCTGGGTGATCTGGATGACACATTACCGCAGGGCGCTAAACGTCGCTTAGTGCCGGCTGGCAAAAAACGTGTCGTGATCATGGTGACCAAAGAAGCACATTGTCTGGGTGATATTCTGATCAAGTGCTATGAAGGCGCTTTGAATCTGGATATTGCCGCCGTAGTGGGTAACTACGATGTGCTGGCCGATTTAACCAGCAAATTTAATATCCCGTTCCATCACATCAGCCATGAAGGTCTGAGTCGTGAAGAACACGAAGCCAAAATGCGTGCGGTCATTGATGAATATGCACCGGAATATGTGGTGCTGGCCAAATACATGCGCGTGCTGACACCGGGCTTTGTGGCGTCATACCCTTACCGCATCATCAATATTCACCATTCATTCCTGCCTGCGTTCATTGGTGCCCGCCCTTACCAGCAGGCCTTTGATCGGGGTGTAAAAATCATTGGTGCAACCGCCCATTTCGTCACCAACGATCTGGATGAAGGCCCGATCATTGAGCAAGGCGTGATCCGCGTTGATCACAACTTCTCTGCGGAAGATATGGCGAAAGCCGGTCGTGATGGTGAACGTTCGGTACTGAATCAGGCGTTAACTGCCGTTTCCGAAGAACGCGTTTTTGTGTACGGCAATAAAACCGTCGTTTTCAAATAAAGTGTTTTCAAATAAGTCGTTTTCGAATAAATAGAAATGGCGGAGCTGTGCTCCGCCATTTTGTTTCTGCAATAGCCTAATATGGCACCGCGACACCGTTGGCCGATAATTTACCGTTCACCATCCGCAGTTTTGTTGCAATATGCCCGGCAGACACTGGTTCCAGATAGCCATCTGATAACAGATCCGGCAATAACGCCGCTACTGGAGCAAATTGTTGCGTCAGAGTTTGCGTCACCTCTAACGATAGATCCCCCTGCAGCAACGAACGCATCGACTCCACACCATGCACTTGCGAGACATCAAAAGGGCGCGTTGTCAGTTGTCCGTGCATGCGGATCGGTTCCCGATTCAACTTCAAATCAAAGGGTTCTAATTTAAAGTGCACCCCCGTGCGGGTGATTAAATTCAGTCCGGCTTTCCACTTCGCCAGATTGGCCGCATCCAGCCCGGAATTCATCAACAGCGCTTCAAAACCCTGCCGGTTCACACCGCCCAAGGCCAGACCCGCCGTTAAATCGCTGAGCTGATAATCATTCTGCTGGCTACGGTAAGACAGATGACGAACATTCGAATGGCTATTCACATCAACCACACTGAGCAAACCATCGCGGTTTTCACTCACCCCAGTCTGCCAGTGCCACTGCGTTAACTGTAACTGACGATCAGGCTGGCGTAATTCAAGCTGTTCCAGCAGCAAATTGGCCTGTGGCATTAACCAGAGCCCGTCGTTTTCTGTCAGCTGCGAGCTAAAGGACAGTTTCCCCAGTTTACCTCGCGCCTCAGTTCGCTCGTTGCGCCACTGCATTCCCTGCCATAAGACAGCCAGATCGATCTGCTTATCAGCAGCGAGTGTGACTTCTGCGTTGAACGGTGCCACCAGCCACGTCAGCTCATCGCGCAACCAGTTCCATTGTGCCATATCAAGCCCGGCCACAATGTCACCCGTCACGCCATTAACCTGCCAGTAAAATCGATGGGGAATAGTAGGCATGTCAGACCGATCAGCAAATATGCCTCGTTGCATGTTGATGTGCGCAGTGCCTTGGGTAAATCCGGGAAAGAGGTGTTGTTGTAATTCAATATACAACTCAATCGGCCCTGATTGTTGTAACCAGCGACGTAACTGGTTATCCCCATTCAGTGCAGGAGAAAGCACCAGCAACTCTGCCGGCTCCGCGATCATCAGATGGAGTTCCGCTTTACGGGTAAACAGGTTTTTTTCCTGATCAAACCAGCTGGTCGCGATGCCAGGGGTCTGGCCCGCTTTTAGCAACCATTGCGATAACAGACGATCAGATTGATAACCAGTGAACCAGGTCATCGCCAGCAGCAAAGTTAAACTACTGACAACAAACCAAAATACGATTTTTTGGTATTTACGCATCACACATCCTTTATGCGGCGCCGGATAACTCTCATCCGGCAGCAACATAAAGGAGTGATATGACAAGGCTATGACATTGACATCATCAGCCGATGATTACTCGCGTGGATTTCTGAGCTCATTGACCGGCACGACTTTACCATTCGCCGTTAACTCGCCACCCCGTAACAGCAAATGACTCGTCAGCCCTTTGTTATCGGATTTAACAAACCCTTGTTGTTGTAATGCGGCCAGTTGTTGCTGAAACTCAGCCGCCAGCCCCGACACCACCTTCGGTTCTGCTGATACGGTTAAATCACCCTGCACCATGTATTTAAATGGATCGGGCGTATCCGCGGCACTCGCCCGCATCAATTGTTCTACTTCAAACGGCAGTGTTTCCAGCTTACCACTGGCGCTCAGCATTGCTTTGTTCAATTTCACTCGCGATGGGGTCAGTTCCAGTTTCACACTTTTCGTGGTGATCTTATTGAGACTTTTCATCATCTGCATGAAATCTGGCTTTTCTGCATCAGCCAGTTGGGCCAGCTCTTCAAAACCTTGTTTATTTAATCCGCTGAGGTTGAGCCCTGCGGACAAATCTTCCAGATTGAATTTATCTTCTGGTGTGTTCAACGATAAATTCGCCAATGAAATCCGGTGTTTGATATTCAGCATAACGCCGGTTTCTGAAGGTGATTCATCCATCGTGGCATCAAATTGAAACTTGCCCATCTCGCCTTTGCCATCTGGTGCCGAGAAACGCATCCCCTCCAGGGTCATATGCCCTTCCGGCGAGATCCAGGTGCCCGCAAAGCGACGCAACAACATGCTGCCCTCTAAAGGCATAATGTCTAAATCACCTTGTGCTGCGGGCTTACTGTTAACCTTAAGCCCCTGCCAACCGTAGTGAAATTCCAGTATGTTTTTAAGATCGCCTTTCAGGGTTAACTCTGCCGCGCCGACCTTCACCATATTATCCGGATGCTCAATCATCCAGTTATCCATGCTCAGGCGCAGATCAACACCTTGGTTATAGGCGGTGAATTTCCAGGCCAGCATGATAGGCAAAGACGCAGGCACCGCCTGTTGTGCTACCAGATCAGCCATGCTACCCCGCGACATATCTAATGTGGCATCACCGGTCACAATCAACGGCAGAACGGAATTAGAGATATTCACAAACAACTCAACCGGTTTTTTCTGCTCTGCCGGCAACGGTTCAGCCATCGTATCCTGCACTTCGCGTAATGACTCCGGATCTTCACTGTCCACTTGTGCGGCATTCTGGTTTTGTCGCATCTGTTGATTGATCACCACCAGATGCAGCACGCCATCGCGGGAAAAAGGCATGGTCGATTTGGGATACCAACTGGCGCGCATTACACCGCTGCGGTTAATGCTTTCGACACTCGACAGGATATGCTCATCCAGTGATTTGACAGTGTACCAACTGGCCGCAGCAGTGGCGGCACATCCGGCAACCACAAGACCCCATAACGTAAATTTAGTGATTGTTGAACTCATAACCCCGTCCCTCGTCGTATAGACTTTTCCATAAATTGAGCATCACATTTAGTTGCAGTGAAAATATCACAGTAGCGGGCTGAACAAATAAAATACATTTTCCAGCATACGTTGCATCCACGGACGATCACGCCACTCAGTCAGTTCGAGGCGTTTGGCATCCTGTAAATAACGTTGCTGCAGCTCTTTGAGCATAGTCGCAAATGAGTGATCGTCCACCAAGAGCGTGATTTCAAAATTGAGCCACAGACTGCGTTTATCCAGATTCACCGAGCCAATCAGCGCAATATCATCATCGACTAAGACACTTTTGGTATGCAGTAAGCCTTTGCGGGAACGGTGGATTTCCACCCCCGATGTCAGCAACTCATCCAAAAAAGCATTACAGGCAAAACTGACCATCCGGGAGTCGTTGCGTTCAGGAATAATCAGTTTCACTGACACCCCCCGATCGGCGGCAGATTGCAACGCCGCCACCAGCGGATCATCCGGTACAAAATAGGGCGTGGTGAGCACCAGACTATGCTCGGCCTGATAAATGGCTTGCAATAAAATTTGCTGAACACAGTCGCCACCGGCAAACGGCCCGGAAGGCACCAGCTGAATGTGGTGCCCTTTCTCAGTCCAGTATTCCGGTTCATGGCGTTGCGAATCCAGCAAGCGTTCGCCGGTCTCCATTTCCCAGTCACGCACAAACAGCGACCACATCACCGGCACCACCGGCCCCTGCACCCGCACCATGACATCAATCCACTGGCCCACACCGCTATCCAATTTAAAGATCTGCGGATCAACCAGATTCATCGAACCGGTATAAGCAACGCAGTCATCCACAATCATCAATTTGCGGTGCATACGCAGATCTTGCCGGTGAAATGGCATCCGCCAGGCTTTCGCCGGCAATACCTCGACCAGACGAACACCAGCCTCACGCAACTGCCCCGGCCAGTCGGTATCAAAAAAATCTGCACTGCCGACAGAATCAAGTAATACCCGGCAATCAACCCCACGCTGTGCAGCCTGGATCAGCGCCTCTGCGACCGCATCGACCTGCCCACCCGCCTGCCAGATATAAAACTCCAGATAACAAGATGTATTAGCCTGCTGAATATCCGTAACCAGATGCTGCAGAATTTCCTCCGGTTCGGATAACAGCGCCATACGGTTGCCACCCAGCAACGGCATGCCTAAGCGGGATTGGATCAACGCCACTAACGGATTCGCTTTGACTGAAGGCGTCACCGGCTGATGGGGAAAACCGGCGATCAAGTGCTGCAACCACGCCACATACGGCCAATACATCGCTTGTGCCCGTTGCGCCCGCCGCCGTCCCAGCCGGATTTCGCCGAGAATAAGATAAGCCGACACGCCCAATACCGGGATCGCGAGGATCAATGCCAACCAGGCTAGTGAAACGCCGATCGGGCGCCGTTTCATGATCACTCGTAAAACCACGCCCACCACCAGCAAGGCATAAAAACCAAACACCAGAAAACCCAAAAGGTTATACAGCACATCCAACACCGTCATCTGCGGTCGCATTTATTCATCCTCACTCCACACACTGGCATGATGCGCAACGAATGCTATGATGAGCCCGCGTTTATAGGCTATTTGATAAGGCGGTATCATGTTGCACGCTCTTCTTTTAACTCTATCTCTCAGCAGCCAAACTGCAGGGCCAATTGACATTACAGAGCAAGAATTAACTCAATATGTGAACCAAAAAGCCAAATACCAACAACAGTATGGCTTGCCCGGCTTATTTGATGTCGATTTAAATATCGACTCCATGCAAGTGCGTCTGGGTCGTCAGAAAGCCAATATGGCGCAAGTGCTGAGTAATGGGCGTTTTACACTGACACTTCCCGGCCAACCCGCAGTGGATGGCACAATCACCGCCGATTTTGAGGCAAAACCCCGCTACCATCTGCAAAATGGCGCGATCTATCTCGACAACTTCACGCTGACCAGCTATCAAATTAAACCAGCCACAGTACAGGAGCAATTTGCACCGCTGGTAGGCTATCTGGTACAAGGCTTACAAAGCCGGCTGGAACAACAACCCGCGTATGTGCTTAACACCAAAGATAAAGAGCAATTGTGGTTGAAACAGCATGTCACACGATTTGAATTGTTACCGGGTAAATTAAGACTGCATACGGATAAATAGGATCAACGGAATGAGCTCACCGCGACACCCGTCACCTTGTTTCGCTCTGATCTGGCTAGTGTTGTCAGCATTATTATTAGTTGGCTGCCAAAGTCAGATGTCAGAATCACCGCGATTTCATACATCGGGTTTGAGTGACCCCACGTATGCACGTTCAGCGCTCTATAAACAATACAGTGCATGGCGTGGAGTGCCCTATCGTGCCGGCGGTGAAAGCCGCCGTGGTGTGGATTGTTCCGGTTTTGTGCAATTAACCTTTCGAGAGCAATTTGCTCTGCAATTACCGCGCGATACTGACAGCCAAGCGCAAATCGGCAAAGCCATTTCCAGCCGTCAGTTACGCCCAGGTGATCTGGTATTTTTTAATATTGGTCGCCGCACACGTCATGTGGGTGTCATGGTGGAAAACAACAAATTCCTGCATGCATCAACCAGTAAAGGGGTCATGATCTCTGATCTGAATCAACCTTACTGGCAGCGTTATTACTGGCAAGCCCGACGTTTATCACACTAACCAATACCCCTCGTAATTGAAATTGCAGCATCGTTGACGGCGCTCACTGACCCCAATCACATAGTATCTCTATGCTCATGGGGATTCGCTTGATAGTGACAATTAGCTCGATAAATATCAAAATGAACGAGTTAAACAGTAATTTTAGGCTTAGCTCAATACAAATAGACTGTATTGCATTTAATCTTCGCCAAGAAGGATTCATTCAAACTCTTCTTATCTAAAAGAGAGCAAATTCGATATGATTAACCTTAAGCACGGCATTTTTTAAGCTGGTTGCCCAAATTACTTTCAGGAGTAATCGAATCTGGTAGCTTCATTGCTGAATCAGAGGGAGAACTAATGGAGTCGTATGAGTAATTTTAATTTTCTAACAGACATTAAACCAGATCTCGCTCAATTTGGTAAAAGTGCAGAATTGTATTGTCATGATGATAGGCAAGCCGCGTTAGTGAAACTTAGGTGCTTCACTGAAATGATAGTGGGGGATATTTATTCACGATTATCACTTACACCACCTTTTCGTGATGATTTATATAACCGTCTGCGAGAACATGATTTCAAAGATGTCGTTGGTGATCTCGGTATATGGGCTAAACTGGATGTATTACGTCATAAAGGCAATAAAGCTGCTCATTCTATCGGTGGAAGAAATGACATATCCATCGACGAAACATTATGGTTGATAAAAGAAGCTTACCTTGTTGCTCGCTGGTATGCACAAGTTATTCTTAATCAGCCTATCACCCCACCGGAGTTTGTGAATCCAGTTAAACCTGTTGCTCATACATCTCACTTGGAAACCGAGTTGTTACGGCAACGTGAAGCGATCAATATACGCGAATCCGAACTAAAAGCTCAGCTTTCTGCTAGCCAAAATGAATTAGAGCGACAGACGAGCGAGTTATTAGCAGAGTTAAATGCCAAAAACGATACCCTCTCCAATGTAAAAAAAGAGCAAGCACTATTACAGGCTCTTCTTGAGCAAAAGCAAAAAGATTTAATGGTTTCTGAACAAACAGTGTCAGCCTATCGTTTACGTGAAGAATTCAAACAAGCGAGTATTTCATCAGCTTCAAGCTTTGATCTTGATATGGAAGTGACGCGCCGAAATATTGATATATTGGATTGTTTTGAAGGCGTAATTTTAACTAAAGATCAAAACCAAATAGTTAAGCAAATAAATGAGTTCCTCACCGATACTAAACAAAACGTATTTTTACTTAATGGTTATGCAGGTACAGGTAAGACATTTATAACTAAAGGAATTACTCAGTACCTAGAAAAAATTGGTCGTGAATTCACCATTATGGCTCCAACAGGTAAAGCCACGAAAGTAATATCAGACAAAACATTGCAACCTGCCAGCACTATTCACCGCGTGATATACAATTATGACAACGTGAAAGAGTACAAAGTTGACGGTGTGGAAGGGTCTGAAACTTATCGTTGCTATGCTGACCTTAAAGTCAATATAGATACCTCGGAAGCTATTTATATAATTGATGAAGCGTCAATGGTTTCTGACAGATATTCCGATGGTGAGTTCTTTCGTTTTGGAAGCGGATATCTATTAAAAGACTTAATGAAGTACATAAACATTGATCACAACGATCATAATAAAAAAATTATTTTTATTGGTGATAATGCACAGTTGCCGCCTGTAGGAATGAATACCTCACCAGCGCTAGATGCTAGTTACCTTAAAGAAAATTATCAAGTCGCTGTGGCTTCAGGATATTTGACTGAAGTCGTTCGTCAAAAAGGTGACAGTGGTGTTTTGAACAATGCAGCCATGTTGCGTGACGGTTTAGAGCAAAATATCTTTAATAAACTGAAATTTGAAGTTAATAACAGTGATGTATTTAATTTATCCTCGGAAAATCTACTTAGCACTTATCTAGATTCATGTGATAGAAAAGTTAGTCGTACAGGAGAAAGTATTATTATTGCTTCGTCAAACCGACAAGTAGCTGAGTATAACCGTTTAGTTCGCGAGCACCTCTTTACAGGACAGCAACAAATGGTCGCCGGAGATAAAGTCATTTCTGTGGCAAACCATTATCGGGCAAATGCATGCATTACCAATGGTGAATTTGGCATGATCAAGGAAATATTATCTCCTCATGCTGAGTCAATTAGTGTTGTTATTAGCGTCAAAGGCGATACTGGTGAAATGATCAAACGAAAAGTAGACCTGAGTTTTAGGGATGTCGTGTTAGGTTTTCGCGATGACTATGGCAATCCATTCTACTTTGAAGCAAAAATTATTGAAAACCTACTTTACAATGATCAGCCGACCTTATCGTCAGATGAGCACAAAGCACTTTATGTTCACTTTTTAAATCGAAACCCAGAACTAAGACGTAAAGGTAATGAACAAAAGCTTAGAATTGCATTATTGCAAGACCCTTATTTCAATGCTTTTAAAATTAAGTTTGGTTATGCCATTACTGGACACAAAGCGCAGGGTAGCGAATGGAAAACAGTTTTTTTACAGTGTCAAACCCACCAAAAAGCCTTAACTAAAGATTACTTCCGCTGGTTATACACTGCTATAACGAGAGCTTCTGATACCCTGTATGTAATGAATCCACCTCAGTTGCGCTTAGGAGATGGAATGAAAATAGCAGGAGCGTATCAACCCAAAGCAGTAAATTTTGACAATTCTGTTCCTCAAGGCGTTGAGGTTGTACGACCAAGTTCTGAAGCAACGAACTTAATAACCGCAATGAAGTTTGATTTTCAGACTGACATCCCGCAGCTTAAAAAGCTATACCAACTCGTTGATGCGTGTATTGAAGGTACAGGGATTACTGTAGTAGATGTCCTTCATTATAACTATCAAGATCGTTACATCTTGCAGCGAGGGAATGAGCGGGCTTCAATAAGTTTTAATTACAAGGGTAACTGGAAAGTGTCTGGCGTAAAAAGCATTACTCAAAACGGGTTCGATGTTGAGCTCCTGACCTTGCTTGGTCAATTGGAGGGTACTTTGCTTGATGTCCCTGAGTCATCAAAGGATACTCAGTTCCATTTTTCTGAGTCATTCTTAGAAGAGTTTTATCTAAATGTACTGGTTCAAATCAACAGTGTTGGAGCAGATATAAGCAAAATTGAATCTCGTTCATTTTGTGAAAGATATGCATTTGTTAAAGGCAATGAGTTAGCGGTGATTGAGTTTTGGTACAACAAATCTAGCCAATTTACTACAGTTCAGCCGATGCCTCAGCTTAGTAATTCCACAAGGCTCATTGACGAAATAATATGTCAAATAGGTGTGCTTCTATGAATGAGCCAGCTAATCGTAAAGTAAATAATTTAAGAAAGAGCGGAGACCTGCAAGGGGCTTGGGAGTTTGGTATTCAAGCGTTACAGGCAGTGCCCCAAGATACTTACTTGAAAGGTGCTTTATTTTGGGTGTGTTATGAGTTTCTCAAGCTCCAGCTTGAAAAGCTAAATAAGCGAGCGAGCTCTTCAAACAATTACCGCCCTACTGATTTTGAATTTGAGCAAATAGAGAGCTTGCTACAAACCATTGAGAATTTAGATATTGCTACTGGCGGCCTAGAGTACAAAATGCTGCTGGTTCAGTTTAAGAAGAGTTTGGAATGGTTTCCAACCTTGATTCACCTTGTACTTCGACATCAAACTGCACTGTTTGATGATGAGGCTAAAACACCTTTTCAAGCTGAAAAAGGTGAAGTGCCAAGTTTGATGCTCTCAACAGCACGCCAAGTGACAAGTGCATGGCTTAGAGCACGAGAGTATTGGCAGCTAGATCTTAACCAAGTGATGGCATTTATTAACCAAACACGCGAGCAAGCCTCTGACACTAAACATATGATGTGGCTTGATTACGACCAAGCGAAGTGTCTTGTAGTGCGGGGCAATACGATCAGGCTCGCGAACTCATTCTACCCATTTTAAGAAAGAAGCAAAAAGAGTCTTGGGCTTGGGGAGCGTTGGCTGCTACCTATTCAAAACAAGATCAGCGTTTAGCAATGAAGTTTTTTGCGAGGGGAATAGTATCGGCACAAGACGTTACTTTTAGTTTGCGCTTATTGCAGGGAATTATTCCTTTATTGCTTGCAAATCAACAGCCAGCTGAGGCCTCAATGTGCCTTAAAACAGCGATTTCGACTTATAGGGCTCATGGCTGGAAGATAAAAAAAGAACTAGAACAATTATCAACTCAACCTTGGTTTGATCTTTCGTAACCGTCCGGCGACGACAGGTTTTAATATGTGATGATTCTGCTTGGGTTAAGTGTCCACTTAATTTTTAGTGGACACTTAATGTACTTAAAGCGCTTCCCCTGGGGTTGCGGTCAGATCGATATTCCATGGCAGTAATTCTGCCAGGCGATTGATGGGATGAATGCCTATCC
>Ga0183099_1000986_pt1 | contig 17662 bp, 20 predicted proteins | sample Biomet1_FD_127788 | JGI IMG/M metagenome (GOLD analysis project Ga0183099, IMG submission 127788) | Microbial communities from bioreactor (seeded with anoxic lake sediment) at LBNL, California, USA - Biofuel metagenome 1 | ecosystem: Engineered > Bioreactor > Anaerobic > Unclassified ... | reverse complement strand
ACGTTGTGGCGTTTTCAACCTTTCCCTCAAACCAGCCCGTGCGCTCCGCTGGCCATACGTCAAAACCCGGCACATAGGGTTTGATGTATCATCCCGTTGATATGGAAGGACGGAAAGAAGAGGTAAACCTGCACCCCTTGGCTTGCTCCCCGGGGTAGCAGGCCGCGGTGGCTACGCGAATCGGTCGTCGGCCTTGCACGTTGTGGCGTTTTCAACCTTTCCCTCAAACCAGCCCGTGCGCTCCGCTGGCCATACGTCAAAACCCGGCACATAGGGTTTGATGTCCAGCACGGGCGTCCCATCAAGAATATCCACATTCGAAAGCAGTACGCGGGCACCCTGTACTCCGCGCAGCTCTAGTACGGACAACCCGATGGGGTTGGGCCGTTTGGGCGAGCGCGTGGAGAAGATTCCATGGGTTTGCGTGTCCAGAAACGGTTTTACGAGCAGGTCGTGCCCATGCACCCGGTGCAGATGGTACAGAATGATGACGTGCGAGAAGCCGTCCAGGTCTTTTAAGCCGGCGGCAAACTCCGGAAAAATGGTGATATGGCCATTGATCCCGCGCGCTCCCGTGGGTTGTATGGGCATGCCCGTGGTTGACCCATGCGGGGAATGCAGGGTGCCAATGGCCCGGTAGGTAATGGTTTCGTCTTCCTCCGCTCCGTTGCTGGCAGCATCGGTCACGGGCGCCCTCCGCAGGAGGCTACGCCGCACTGCGCACCACCCCGGCGGCCAAACAGAAACAGCAGGGCGGAGAGAGCCACCAGCCCCAGGCCGGTGTACAGGGACAGCGGCAGCATGGCTACGCCAACGCCCGTTAAATAGATGGGCACCACGCGTGTGGCGAACTCGCGTGCGCCCGGTCCTCCGCTGGCTGCGTGCTCCAGGCCTGGAGTGGGCCTGTCGAGCAGCACATCGAACACGAATAATGCACCCACGCTCAGCGCGAGCAATAAAAGAATGGTTATGGGCATAGGAACCTCCATCCTGTTTTTATCAATATCCGTGCCGCAACAAAAAGTGAACATGTTCGGAGGCTTGTTCTTTTACCCGTTGTGTGCACCTACAAAAATGTATGCACAAAGTGTCGTACACAAACAATAGTGTCTCTATGGTGCTTTGTCACGTATTCAAATGACTATCACTAAAAGAGCAAATCGCGTGATAGTGACTGTAAATGGCGTTGCCTAAGTGCTGTCATCACTGTATCTCATGCACACTAGGCCATGTGCATAATGAGATGGAAGCGATGCAGTTGCTGATGGTACGTTGCTTGCTTCGGGCACTGGCTATGCGCTGGAGGGGTGATATGGAGACACGTTGTATGGATGGGGAATGGCGGAACGTTGTTTCCAATATGGATGATGCCCAATTGTCGCGCTTGGTGCGCGAGGCGGGCGAGCTGCTGCGGCTGCGCAAGGGGCTGGAGGTTCCATCTTGCCGCAAAAGCGCCCAAGAACCTCGGCCCTGCCGCATGTTCTTTGTGCCAGACGGAGTGCGGCATCTCTCCAGTGAGGAATTGACCACGCTGGAGCAATCCTTCGAGGCCTGGGTGGATCTGGCACGCACGGAGGCGGTACGCGCTTCGCGTCGGCGTGTGCGCATTATCTTTTTAATGCTGCGCCACTCCGGGGCCAAGGTGGGCGAGGTGCTGGCCCTGGACGAAACACGGGACATCGATTTTGTTCGTTCGTTGGCTTCCTTTGGTGGTGGGAACCATGAGGAGGACGCGCCGTATGCCGCCGCAGGTGTTGCCGCCGGCACTGCGGAACACGAATGTGCCGGCTCCCGTTCCGTGCCGTTGCCCAAGGCCTTCTTGGAGGAGCTTTCGCAGTACATGAACAGCCCTGCGGCCATGGGCTTTCGGCATACGCTCTTCCATATGGATCAGGGTTTTTTGCGCCGCAAATTTTATGAGCAGGCGGAGAGAGTCCCTTTTGCAAAGGCACTGCTGAATCCCACTGTGCTGCGCCACTCCCGCGCTATTGAGCTTCTGCGCGCCGGTGTGCCATTGCCTGTTGTGCAGGCCATGTTGGGACATTCCAGCGTGGTGCTTACCGCGGGGTATTATGCGTTTTCAGAGCAGGACAGCAGGCGGATTCTCGCGCATCATATCCACAAGGGGGCCAGCGTGAAAACAAGCGCGCGTAACAGCTTTCGCGGCACTGTCAGCCATGTTCGCACAGGGGAAATTTTAACCGAGGTGGTGCTGCGCACCAATAGTGGGCAGGATATCGTCGCCGTCATTACCGGCGGCAGCAGCGTCAACCTGGATATTGCCCTGGGCCGGAGTTACACGGCGATTATCAAGGCACCCTTTGTGCTGCTGGCCAAGGAGGAAGGCCGCACCCTGCTTTCCGCGCGCAACCGTTTTCTGGGTACTGTGCGTTCCGTGCGGGCGGATGGCGTTTCCGTGGAAGTGACGGGAGAATTGGCCGATGGCACAGTGCTGTGTTCGCTCATCACCGAGGCCTCTGTGGCCACGCTGGACCTGAAGCAGGGCGATTCGGTGTGGTTTTTCTTTAAGGCGATGAGCGTGATTTTGGTGGCGGACTAGCCGGACAGAAGACGAGAGAGGCTGTGCGCCGCAGAGGCGAGCGTGAGCTAGCCCCCAAGCCCCTTGTCGCGGTAGAGATCCAGATTCCATTTAAACACGAATTTTCCCAGCCCGGTCACTTCGTCAAAACGCAGCGGGCGCCAGGTCAGCGTGTCCTCCGCTCCGGGAATGCCCTCAGCCACAAACTCCATGCCCAGGCTTGTCTCCCCGGTCTCGGGATCGTGGAAAATATTGCGTAGCGCAGCCTCCACCCAAAATTTCGTGGGGGTGTCGCCGGGGTCCTCCGCTGCCTGGAAAAAAATATGGTAGTGCGTGCCCTTGGTCGCTTCCGGCAATGCCGCGCGCAAGAGGTTGTTCGCCACCAGCAAGCGAATGCCACCAGCGGAGAAGTTGTCCACCTTAAACGCGTGGGCCTTGTACTGTTCGCTTGTCAGGTTCGGGTCCACTTTGCGCGGGTCTTGCTCTGAGCCGGAAAGATCCCAGAGCAGAAACTCCGGCACTTTGTTGCTGTCGACGTTGACGCGCACGCCCCGGCGTTGCTGAGCGTTGCGAATGGACTTGGGAAACGTCAGCTCCATGCGTACAAAGCCGGAAGCGTTTTGCTCCACGCCCATCACGCTGGTATCGAAGGTCAAAAAATGCTCGCGGTTGCGGAATTCTCTGTCACGCACGCGGAAAAAACACGAAACATGCGCGCCAATCCATTTTGACGAGGCACCTTTGAGGCTGGAGACTTCCGCCACCAACTTAACGGAATTGAAGTCAATCAGACTGGCCGCGACATTCTGGATGCTTGTCACGCCCTCCTCAAAGACGAGTTTTATCTTGGCGCGCTGGTCGCGGATGTCGGCAAGAACATCCGTAAGCATGGCGACGCGTTTGGCCTCGTCACTCTTGTCCTTGCCCCACAGCGCACACACGACTTGAGCACCTCGTACAGTGAACAGTTTTTAGAGAGGTCGCATAAACAAACGCCTCTGCTGTTTCTATGCAAAATATGCTCCAGGCCTCTTGTGGGGGCAGGGCCTGGGGATGCAGCTAGTGTACTGCCGCAGTGCTCGGCTGATTGGGGTCGTTGCCGCCGGCTTCCAGCTTGCTCCGGTATTCCTTTACCTGGTCCATGCCGTTCCAGCCGGTGTACATCTCCATCCAGTCGCCGAAGCTCAGCTTCTCGGCATCAAGATAGCTCTCATGCCCTTTGAACCACACGCCGAACACGTACATCTCGATTTTGAAGGCCTTGCTATCCAGGGTGCTGGAGACAACGTTCGGACCATATTTCGTGCCATCAAAACGGGTGCCCAAAAAGGCGCACACACTGGCCTGGCAACTTTCGTAGCTGATCTCGGAGTTGTTCAGCATATCTGCCAGTGGACCAAGGTACTGGTGTTTTTCATAAATAATGCGCAGGTCGTCCTGGGGGATCTTCAGCATGAGTTTGCCGTCTTCTTCAACCACAAAATAGTGGCGCAGCCACTGTTCAAAGAAAAATACCTCGGCGATGTCCGTCACCGCTTCGGAAAACTGAAAAGCAGCCATGGTGCGCTCCTGATAAGTGATGTAGTGGGCGGCAGGGGCCGCCTTCCGGTGATAATGGGCATCAAAAGCGCCCGCGTCAAGAAAGAAAGCCAACCGCAGGGAGACAGTAGGCCAGCGGGTTGGCGCTTTACAAGGGCGTAGATGTGCGTTAGTGACGCGTAATTCACTGGGCGCACCGCGCTTTTAGGAGGAACTATGGGTAAGCACAAGAAAGTTGAACGTATGAAGGAAATCGGCCGTCGGCGTAAGCGCCGCGAGGAACGCCTGAAGGTGCGCATTAGCGAGGCCAAGGCAGCGGCCAAGAGCAAATAGGCGCGAAATAACGGCGAAGGGCGGCTTACGGGCCGCCCCGTCCGTTCAGGGCTCAGGCGGCCCCGCGCGCGCCAGATCCCTATTCGGAGGAATGGAACGCATGCCTATCTATGAGTATTCGTGCAAAGAGTGTAAGCAGATCTTTGAGGACTGGCAGAAGGACTACGAGGAGCGCGAGATTCCCTGTCCGGTGTGCGGCGGCAGCGCCTCCCGCCTGATTTCGAGCACCTCCTTTGTGCTCAAGGGCGGCGGATGGTACGCCAGCGGCTATAATGCCCCTACTGCCAGCGCCCCTGCTTCCGGCACCACGGCAGAAGGCGAAAGTGCCCCGAAGCCCGTAGCGACCGAGGCGACGACCACTGCTCCGGTTAAGGAAGTGGCCAAGCCCTGCACCCCCTGCAAAGCCGCTACTGGAGCTTGCTCCAGCACAAGCACCTGATGCAGAAGCGAAAAGGCAGCGCGTTCGCTGCCTTTTTCGTGTCCGACACCTTGGCGAGATTGCGGCGGTTTATCCGCGCCGCGCGCCCCCAACATCCGGCGGAGCCGTCATGATCGATCGCTATTCCCGACCCGAAATGGCCGCGTTGTGGACCATGGAAGCGCGTTTTGGCGCGTGGCTTGAGGTAGAACTGGCCGTGTGCGAGGGATGGTGCCGCCTTGGCGTCATTCCCCAGGCTGATATGGCCGAGATTCGCGCCAAGGCCTCCTTTGATGTGGACCGCATCCTCGAAGTTGAGGAAAAAACGCGCCACGATGTCATCGCATTTTTGACAGCGGTGGAGGAAAAAGTCGGCCCTGCCGCCCGTTTCATCCACCTGGGCTGCACCAGTTCCGATATCGTCGATACCGCCAACGCCCTGCTTTTGGTGCGTGCCGGCACAATGATCCTGGCTGACATCGATAAGGTGCTGGCGGTGCTGAAGGATATGGCCCTGGCCTACAAAGACCAGCTATGCATGGGCCGTACCCATGGCATCCACGCCGAGCCCACAAGTTTCGGCCTGAAAATGGCCGGGTTCCATGCCGAGTTTACCCGCCACCGCGAACGTTTCGTCGCGGCTGTGGAGAACATCCGCGTGGGCAAGATTTCCGGTGCCGTCGGCACCTACGCCCACCTTTCCCCAGAGCTGGAGGCCCACGCCTGCGAGCTGCTGGGTCTGGCGGTGGACCCCGTGTCTACCCAGATCATCCAGCGCGACCGCTACGCGCATTTCTTCACCTCCTTGGCCCTTTTGGGCGGCGGAGTGGAGCGCCTATGTACGGAACTGCGCCACTTGCAGCGCACTGAGGTTCTGGAGGTTGAGGAGGGGTTCGCCAAGGGGCAGAAGGGCTCCAGCGCCATGCCGCACAAAAAGAACCCCATCAGCGCCGAAAATCTGTGCGGGCTTTCTCGCCTGTTGCGCACCAATGCCCTGGCCAGCATGGAGAACATGCCCCTGTGGCACGAGCGCGACATCTCCCACTCTTCGGTGGAACGCGTCATCATGCCCGACAGCACCATCCTGGCGGACTACATCCTGAATCGCCTGGCCGGGTTGCTCAAGAACCTGCGCATTCTGCCCGAGAACATGGCCCGCAATCTCGAAGGCTCCTTTGGTCTGTTCTACTCCCAGCGAGTGCTGGTGGCCCTGCTGGACCTGGGGCTGCCCAGGCAGAAGGCCTATGAAATGGTGCAAGCCCCCGCCATGCGCTGCTGGGAAGGCCGTCGTCCCTTCAAAGACGAAGTTATGGCTGATGCGGAGATTACCCGCCATTTAAGCCGCGAGGCTCTTGAAGAAGTCTTCGACCCCTGCTACTACCTTCGTTATGTGTCCGCCATTTTTGAGCGGGTGTTTGGCCCGGCCCTCAAGGCCTAGGCCCAGGAGAGATGACGTGGATGACATGAAAACCAAACTTGCCCGCCATTTGATGGCGTTGTCGTATGTGGAAGGTGAGGTGACCCTCACCTCCGGCAAAAAAAGCGACTATTATTTCGACTGCAAGCAAACCGCCCTGCACCCCGAGGGCGGCTACCTTATCGGCACCTTGTTTTTGGAAATGCTCAAGGATTCCACGGCGCGCGGTGTCGGCGGCATGACCCTGGGCGCGGACCCGCTCGTCAGCGCGGTGACTGTGCTTTCGCACCTGGCTGGTCGTCCTTTGCCCGGTTTTATTGTGCGCAAGCAGTCCAAAGGCCATGGCACCAATCAGTATCTGGAGGGGCTGAAGAACTTTGCCCCAGGCGATAACGTTGCCCTGTTGGAGGACGTTGTGACCACCGCCGGTACGCTCGTTACCACCGTGGAGCGCGTGCGCGCTGCGGGATTCAACGTGGTGGACGTGCTCTGCGTGCTGGACCGGGAAGAGGGCGGGCGCGAACGCCTGGCCGAAGCTGGACTCACCCTCCGGTCCATTTTCACTCGCAAAGAGCTCCTGGCCGCGGCCAAGGGTTAGATCGGGATCCTGACAGAGCGTGCCAGCCCCAACCGGTGGGGCCGCAGGGCGCGCCCAGGATTGACATGGAACCGACCTTAAAACAGAAGTGGTAGAGCATTGAACCTTGCACGCATCGCCACCCTCCTGACCGCTCTGGTCTTGTCGCCTGCCCTTGCCTTGGCTGCCAGTCCCGCGTCGGCTACGCCTAGTACCGCCACGCGTGGTTGGGAAACACAAGTTTCCTCGCACACGGGTATTCCAGAACTGCTGATCGGTATCGATAAAGATACTCAGACGTTCTACATGTTTACAAAGAAGAGCCCCCTTGAAATCTCGCGCAAACTGCCCTGTACAACAGGCAGCACCGCCGGCGACAAAATGCGTGAAGGCGATATGCGCACCCCCGAGGGTGTGTACTTTGTGGAAGAAAAAGTGCCGGGCAAGTTGGACTTCTCGCTTTATGGCGATCACGCCTTTAGCCTCAATTACCCCAATCCGGTGGACCGCCTGAAGGGCAAAACCGGCCACGGCATTTGGATTCACGGTCGGGGCAAGCAGTTTGTCAGCCGCGATACAAAGGGCTGCGTTGCCCTTACCGCGCAGGACATCTCCGCCTTGAACGGCCATATTCCCTCCGGCACTCCAGTTGTTATTGCCAAAAAGCTGGCCTGGACCAAAGACGCTGGAGCCGCTGAACCTACTGCGCACCTCCTGGCTGAGCGTGTGAACCTGTGGGCCAGCGACTGGCAGAACAAACGCGAGCGTTTTTTCGACTACTTCCAGCCTGAAAAGTTCGCCCAGACCGAGGGTGTTTCCTTTGGATCCTTCAAAAGCCACAAACAAGGCATTTTTGCCCGCCAGCCATGGATACACGTGATGGTGGACAACGTGCGCGTGTTGCAGGGTCCGGATTACTGGGTCACGACCTTTGATCAGTACTACCGCACTCAGGATCTTATCTCTGCCGTGGGCAAGCGCTTCTACTGGCAGAAGGATAAGGACGGCGCCTGGCGCATTGTGGGTGGCGAGTACACGGAGGCCTCACCCAAGCTGGAGAGCCACTACCTGTCCGCCAAGCGTGCCGAGGTTGAGCGCATGCTGAAGGGCTGGATGGAGTCGTGGCTGGCTGCGGATGTGGACAAGTACATGAGCTACTACACCGAAGACGCCACCAATGGCCGGCAGACGAACGCCAAAGCCATGCGCGACTTCAAGCAGGCGCTGTGGGCCAGCAAAACCCCCACACGCATTGCGGCGGATAAGGTTGAAGTGAGCATGCATCAGAAGGGCCTCAAGGTCAGCTTTGTGCAAAGCTATGAGGACTCCACAGGGCAGGCGGACAAGGGGCATAAGGTGCTTATCATCACGCCCAAAGGCGATTCTTGGGCCATTGTGAGCGAGAGCTGGAGCAAGAGTTGAAAAAACAGGCCAATTACAGCGTGCTCTTCATGCGCGACGACACAGATGTACGAAGCTTCCGTGTCAGTCCCAAGCGCTTGCGCGTGCTGTTATGGGTCAGCTCCTGTCTTGGCGTCGTGTTGCTGATCAGCCTTGTCATCGGCGTGCGGTCATTTGTTGGCTACCGGGTGGCGTTGAGCGAAAAGCGCGACTTGGAAGTGAAGCTGGCCGAGGCCTTGGTCGATGTGGAACGTGCGGGCAACATCGGCATGATGCAGAAAGCCCAGGAAGATAAAGGCGGCAAGGTTTCGAAAGAATCCGCCAAGGCGCAAAGTTCGGCCCCGGCCGGCAATGCGCGTGCGTTCAGCAAGGTCCATTCAGGGGCCATCGCCGTGGAAAACATGCGCAGCAGTGTTTCCGGCGGTTCCCTTACCACCACGTTCGACTTGAATAATCGCGGCGGTGCCGCTCTCTCCGGGGAGGTTGGCTTGTTCCTGCTGCGCAACGACGGCACCCTGACTCCTCTCGAAGCGCCCTCGGCCGATTTGACCTTCCAGATTCAGCGCTTCAAGCATATTTCCGCCAGCGCCAAGGTTCCCAGCGGCCTTCCCCGCCGCGAGGTCTTGGGTTTGCGCGTGGAGATCAAGAACTCTGAGGGAGAGACCATCCTTGGCGAAACGTACCCCCTGGGCAGTTAGCGCCCTCTGTGTCTGCCTGGCCTTTTTGGCCTGGGCGGGCAACTGCTTTGCCTCCGCCCGCACAGAATTTGTGTTTTTTGAAGGCACGCAGTACCCGCTGACGGCCATCTTTGTGCAGGGCGAGACCCCCGGCCCCACGGTGATGATTCAAGGCGGCATTCAGGGAGATGAGCCCACCGGCTTTCTCTCCGCGCAGCTCTTGTCACAGGCCCGCGTGGTGAAGGGCAACCTCATTGTTGTGCCTCGGGCCAATGTTCCGTCCATCCACGTGCACCAGCGCGCGGTGAATGTGGATATGAACCGGCGTTTTGACCGCGATTACAACCAGTTTTACGAGGACCGGCTGGCCCGAGCCGTGCGTTTCCTGGTGTCGCAGTCCAGCGCTCTGGTGCATTTGCACGAGGGCTCCGGCTTTTATGATCCCAACTACGTCAGTCCCTTGCGCAACCCTATGCGCTACGGTCAGTCCATCATCATCGATGCGCTGACCTATGAGAACATGGATTTGGAGCGGCTTGTCAACGGCGCGTTGAGCGAGATTAACGCCAAGGTGGACAAGCCTGACTGCCAGTTCAAACTCTTCAATACCCGCACCTTTGACCCGGAAAGTCGCTACGCCGGGGAAATGCGCAAGTCGCTGACCTTTTATGCCTTGTCGATGCTGAACATCCCGGCGATGGCCGTGGAGGTGAGCAAGAACATCGGCGACCTGGGGTGGAAGGTGAAGCAGCAGGCCCAGGCTACAGCCATTTTGCTGGGGCACCTGGGTGTGCAGGTGGTGTTGCCGCGCATAGATGAAAACGAAGTGCAGCGGGTGTTTGACCGCGACATGAAGATTAAGGTCAACGGCAAGGTGCTCGATGCCCGTGCCGCGTTTCCCATTGCCTCTGGCGGATCCATTAAGGCCGAGGCCGTGAGCCCAGGCAAAGGCGAGGCGCATGGCGCGGTTGTTGCCGTGTTCGCTTCCGACCGTCCGGGCGTGAATTTGGTGGATAGTCCGCGCATGGCCTTGGAGAGCTTCAAGGGGCTGGAACTGCGTCAGGATGGGCGCAAGGTGTTGTCCACAGGCGTGCGTTTCGACGGCCAAATGCCTCCTCCGCTTCCCCCAGGACCGCCGGTTTTTGTGTGTTGGCTCAACGGCAAGTCCGTGCAGGTCAAGTCTGGCGGCACCCTGCATACAGTGGAGGGGGACCAGCTGATCATCGAGGGCGTTCTGGGAAGTTACTGGAAGGAAATCGTCAATTTCAAGGGATATACGGCGCGCCCCTTGTCCAACGATGGCCAGGACATGGGCTATGAGATTATTCTCGACCCGGAAAGCTTTATTGCCAAGTACCGCCTGGCTTCACCTGTTAAGGGCACGGTGCGCTTTGCGGTGGAACGGGAGACCGTGGGGGCGCGTCCGGCGAGCTTCTTTGTGGATATTGAGCCGCGCAAGGTGCAGCAGGTGAAGTTGGTGGATGCCAACGGTAAGCAGTTGACCGCGCACTGGACTTCCGGTGGTGAGATAAACTTGCCGCCAGGAGAGTACACCCTGGCCGAGGCGACGAGTAATGGACCGGCGAATCGCTTGTTGCCGCTCATCGGCAGCCGCCCGCTCAAAGCAGGCGAGAAGTTTCGCGTGGAGGCTGGCAAGTCTGTGCTGTTCTCCCTACGCCAGGCCACGACCTTTGCGGGGCTGGGGACGATGACGCTGGTGCCCGGAGCAACCAAGAACGCCGACCGCAAGCAGCGGCTTTCCGCTAATCCGGACAAGGCGACGCATTTTTAGTCGAGAGCTTCCATTAAGAGCATTTGCGCCCACGCGCATCACCCAACAAGCGAAAGCGGGGGAAGGCCAAAACCCTCCCCCGCTTTTTTTGCGAGCAGACTTTGCCGTGTTATTTCCACACGTGCATAAAGTCCTTGGCATTGCCACCACCGTCCAAGTGGCGGATAAGCGCACTGCCGAAGACGGCGGCATCGACCAATCCGGTGAGGGCCTTCAACTGGTCCGGGTGCTTCAGGCCAAAGCCCAAGGCCACCGGGATGTCGAAGATCGCCTTGGCTTGGGTCAGCCCTGTGCGGATGGTTTCGGGCAGGCCCGTATCGAAGGAGGAGCGCACGCCCGTGGTGCCCAGCACGGACACGAAGTAGACAAAGCCACGCCCTTCCTTGGCATAGAGCGCCATACGCTCCGGCGTGGTGTTCAACCCCACCAGTGGAATAATATCCAAGCCGCGCGGGGCGAAAATGGCGCGGATGGGCTCGGCCTCTTCAAAGGGCACGTCGGCCAGGATGATACCGGAAACACCGGCAGAGCTGGCATCCACGGCGAATTTCTCCAGGCCATACTGGAGCACCGGGTTCAGGTAGCCCATAAGAACCAATCCGGCCTTGTAGCGCCCCTTGCGAGAGGCCAACTCGGCCAGCAACCACTTCAGGTTTACGCCCGCTTCCAAGCATTTGAGGGACGCCTGCTCCACCACAGGGCCGTCGGCCACGGGGTCAGAGAAGGGCATGCCGATTTCGATGATGTCCGCTCCGGCCTCGTCCAATCCGTCTATTTCGTCCCAGAAGCGGGATTTATTCGGGTACCCGGCAGGCAGAAAGGGAATCAGCGCCACGCGCCCGGCCTTGCGGGCGGCTTCGATGCGTTTGGTCAGGATGGAAGTGCTCATATGTTCGCCCTTACGCCTTTTTTGCGAGGTAATCGTTGACGATATCCAGATCTTTATCGCCCCGGCCAGAAAGACAAACCACAACGTGGGAGCCGGGTTTCATGGTGTGAGCGTTCTTGATGGCCCAGCCCAGGGCGTGGGAGCTTTCCAGGGCGGGCATGATGCCCTCGTGCCTGCACAGGGTGACAAAGGCGTCCAGGGCCACGTCGTCGGTAACGCAATCATAGGTGGCGCGACCACTGGCGTGGTAAGCCGCGTGCTCCGGCCCAACGCCGGGGTAGTCCAGCCCGGGGGCGATGGAATGCGAGGGCAGAATCTGGCCTTCCTCGGTCTGAATAAGCTGGGTGTGCATGCCGTGCAGCACGCCGGGGCTGCCCTGTTTGGACAGCGGGGCAGAGTGCCAGTCCCCCGGTTTGCCACTGCCTGCGGCCTCTACGCCGATGAGCTTCACCGAGGCATCGGGCACAAACTCGTGGAATGCGCCGATGGCATTGCTGCCGCCGCCCACGCAGGCCACGACGTAATCCGGCAGTTGCCCTGCCTGGGCCAGCATTTGGGCGCGGGCCTCGCGGCTGATGATGGCTTGCAGTTCGCGCACCAAAAGTGGGAAGGGGTGTGGACCGGCTGCGGTGCCGAAGCAATAGTGGGTGGTTTCCTGCTCGGCTATCCAAGCGCGCAGGGCAGCGTTGATGGCATCTTTGAGGGTCTTGGTGCCGGAGTCCACACTCACCACCTCGGCCCCGAAGAGCTTCATGCGGCGTACGTTGAGGCTCTGGCGTTCAACATCGGTGGCGCCCATGTAAATGGTGCATTCCAAGCCCAGACGCGCGGCAGCCAGGGCGCTGGCCACGCCGTGCTGACCCGCGCCGGTCTCGGCCAGCAGCCGTTTTTTGCCCAGCTTTTTGCACAGCAGGGCTTGGCCGATGGTGTTGTTGACCTTGTGCGCACCGCCGTGGGCCATGTCCTCGCGCTTCAGCCACAGGGTAATGCCCAGTTCCTTGGACAGGTTTTCGCACAAGGTCAGCGGAGTGGGGCGGCCCACAAACTCGTTCAGCAGGTGGGAAAGCTCGGCCTGGAATTCCTGCGTGTGCAGGATGTTTTCCATGGCGTCTTCCAGTTCCAGCAGCGGGGGCATGAGCAACTCGGGCACAAACTGCCCGCCGAAGTCGCCAAAATAGCCTTTTTTCACGGGAGTACCTCGTATTGTTTGGCTGCGCGGATGGCCGCGAAGGCCCGGCGCAGCAGGTTTGCGTCTTTAATGCCGGGCGCGCTTTCCACGCCCGAATTCAGGTCCAGGCCCGAGGGCCCTTTGTCCACGTTTGCATAACGGGTCAACATATTCAGAGCGTTGTCCGGCCCAATGCCACCGGCCAATAGCCAGGGGGTGTGGAACCGCGCGGCCGCCAGATTCGGCGAGTCGATGACACGCCCATGACCACCGCCGTCGCTGCCCGCATCCACCAGCATCAACCGGCAAAATGGTGCAAAGCGGTCGATCTCGGCTTGGAAGGCCTCGGGGCTGGCGGCTTTTTCGGGCCACAGCACCTTGATGACCCGCTCCGGCCCCACGGCCCGGCAAAAGGCCGTGTCTTGCCCGCCGTGCAGCTGTGCCAGGGCCAGTTTGCCAGCGTCCATGAGGGCGCAGACGTCTTCCACTGTTTGATTCACAAACACGCCCACCTTGAGCGCACCGCGCAAATCCACCAGTGGGTCCAGCCCCGCGGGGAGGGTGGGGGCCACGCAGCGCGGGCTTTTGGGGTGGAAGATGAAGCCCAGCATATCCGCACCCAGGGCGGCGGCCAGCCGCGCGTCCTCGGGCCGGGTATTGCCGCAGATCTTCACCAGCGTTCGGTTCATTATCCTCTGCTCCTGCTTGTGCTAACGGCGGTGAGCTTGGCCAACGCCGCGCCGGGATCGTCCTGACTCATGAGCGAGGTGCCGATGAGCACCGCGTCGAAGCCTAGATCCGCCATCTCCGCCAGCTGCCCCGGCGCGTCCAGGCCGCTGGCGCTGATCCAGAGCTCGCCCGCGCCCTTTTTGGCGGCGAGGCGGCGGGAAACGTCCAAATCCGTAGTCAGGCGATCCAGGTCGCGATTGTTCACCTGGATGATCTCTGCCCCGGCCCAGCGGGCGAGGTCCAGGTCGGCCTCGTCGAACACCTCGCACACGGCTTCCAGGCTGTAGCGGGCGCATTGGGTCAACATTTCACGCACCTCGGCCTCGCCGGGGAACATGCGCATGATGAGCAAGAGCGCGGAAGCAGGAGTGGCTGCTGTTTCCACCACTTGCAGCGGGTCGAGCAAGAAGTCCTTGCGCAGCAGGGGCCTTCCAGCAAAGGCCATTTCGGAAAGAAAGGACAGGCTGCCCTGAAAGTGCGCTTCCTCGGTGAGTACGGAGATGCAGGCCGCGCCGGCATCGGCGTATTTGCGGGCTGCCACTTCCGGCGTCAAGCCCAGGTTGATGACCCCGCGCGAGGGCGAGGCGCGTTTGTACTCGGCAATGACTGCCGGGGCTCCGGCGGCTTTGATGGCCTGAGAGAAACAAGGGCGCAGGCCGGGGTAGCGGTCGGGCAGCTTTCCGGCGGCCTCCAACTGGTGCAGACGCGTAATGCTGGGCTGCTGCGCTGCGCGAAAGCGGTCGAGCATGGCGTTAGTCATGGACGAAACTCCGTGCAGCGCCGTCGGCCACGGCTTGGCTGGCTTCGGTCATGCACTGGCTCATGGCCTTGCCTGTAATCAAGTGCAGGGCAGCGCCCAGGTTCAGGGCTGTCATCATCTGCATGGCCGGTGTGCCTTTGCCGGTCAGCAGGGCCTTCAGGGCCGCAATGGCGCTGGGCTTGTCCTCCACGCGTACATCCGCAGGGGCAAAGCCTGCCAGATTATATTCCTTGGGGTCCAGCCGCAGGGGCCGCACCTGGCCGGCATCCACCTGATAACCCACGGTTGGGCCAAAAGGGGTCAGCTCGTCGAACCCGCCAGCGCCGTGGATAACGAAGGCGTTGACCTTGGGCGCGGTGAGAGCCAGGGTTTCAGACATGAGCGGCAAAGCTCCTGCCATGCCGACGCCGAGCAACTGGTGCGTGGGCCGCGCGGGGTTTAAAAGCGGGCCTAAGAGATTGAACAGGGTGCGGATGCCCAGCTCACGCCGTACAGGGGCAATATGCGCAAAGGAGGGGTGGTAATGCGGGGCAAAGAGGAACACGAACCCCTTGGTTCGTTTCAATTCGTCCGCCACATCGTCCGGGCCGGTGTTCAGCGGCAAGCCCAGGCCTTCCAGGGCGTCCGCGCTGCCGCAGGAGGACGAAACGGCGCGGTTGCCGTGCTTAATCACCGTATGGCCCAGAGCGGCAAGGAACAACGAAACCGCTGTGGAACAGTTGAAGCTGTGCGTGCGGTCGCCGCCGGTGCCGACGATATCCACGATGGTACCCCGCGGGCAGGTTCGATACCTGCCGAGCGCGAGCCAAACCCGCGCGGGCGGCGGCGGCCAGCTCCATGGGGGTTTCGCCTTTGGCGCGCAGGCCCATAAGCAGCGCCCCGGACTGCGCCGGAGTCAACTCTCCTTCAAACATTTCGCGGAAGGCGAAGGCCGCCTGATCTATGTTCAGGTCCTCGCCCTTGGCCACTGTATCCAGAATGTCGCGCATGTTCTCGGCCATTGTGTCCTCCTCTGTAACGGCGGCCTAGGCGGCCTGCTTGGTTTTGGTCAGGAAGTTGGCAAGCAGCTTCGGCCCTTCCGGGGTTAGGATGGATTCCGGGTGGAATTGCACGCCGCTCCAGGGCCGATCTTTGTAGCACATGCCCATCACTTCGCCTTCGGCCACGGTGGCGGTCACGTGCAGTTTGTCCGGGGCCTCGTCGGCCAAAACGATGAGCGAGTGGTAGCGGCAAACCTCAAAGGGCTGCGGCAAACCGGCGAAGATATCCTCGCCCTTATGCAGCACCATGCTGGTTTTGCCGTGCATGATGCGGTCGGCGCGAACCACGCTGGCCCCGGCGTAGCAGCCCAGGGTTTGGTGCCCCAGGCACACGCCCAACACAGGAGTGGTGGGGCCAACGTCATCAAGCACCGCCAGGAATTTGAGGCAGTTGCCCGCGTTTTCCGGGCGGCTGGGGCCGGGGGAAAGCACCACGCGGCTTAAGCCCGCCACAAAGGCCGGGTCGAGCAATTCTTCGCGGTCGTTGCGCAGCACAACCGGGTCGGCCCCGAGCTGCTGGAAGGCCTGCACCAGATTGAAGGTGAAGGAGTCGAAGTTATCGATCAGCAAAAACATCGCCAACCCCCTTGGAGGTAAGAATCTCACGGATGATGCGGGCCTTGTTGTTGGCTTCCTGCCATTCCTTTTCCGGGTCGGAATCATACACCAGCCCGGCCCCGGCCTGCCAGTTGCACTTGCCGTCACGCATCCACATACTGCGGATGGTGATGCCGGTGCCCACGTTGACCGGGCCGTTACCCACGCCGAACCAGCCCATGGCTCCGGCGTAGGGGCCGCGCGGCATTTGTTCCACGCGGGCGATGGTTTCCATGGCCCAGATTTTGGGCGCGCCGGAAACAGTGCCCGCCGGGAAGGTGGACTGGAGCACGTCAATGGCGTCCAGGCCCTCGCGCAGGTCGGCCTCCACGTAGCTGGTCAGGTGCATTACGTGGCTGAAGCGCTCCACGCGCATGAACTGCACCACTTCCACGCTGCCGGGCTTGGCGATGCGGCCCAGGTCATTGCGGCCCAGGTCCACCAGCATCACATGCTCGGCGCGTTCCTTGGGGTCGGCCAACAGTTCCTTTTCAAAGATCAAATCCTGAGCCTCTGTGGCGCCGCGGGGGCGGGTGCCCGCAATGGGCCGCACTTCCAGGCGTCCGGCCTCGCAACGGGCCATCATCTCCGGCGAACTGCCCACGAGGGTCTCTGACTCGAAGCGCATGAAGAACATGAACGGCGAGGGGTTGGCCTGGCGCAAGCGGCGGTAGACGCCAAAGGGTTCGCCACTAAAGGGGGTGGAGAAGCGCACGGAGAACACAAGCTGGATGCCCTCGCCCTCGGTGATGAGGCGCTTGGCCTCGCGCACCTGCTCCATGTATTCTTCGCGGCCCGGTGTGGCCGTGGGTTCCTCGGTGGTCAGCTCAAAGCTGCCTGCACTGCCCGGTTTGGCTGGCTTGGGGCCGCCCTGGCCATCGCTGCCGTTCTCGTCCAAGGCCAGATAGCAACAGCGGGCGCGCAGGTGGTCGTACAACACCACTTGGCCGGGCAGCACCAGCCGTGCTTCCGCTTTTTCCGGCGGCATGCAGGCGTGCAGCTTCGGCTCCAGCATGCCGCCCACGCTGTAGCCCAGGTAGCCCAGCAGCGCGCGGGTGATGGGCGGCAACGGTTCCTTCAGACCGGGCTGGTCTATCTCAATGGCCTTGAGCAGTTTGCGCACGCCCTCCATGTAGTCCAGGCCGTCCAGCTCGCGCAGCGCGGCCAGGCGTTCATCGCGGATGTCGAGTTTCAGCTTGCCGTCCACGGGCTCGGCGATGAGGCGGAAGTCCCAGGCGATGAGACTATGGCGGCCCAGGCGACCATCCACCTCGGCGCTTTCAAGCAATATTCCCGGTTCATCGCCCACAAGGCCCAAGTACAGGCTGATGGGCGTTTGCACGTCCGCCGGGAGCCATTTTCCATAATGACGTAAGCGAATATCCATAGATCCTCCGTGTGATGAAAAAAAAGGCCGCGCCCCTCTGATGGGACACGGCCTGCACTCCTACAAGAACCGCCAAATGGCGGGTTTCCGCGTCCCTATGCCGTTTCGCGCCACCACCAAGAGGCCCTGGCGGAAAGCAGGTCGAGGTCGCCGCCGGCGGCGATGTCCACGAAGGAGGCGAACTGACGCACGGTCTCCTGCATGAAGGGGTTATCCTCGCTGATGAGCTGGAAAAGTTCCCGGTCCTTAGTCAACATCTTGCGTGCCGCCTCCAGCCTGCGTTCAAAGGAGGGCGTGCGGAACTTCTCGATGCCGGGGGTTTGTCTGGCTGCGGCCAGGTAGGCCACCGTGGTGATGAAATTCAGGCCCTGCACAGTGGCCATGGCGCGGTCGTGTTCC
>Ga0183099_1000985_pt1 | contig 17666 bp, 18 predicted proteins | sample Biomet1_FD_127788 | JGI IMG/M metagenome (GOLD analysis project Ga0183099, IMG submission 127788) | Microbial communities from bioreactor (seeded with anoxic lake sediment) at LBNL, California, USA - Biofuel metagenome 1 | ecosystem: Engineered > Bioreactor > Anaerobic > Unclassified ... | reverse complement strand
TACTTCGCAAATCGCATTCCCCTCATCGTCCGGCATGTGGCGCAAGCGTCCCTACCCGAAACAATTTCCCTAATACGTGTTTACATTTTCCCTGGCAACGGCCTCCATATGCTTGGGGAGGCCGTGTATGAGTTGGTCGTCTCCGATGTGTTGTACCGCGGACGCATGGCGTTGTGCTCCTCGATCTGCGTTGACAGATGGCCCGGTGTTTCCCGGGAAGTGCTTGGGAGCATACCATGGGTTTTGTGGCACCGAATGAAAACGGCTGAGAATGGCCAAGAATACTCAACATTCGCCGGGAAATGACCGCCGCTCTTCGCTTGACAGAATTTTGAGAGCATCCCCCGCATATACAGAATTCCAAAAGGGATTGTCCCTTTGGCGGGGTAAAGGGGCAGCGCCCCTGACTCTCTCCCTTTTCTCCCGTGCCCTTAGTCTAGCGTTTTGCGGTAGCGCCGCATGCCGATGGAGATGACAACGAGCAGGAACACAGCAATGGGCCAGACATGCGGCAGCGATTCCATAAGGCCGTTCCCTTTAAGCAGAATGCCGCGCACCAACCGCAGGTAATGTGTCAGCGGCAGCGCGGACCCGACAACCTGCGCCCAGGCGGGCATGCCCCGGAAGGGGAACATGAAGCCGGACAGCAACAGCGAGGGTAAAAAAAAGAACACCGACATTTGAACGGCTTGTAGCTGATTTTTGGCAATGGTGGACAGAGTGACGCCGACGCTTAAGTTGGCGGCGATGAACAGCAACGAGAGCACAAAGACTTGCAGCAGGCTTCCGCGCAACGGCACATCAAAAAGAAAGCGCGCGGCCACCAAAATGAGCGTCATCTGGATGTAGCCGACCATAATGTAGGGAATGATTTTGCCGAGCATGACCTCCAGGGGCCGCACGGGCGTGGAGAGTAGATTTTCCATGGTGCCGCGCTCGCGCTCACGCGTGATAGCCAGGGAGGTAATCATGGTGAGGGTCAGGGAGAGGATGACACCCATAAGGCCGGGCACGATGTTGTACTGCGTCACAGCCTCGGGGTTATATTCGGCGTGTACGCGCAGGGTCACGGGCGAGGGCGTGGGCACATACCCGGCGGTGGCGGGCAAGTCGCGCGCCACGGTTTGGCTGACGACCTCACGCAGGGCGGCAATGGCTCCGCTGGTGGCGGCGGGGTCGGTGGCGTCTGCCTCCAGCAGCAACACAGGCTGCTCGCCACGCAGCAAATCGCGCGCAAAATTTTGTGGAATGGTCAGCACGAACTGGGCGCGCCCCTGACGCAGAACATCATCGGCCTGCTGGCGGCTTTGCAGGTGCTCGGTAATGTGGAAATAGGTGCTGGTTTGCATTCCGGCCACAATGCCGCGTGCATAGGGCGAGTTGTCTGCCGAGAGCACAGCCGTGGGCAGGTGGCGCGGGTCGGAATTGATGGCGTAGCCGAACAAAATAAGCTGCATGAGCGGGATGCCGATCATCATGGCGAAGGTGACGCGGTCGCGCCGCATCTGGATGAATTCCTTGTACACGATGGCCGCAAAGCGCTGAAAGGAAAAGACACCGCCCGCGCTCATGGCTTTTTCGCTCCGCGCATGAGGTGGATGAACACTTCCTCCAGGCTGGTGGAAATGCGCCGCCAGTCGCGGGCCGGGCCGGATGTAAAATTGCCGGATGCAGAAATGCCAGATGCAGAGGAGTCGGATGCAGAGGAGTCGGGAGCAAAAGTGCCGGAACGAAACGGCGCAAAGGCCGCCTCCAGGCTGGCCTCATCCAGACCGCTAACGTGCAGGGTATTGCCGAAGGCCACGACCTGACTCACAGCGGGCAGGGCACGCAAAACCTCGGAAAGTTCGTGCAGGCCAGGGCCGGAAATGCTCCAGGTGACCAGGCCGGAATGGGCGATGAGCCCCTCCACAGTATCCGCCGCCAGCAGGTCGCCATAGGCGATGTAGGCCAAGCGGTGGCAGCGTTCGGCCTCGTCCATGTAGTGGGTGCTGATGAGCGCTGTGACACCCTCTGCCGCCAGCTTGTGCACGGCGTCCCAAAAGTCGCGCCGTGCGCCAGGGTCCACACCGGCGGTGGGTTCATCCAGCAGGAGCAGCCGCGGCTTGTGCAGGGTGCAGGCGGAAAGGGCCAGCCGTTGCTTCCAGCCGCCGGAAAGACTGCCCGCCAATTGGTCGGCAAAGCGCATAAGGCCCATGCGTTCCAGGCATTCGTCCACCACGGCCACGCGGCTCGGCAGGCCGTACATGCGGGCGCAAAAGTCCAAATTTTCGCGGACGGTGAGATCCTCATACAAGCTGAAGCGTTGGGCCATGTAGCCCACCTGGGGCTTGATGTCGTCGGCCTGAGTCAGGATGTCCAGGCCCAAACAGGTACCGGAGCCTGCATCCGGCTTGAGCAGGCCGCAAAGCATACGGATGAAGGTGGTTTTGCCCGAGCCGTTCGGCCCCAGAAAGCCGAAGATTTCACCGCGCCGCACGCGCATATCCAGCCCGTTGACCACTGTTTTGCTGCCAAAACGCTTGGTCAGACCAGAAACATCAATGACAAGCTCGGCAGGAGGGACAGTCTCAATAACGGAAACACGCTCGGCTGAGGGGGCATCCATGGGCTACTTCTTTGCGGCGGGCTGCACACGCACGTTTACGCGCACATCCACGGGCTGACCGGGGTGCAAGGCTACGGCGTCCTGCGGGCGTGCAGGCACGGCCTCCACCAGGAACACCAGCTTGGCGCGGCTATCGCTGGAGAACAGCACAGGCGGGGTATATTCCGCCTGTTGAGAAATGTAGCTCAGGCGCAGGGCAATGGGCGTTTTGCCCCCGTCAAAGCTCACCTCGGCCTCCTGCCCCAGGGTCAAGGCACCCACGGCCTCCTCCGGCACAAAAAACCGCACTTTGACGTTCCCCGGCGGCAGCAGCACAGCCACGGTCTTGCCCGCCGGAACCCACTCCCCCTGTGAGTACAAGGTATCGAAGACCAAGGCGGCAGAAGGCGCGGCCTGCGTCTTTTGACTCAAGGTCCAGGCAGCCTGCTCCACGCGCCCCTTGGCGGCCTCCACCTCGGCCTGTGCGGCAGAAACTTCATCACTGCGGGCGCCCAGGCCGGCAGTGGAAAGATTGGCCGAGGCCTCCCGCACCTGCTGCACCTTCAGCTCATAGTCAGCGCGGGCGCGGTCCATTTCCTCACCGCTGATGGTCCGCTCCTGGTACAGTTTTTTTCGGCGTTCAAATTCCGTCTGCGCGAGCTTGAGCGAGGTATCGGCCTGCCCCAACCGGGCGCGAATGGCTGTCAGTTCCGTTGGGCGCTGGCCCTTTTGCAGGTTTGCCAGCTTGTCCGCCGCTTGGCGCAAGGTATGGGTGGCCACATCCAAAGCAGCACGCTCGTAATCCTGCTCCAAGGCAAACAACGGCGCTCCCGCCGCAACTTGCTGCCCGCGCTTCACGCGCAGCTCACTCAACGCGCCTGCCACTGGTGAGGCCACGTGCACATACTCCGCCTCCACATAGCCCTGGTATGTTTTGGCATCGTTCCGTCCACAAGCAGCCAAAATAACACCGCAAAACAGCAGCGGTACAACAGAATAACGCTTCAGACGTTGCAACAGGCAGGGTGTGCGTTCAGTCATGAATCCAGCCTTACACTCACTGCGGAGCAGGTGTCAAACAAATGTTTGAAACTCGTCTACCCTCATTCTTTTGCGTTTTGCACCCGCGCATTTTCCTTCAACAAATCTACAAGCTCACGCACATGTAAGGGCTGTGTTGAGTAACTTCGCAAGCACAGCATGAGCTGCCGGGTCGCCCAGGGGTCCGTTAGTTGTACCAGGGCCAGGGCCATGCTCTCCTTGCAGCGCAAGGCTGCGGACTCCGGGATGATGGCGATGCCGACGTTATCCTCCACCAGCCGTGAAACGGCGATAAACCCGCGCAAACGAACCCTGTAATTGATGCGCTTACCTGCCCGCGTGGCGTGGGCTTCCAAATATTTTTGTATGGAGCTGCCCTCGGCCATGCCGACAAAATCCTCGTTCAAGGTTTCGGCAAACGACATGCTGCCCAGCTCGGCAAAGGGGTGTTGCGCGGAGGTGACGAGAACCATTTTGAGCTTGCGGAAGGGGAAAACCTCGAGCCCGCTCACATCCGTACTTTTGGAAACAACGCCAACATCCGCCTTCTCGTCCAGCAAGTCCTGCACAATTTCATTACTCAGGCGCTCCTGCACATCAATGCCCACGTTCGGGTGTGCTGTCAGGTATGGGCTCAAAATCTCAGGCAGAAACTCCGTTATCGTGGCGGTGTTGCACAGGAGACGAACGTGGCCCTTCAGGCCATACCCGTATTCGCTGACATCGCCCACCATGCGTTCCCACTGGTGCAACAGGGTGTGGGCGTGGCGAACCAAAGCCGCCCCCGCCTCCGTGGGCAACACCCCCCGGCGACCACGCACCAAAAGAGGCACGCCCAGGCCGTCTTCCATGTTGCGTACACGTGCACTGGCCGAAGCCAAAGCCATGTAGGAGCGGTCTGCCCCGGCGGTTATGCTTCCGCTTTCCACGATGTGCAGGAATAGCCGTAAGTCAGTAAGATCAAACGACATACAAGGTTCCTCCAAGAGTGCTGGCCGAGTGTTCCTCCGCTCAACCCCGAGAATTAAGCCTTCGCTTTTGCCGTAGGCTTACTCAATTTCTTCCGCATTTACAACACACGGAGCCAAAGGCAAGGTGCCCTCAAGAACAGCGCGGAACCAGTCGACAAGCATATTTTTTATTGTGTCGCACCGCTGATGACGGCGCAGAACGCCGCAGGAGAACACAATGGACAGAGTTGGACTTGCTATGGGCCGCGTCCTGTTTTTTGTCATGCTTTTCATTTCCACCGCATGCAACAAAATGGACCGCACTGTCTCTGCCAATGAGTTCTCCGTGCCCCAACAGGCTGCACTCAACACCAGTGATGAACGTATTCGCGAACTCAATACCCGTGTTCAACAGTTGGAAGGCCAGCTCCAAGCTTTGAATCGCCGGAACGCCGAAATTGCGGAAATCCCCGGCGGAGCCAACTGGGATTAATACCTGCCCCCTCGCACGCTGACAGCGAGGCGCATGATGGTCGTGCGTCGTGTGCCTCGCGTCAGTATTTATCCGCCAAAGCCCACAACCACAGGCCGACCGTAGCGGCACCCTGCCCTGCCCAGCTTACTCGCCAACACTGTCTGCTGTTGGCGTTTTTTTTCTGGCCAAATGTCTCTTGGCCAGGCCGTGTGCGCGCAAGCTCCAAGGCCAGCGTGCCCACCACCACAAGGTTGACGGCCAGCACGGCGACTCGCGCCCACGTCAGCTTCTGCACCAACTCGTACACCTCGAACGGGATGTAGATGCCGCCGGTCAGCGCGCCGAACCACTCGGCCCAGGACTTGTGGAACCACAGGCCGGTCGCCTCCACCGCACGCACAAGGGAATACCCAAGCGCCGCGGCGGCCAGCAACCACAGTTTGGAATCATTCAGGTTGGAAGCCGCATCAATGAAAATGCGCGGCATATGGCTGGCGGGGTTGAGGTGCAGATGGCGCACCAGTTCTTCCGCCGCAAAACCGACATCACGGTGCAGCAGCGACAAAACGCCACAACCCGCCAAGAGCACCAGCAGCCCCTTGAGCAGCTCCAGCAACGCCACCATACGCAGGGTTGTGAGCCTTCGGAATATTTGAGGGTCTGCCATCTGCCTTCCTGCACGCTTATTCAAGCCGAGGCTGAATCTGTGGAGCCACCCAAAGAGCTGTGACCAGAAATGAGCAGAGGCTTGAGAATAGCGGCAGCGAGAAACAGCAACTAAACCAAAGCGTCGTCGCAGGCGTCGTTCACCAGCTGTTCCACCAAAAGCGGCAACCCGCGCGAGGGCTCTGCCCGGAGTGAAAGCGCCTGCTTGGGGCATTTGCTTACACAAGCGCCGCAGCCCATGCATCGTGCGGTCTTGATTTGCAGCTTGCGGTCGCGGGCCTTGAGCGCGCTAAACTGGCAAAACTGCACGCAATTGCCGCAGCCCACGCAAGCCTCGGCATCCACCTGCACAACATAGCCGGAGCTGGCGAGCATTTCCAAGCCATTACGCTGGGCAGCCATGGCTCCGCAACAGCAGGAGCAGCAGTTGCAGAGTGCGTAAAAACGGCCCAAAGCGACGTCCTTGAAAAACGCGTGGTGCACATGTCCACGCGCATTCTCGGCTTTCAGAATAGCCTCGGCCTCGTCGCAGGTAATGCGCCGGGCATGCCCAGGCCGCCCTTTAGTGCTCTTGGAGTGGTGGTCCAGCACCATGCTGGCAAAGGGCTCGCCCATCACCATGCACACATCCATGGGGGAGCAAGGATTCTTGCGCGCGGCCCGGCAAGGGCAATCAAAAACAACGATATGGTCGGGATTCTTCAGCACGATGTCGCGCGCCAGCTGGTAGGGCACAACGCTTTCTGGGGCGGTGCAACGCACTTCCCGGCCTATCTTGACCAACCGGGTGGCTTCTTCCAGAGGCATAACCTTGCCGTGGTAGGTATCCGCAAAGCGAATGCCGCCAGCAGCCTTGCGCGCATGGCGAGCCTTACGGCGGGCATCCACGCGGGAAGGCATCCACTTATCCAACTGGCGCGATAAACGGTACAGGGCACGGGCCAGCGGGTGCTCGCCGGTGGCCATGGCAATGTAGAAGTACGGCCAGCGCAAATAAAAATACCCGTGCAGCGTACTCCCCAGGCTCAGCCCCAGCTCGTTCGCTTCCTTAAAAAAGCGGCGAGCCGAGGGCTTGAGGAGCACGCTGAACGGGTTCATATTCCAGCAGGTGCGGCGCTTACGCCTATTTGGCGGCGGCGTCGGCCTTCAGCATGCTGCCGCGCATGGTGTGGCGCTTCATGGCCGGCAGCACGGTTTTACGCAGGCGGATGGACAGCGGGGTGACCTCGACCAGCTCATCCTCGCGGATGAAGTGGATGGCGCGCTCCAGGGTCATGGGCTTTACAGCGGTCAAGGTGCAGGCTTCGTCCTTGCCGGAGGCGCGCATGTTGGACAGCTTCTTTTCCTTGGCCGGGTTCACGTCGATGTCATTCTCGCGGCTATGCTCGCCCACGATCATGCCTTCATAGATGGGATCGCTGGGGACGACGAACATCTGGCCGCGCGGCTCCAGGTTGTACAAAGCATAGGTCACAGCCGCGCCGGAGCGGTCGGACACGATGGAACCGGTGAAACGGGTGGGGAAGTCGCCGCGGTATTCGCCGTAGCCTTCCAGGTAGGAGTTCATGATGCCGGTGCCCTTGGTGTCGGTGAGGAATTCATCGCGGTAACCGATGAGGCCACGGGAAGGCACGCTGAACTCGATGCGCACGCGGCCTTTGCCGTTGTTGACCAAGTTCACCATACGGCCTTTGCGGATGGACAACTTCTCGGTAACGATACCCATGAAGGTCTCGTCGCAGTCCACGTACATGCGCTCGATGGGCTCAGTGAGCTTGCCGTTCTCGCGCTTGTAGATAACCTCAGGACGGCCCACGGTGAGCTCGAAGCCCTCACGGCGCATGGTCTCGATGATGATGGCCATTTGGAACTCGCCACGACCCTTGACCAGGAAGCTTTCACGGTCTTCACTTTCTTCAATGCGGATGGCGACGTTCTGCAAGGCCTCGCGCAGCAGGCGCTCGCGGATCTTGTTGCTCTGCACGAATTTGCCTTCGCGTCCGGCCAGGGGCGAGGTATTAATGCCAAAACGCATGGAAACGGTGGGCTCATCCACAGTGATGCGCGGCAGGGCCACGGGGCTTTCGCGGGTACAAATGGTATCGCCAATGTGCACGTCGTCGATACCGGCCAAAACGGCGATATCACCGGCATTAACCTCGTCAACGGCGTCGAGCTGAACGCCATCATACACCTGCAACTTGCTCACCTTCAGCGGCTTGGCAATGCCATCTTCGCCGATGCAGACCATGCTGTCACTGGACTTAACCTGGCCGTTGACGACCTTGCCAATAGCAAGGCGGCCCAAATAGTCGGAGTAACCAAGGTCGCAGACGATCATCTGGAAGGGGGCTTCGGCATCGTAGGAGGGGCCAGGAATTTTGCTCAAAATACAGTCAAACACCGGGTGCAGGTTGGTGCCGCGCTCTTCCAGGGTGGTCTGGGCAATGCCGTCGCGGCCAATGGCGTACAGCACCGGGAACTCCAACTGCTCCTCGTTCGCGCCCAGGTCGATGAACAGGTCGTACACCTCGTTCAGCACTTCCTCGGGGCGGGCATCGCCGCGGTCAATCTTATTGACGATGACGATGATGGGCAGGCCGCCGTCCAGTGCTTTTTTCAGCACGAAACGGGTCTGCGGCAGGGGGCCTTCGCTGGCATCGACAAGCAGGATGGCGCCGCCGGCCATGGCCAGGGAACGCTCAACCTCGCCGCCGAAGTCGGCGTGGCCCGGGGTGTCAATGATGTTGATTTTGACGCCCTTCCACTGCACGGAGCAGTTTTTGGCGGCGATGGTAATGCCACGTTCGCGTTCCAGGTCCATGTTGTCCATGACGCGATCGCTGACCTGCTGGTTCTCGCGGAACACGCCGCTCTGACGGAACAGGCCGTCCACAAGGGTGGTTTTGCCGTGGTCGACGTGGGCGATGATGGCGATATTGCGCAGGGCTTCATTGCGTGCGAGGGTCTTCATGCGTGGACTATCCTTTGGGAGGCGTTACGTGGTGATGGGTGCGATCATACTGGACGAGAGCAACCGGACGATGTCATTGCGGCAACAATACCGCGACCCGGAAATATGTGGTGGGCTGGGCTGGGCCTGCGGATGTGGGGAGCAATGGAAAAACCCCGTCCCGCAGCGGCGGGACGGGGCGACTTAAGCCGGAGTTGATTGAAGCCGGCGTGCCGTGCGGCTTAGTAGTCGCGACGGGGACGGGGCTGACGCTCTTGGGCCTCATTGACCCGCAGGGCGCGACCACCGACTTCTTTGCCATTGAGGGCGTCGATAGCCTGCTTGGCAGAAGAGTCGTCCATCTCCACGAAGCCGAAGCCACGGAAGCGGCCGGTTTCGCGGTCGTTGATGAACTTAACGGAAAGGACTTCACCATACTGGCCAAACATGCTGTGAAGGTCTTCCTCGGTGGCGCTGAAAGGGATGTTGCCGACATAAATGGACTTAGGCATAGAACTCAAAGCTCCTGAAAGATAAGAAAGGTTTGTGCCGTGCCGAGGCTCTGGTCAACAACGCCAAAACCCCACGGCAAGTAAACGCAACCTTTGAGCTGTCTAGCGCAATCTGTCAAGCGATAATATCGACCCTCGCGCAAAATGTTTTGGCACATTTATTTGCAGTTTCCATCTAAAGTTCTCGCTCAAACGACCGATGAAACAAAAGACCGCGGCTGTCGCCCCCCAGGGGGCGGTCCGGGACGGGAGACCTTAGGACTTATGGCTCCGCGGTTAAAGGGAGGGGAGACAATGCAGTACACGTTCGCACCGGAGGCAATCCATGCACGCGATCTTGCTTGTCGCCCTAGTTTCCGTTCTGGCTCTTTCGGGCTGCTCCTACGTTCCCATTTACGGGACGCAAGGATCCAGCTCAATGGAGGCCACCTCTTCTAGTTCCTCACGCCACGCTTATAGTGGGGAAAACACTTCCCATCCGCCGGTCATCTTGAAAAAGGGATCGGGCTCTGTTGATCCCAAGATTCAACCGTATTCGGTCATGGGCAAAACCTATTGGCCGGTGCAGTCCGCCCTGGGCTTCCGTGAGGAAGGCTATGCTTCTTGGTATGGTATGGACTTCCATGGCAAGAAGACCGCCACGGGCGAGACCTATGATATGTTTGGCGTTTCCGCCGCGCATAAGACCCTGCCCCTGGGTTCCAAAGTTCGCGTCCACAATCTGAACAACGGCCGCACCCTCGACCTCGTCATCAATGATCGCGGCCCCTTCGTGGATGGCCGAGTGATCGACCTTTCTTACGCATCTGCCCGTTTGCTCGGCATGGCCGACACAGGCCTGGCCCACGTGCGCGTGGAAGGATTGGAAGAGAACCCCAACCTGGCCGATGCGCGCGGCACAAAGTCAAGCAGGGGAGCACAGGTTGCCCAGGCCACAAGAGTGCAGCAGCCGCGTCGCGGCTCCACCTTTACTGAGAGCGACATACGGGAAGAAACGCCCCGCCAGCGCCCAGCGCAAACCGCCCAGGCCACAACCAAGAGCCGGCCAGCTCAGGTTGCCGCAACCAAGCCCGCCCCCGCTTCTACCAACTCCATGCAGGCCAGCACGCACAACAGCGGCAAATATGCCGTACAGGTGGGTGCCTTCAGCCAGGACGAGAACGCTCGTCGCGTACACGCCAAGTTAGTGCAGGCTGGATTTGGCGGTGCCAAGATCACCCGCACAGAGCGCGATGGCAAGCAGCTTTTGGTGGTGCAGGCCGGGAGCTACGAGGAACGTGATAGCGCCGAGGAAGCCTTGCGTAGTCTGAAGCAGGAATTCCCCGCCAGCTTCATCAGCTCCGGTGCATAAATTCAAAACGACGGAGAGAGACTCAAGGTAAACAATTTGCAAGGCCGGGGCTTGCGAGCCTCTATCGGGTGCTGTATGCTGCCGGTAAGTAGCTTGGCATAATTCATAGGCACAGGCCGTATGCAAACGTACGCGGACCCCGGGAGAGACAATCATGGCCCATCCAAAGTATGAGATCAACGGTGTTCCGTTGGACCAAATCCGCAACCGTAATGAACTGCGGGTCATCAAACTCATGCCCAAGGTGCTGGCGGAACACAGCGACTATCGGCCAGACTATCTTGATATTCAGGATATTTATGCGCTGACGTTGAACAACCTCCCCCCGCGCTATGTGCAGCAAGGCTCCATCGTCATGCGCGAGCCGGTTAAAGACGACGAGATTATACGCGAGCTGCGTGAGGCCATCCGCAAGGTTGAGCTGTGCCCCACCGCCCGCGAGCACGGATAACGCCTCCCCTTCAACTCCCGCTTAAACCAAAAGTCCCCCGCCGATGCGAACCGGCGGGGGACTTGTTTTTTGAGTCAGGCGAATGGCCTAATATTCCAGGTCTGCCTCAGTCGCGATAGGGCCGCTGAAGGTGCGGTACACCCAAAACTGGTAGGCAATGACCACGGGCACAAACACCACGGCCACGCCGAGCATGATCTTCAGCGTCAGCTGCGAGGACGAGGCGTTCATGATGGTCAGGCTCCAGGCCGGATTGAGCGAGGACGGTATGATCGCCGGGAACAGGCCAACCACGCCGAAGAGTGTGGTGCAGCCGATGAACACGGCACTGCCGGCCCAGGCCTTCCACGGATTCTTACCACCCAGAGTCAGGCGCGCGTACAGCAGCCCCACAACAGCTGCGGCCAGAATCAGGAACAGGTGCGGGTTCTTGAAGTAATTGCCGAACAGCTGCGTAACAACAAGGCTGTAGGCCAGGAAGGCCAGCACCAGCACCAGCACAACAGGCCACAGAATGGCCGCGGTCTTGCGGGCGCGCTGCTGCATTTCACCAGTGGCGCGGATGTTGAGCCAAAGCGCCCCGTGCATGCAGAACATGCACACGAAGAGCACACCGCCCAGCAGGCCGTAAGGGTTCAGCAGGTCCAGCAGGCCGCCGGTGTTCACATGGGCCTCATTAATGGGCAGGCCGCGGAAGATATTGGCGAAGGCTACGCCCAAAAGCAGGGCGGGCAAGAAGCTGCCCACGGTCTGGCAAGCATCCCACATGCTCTTCCAGGCCACGCTGTCCACCTTGTTGCGGAACTCAAAGGACACACCGCGCAGAATCAGCGCGAACAGCAGCAGCATAAGCGCGGTATACAGCCCACTGAACATGGTGGCGTAGGCCTGGGGGAAGGCTGCAAAGGTCACGCCGCCAGCGCTGATGAGCCACACTTCGTTGCCGTCCCAAAACGGACCTGCCGCGTTGTAGATGGTGCGCTTGTCAAACTCATTTTTTGCCAGGAAAGGCATGAGGGTGCCCATGCCCAGGTCAAATCCGTCCAGGACGAAGTAACCGGCCCAGAGCACTCCCCAGAGCAAAAACCAAATGGTCTCTAACATTGTCGACTCCTTGTCGTTGACCTGAATGTTTTGCGGGAATGCCTGCTACGCGCCCTGCGGACCCTTGCGGGCCGTGGTGAACAGCAAATAGGCACCGGCTGCTCCCAGCAGGGTGTACAAAAGAACCATGGCCACCAGCGATCCACTCACCTGCCCGGTGGTGACAGGCGAAACCGCATCAGAAGTGCGCATAAGCCCATACACAATCCACGGCTGGCGGCCCACTTCGGCCACGGTCCAGCCCACTTCCATGCCGATGTACGGCAGCGGAATGGCGTACACCATCGCCTTAAGGTACAGGGGATAGTTGGAGATGTTTTGGCGCTTCAGCCAGCCGAAAAGCATCAACAGCGGCATGAGGGTGCCGATGCCGACCATGATGCGGAAGGCCAGGAAAGTGATGTTCACAGGAGGACGATCCTCCACCGGAAAGTCTTTCAAGCCCTTCACCGTGGCGTCAGGATCGTTGAAAGCCAGTATGCTCAAAAGCGAAGGCACAGGCAGCGCCTCCACCAGGTTCCGTTCATTCTTCGGATCAGGAATTTGCAGCAGGTACATGGGCGCGTTGGCCTTGGTTTCCCAGTGCGATTCCATGGCCGCAAGCTTGGTGGGCTGAAGCTTGGCAACCACGTTGCCCTGATAGTGCCCAGCCAGCGCCACCAAAATGGAAGCGACAAAACCAACAGTGACGCCAAGGCTCATGGAGCGGCGGAAGAAATCCTCGTTCTGCTTGCGCAGCAGGTGCCAGGCGGAAATACCAACAATAAAGAAAGAGGCCACGCAGAACGCGCCAGCGACGGTGTGCGCAAACTCTCCCCAGGCGTAGGGGTTGGTGATGACGGCGACGAAATCGACCAGCTCGGCCCGGCCATTCTTCATCTCAAACCCCAGCGGGTTCTGCATAAAACCGTTGGCGATAAGAATCCACACAGCGGAAAGGTTGCTGCCGATGCCCACCAGCCATGCGGTAATGGCATGGGCTTTCGGGGAAAGCTTATCCCAGCTGAAGTGCCACACGCCGATGAAGGTAGATTCCAAGAAAAAAGCCGCCGTGGCCTCAATAGCCAGCAGCGAGCCGAAAATATCACCAACATAGACGGAATAACGTGACCAGTTGGTGCCGAACTGGAACTCCAGCGTGATGCCGGTAACCACACCCAGGCTGAAGTTGATGAGGAAGAGCTTCCCCCAAAATTTGGCCATGCGCAGGTACACTTTGTTACCCGTGCGCGCATACGCTGTTTCCATGCACGCCACGAGCACGGAAAGTCCCAGCGTGAGCGGAACAAACAGGAAGTGGAACATGGTTGCGGCCGCAAACTGCAACCGCGAAAGCATCAAGACATCCATAGGCCCTCCCCCGAGGTTGGGAAAAAGAATTATTTGGGAATGATTCTTGTTAGCCTTTTTCCCGTTCATTGGCAATGCTCTGTATACCATCACCATGATTATTTTCAACCATATATCCTCCTTGCCTCGCGCTTGCGGGAAAGACCCCGCTCCGCTATAGGGAAAACAGTCGAGATTCTGGGAGGCGTGCATGGGCAAAGGTCAATGGAACCCCTGGGCTGGTGTGGACGAGCTACGGCTGCGCATGGACAAGCTGCTGGAAGACGCCCTGCGCGACATGACCGAGGCGGTCAACGCTGGCGGCGGGTATCTGTGGTCGCCACAGGCGGATGTTTACGAGACGCCAACGGCGCTGGTGGCACGGTTGGATGTTCCCGGCATCAGCGCGGACCAACTGGTGCTGGAATGGGCGGATGGCGAGTTGCTTGTTCGCGGTGAGCGCCAAGCAGATCTGGGTGACAACACACAGGCCGACACATGTGCCTTTCTGCTTATGGAGCGCGCCCACGGACCATTCAGCAGGCGCTTCCCCCTGCCGCAGGACGCCGACCCCGAAGGCATCACCGCCACCTTGCGTGATGGCGTGCTGACCATCATCGTACCACGCCGCCAACGCACCAACTGCGGGCCTCGGCGCGTATGCGTGGGGTAGCGCCCCGGCTTGACGCGGGAGCCGGGCGACTTATCTTTTGCCATCGCAAAATCCGCGTCACCAGAGGATAATCGCCATGACGAGTCAGATAAAAACCGCCTTTCTGCTGGCCCTGCTCACGGGGCTTATGCTCTTCCTCGGCCTGGCCGCTGGGGGCAAAATTGGCCTGATCATCGCCCTTGTGCTGGCCCTGGTCATGAATTTCGTCAGCTACTGGTACTCAGACAAAATCGTGCTTTCCATGTACCACGCCCAAGAGGTGACGCCCACAGACGCCCCTTGGCTGAACGCCACTGTGGCCGAGTTGGCCGCGAACGCTGGCATTCCCATGCCGCGCATCTGCGTTATTCCGCAGGACTCCCCCAACGCCTTCGCCACTGGCCGCGACCCGCAAAACGCCGTGGTTGCCGTTACCCAAGGCATTATGCACGCCCTATCCCCTGAGGAACTACGCGGCGTGCTGGCCCACGAAATCGGGCACATCGCCAACCGTGACATCCTTATACAAAGTGTGGCCGCGGTGTTGGGCGCGGCTATCATGAGCATTGCCCACATGCTGCAATGGGGCGCGATCTTCGGCATGGGCCGACGCGATGAGGAGGAAGGTGGTGGAGGCGTCCTTGGCGCTTTAGCCCTGGCCATCATCGCCCCCCTGGCCGCAACCCTCATCCAAATGGCCATCTCGCGCTCCCGCGAGTTTCTGGCGGATGAATCCGGAGCGCGCATTTCCGGCCGCCCTCTGGACCTCGCCAACGCCCTGGGCCGGCTCGATGTCGTCTCGCGTCAAATCCCCCTGGAGGGCAACCCCGTGGCCGAAAACCTGTTCATCGTCAATCCCTTCTCCGGCTCGAGCATGGCCAACCTGTTCAGCACCCATCCGCCCATCTCGGAACGCATTGCCCGCTTACGCGAGCTTGCGCGCCAACGAGGCTAACCGCATGCGCCGCAGCTTGCCTCTCTTCCCGTGTCTTCTGCTCGTCCTCATGCTTGCGCTTTGCGCCAGCTCGACCTTTGCCGCCAGTGGGGCGAAGGCCTCGCGCAGCCAACCCGCGCCAAAGCAATTGGTGGCAGAAGCAGCGCCGGCCCCACTCCCCCCGACACCAGAAGCCGTGAACCCGCGCATGACTCCGGTGGTGCGTGTGGCCAAGCAGGCCGGGCCAGCCGTTGTCAGCATTGTGAGCGCGCGGGAAGTGCAAACCACTCCCTTTACCGGGAGCAATCCCTTCCAGCGTTTTTTTGAGGAATTAAACCGTAACCAGCCGCAACCGCAAAAGAAGCCCACCGGCCATAGTCTGGGTTCCGGCGTTATTGTGGACGGCAAAAATGCCTACGTGCTGACCAACGCCCATGTCATCGCCGGGGCTTCGGAAATCAACGTGCGCCTGCAAGATGGACGTCAGTTCACCGCCACCCTCATCGGCTCCGACCAGGATGTGGACTTGGCCGTGCTGCGGCTGGATACCACCAACGGCACAGCTCCCCTACCCCAGGCCCGCATGGGTGATTCCAGCGACATCATGACCGGCGAAACGGTCGTCGCCATCGGCAACCCCTACGGGTTCAACCACACGGTAACCACCGGCGTCGTTTCCGCTGTGGACCGCTCCGTGAGCAATGGGCAAGTGGCCATCACCGGCCTTATTCAAACCGATGCAGCCATCAACCCCGGCAACTCCGGCGGCCCGCTGCTCAATCTTCTGGGCGAGGTCATCGGCATCAACGCCGCTGTGCACGCCAAGGGCGAGGGCATCGGCTTTGCCATTCCCATCAACAAGGCCCGCCGCGTGCTGGAGGAAATCATCGCCACTGGTCGCGTGGCCCATGTGTGGCTCGGCGTGCTGGGCGAGAACATGAGCCAATCCGTGGCCGCTTACTGCGGCTTGCTCAAGCCCTGCGGCATGGTCGTCACGGATGTTTTCCCCGGCACCCCGGCGGAGCTCGCAGGCATCAAGCCCGGCGATGCCCTGCTCGCCATCGGCGGTACCCAAGTCGATGACAAGGCACAGTTCCTCGGTATTCTCCTCGGCTACACCAAGGGCGACACCCTGACCGTGCACCTGCAACGCGGCAGGGACCCCTTTACGGTACAAATGCACCCGCAAGTGCTCGACCACGATGCGGGTTTGGGCCTGCTGAACTGGCGCTGGGGCTTTACCCCCGGCAAAGAATCCGCTGGCGGGGTGCTGGTGGACAATGTACGGGAAAATGCCCCGGCCTTTCGACTAGGCCTGAAACAGGGCGATGTGCTGATGCAGATCGGCAATACCCGCATCCGACACGACGACGACCTCGTCAGCGCCTTCTTCCGCTACCAAATGCACAACGTGCTGATTCTCAGCATTATGCGCGGCGCCAAGGTCTACAATGTCCGCATGAAGATATAGGAAATAGTGAACCAGGGGCGCTGCCCCTGCACCCCGGTCAAGGGAAGAAATGTAACACCCGGCCAATCGGGCCAAATAACGCCCGCGGGGCGAGGAGTTGTATACTCCCCGCCCCGTTTACATTTGGCGAATGTCTTAGGCCTCAGTGGTGCGCAGGTTCTTCCGTCGGCGGTTCAGTGAAGCGCGTGGGCAGTACCTTGATGCGCCAGAGCTTGATGGCACCAATGGCGAAATACGCTGCAACTACAAACCCGTACAGTATGTATACGTTGAAGCCACCGGAATTGGCGAACGACAACCAAGCCAGTGATGCCGGGATGATTGCGACCATGGCCGCCAGTGCTCGGCTGGCGACACGGACGCCCATGAAGGTCAGGAAAGCCAGAAACAGTGCAACCATGAGGGAGCACAAGAACCTGGCGGCCGACTGTGGATGCTCCAGAAACGCCCGGAACAGCAGTATGCCGAGAAGAACGTGCGTTGCGCAGTATGCCTCGACAACGAACCACGCCTCACGCATGGCTGCCTCCTTGCGATTGAACGTCCGCCATGCGCCAGAGTTTGACGGCGCCCACGCAGAGATAGATGGCGAACAGTATGACGATCGCCAGGAGTGGTGTCGAGATTGCGTCGACCATGGTGTAGCGGTAGCCAAGATACACCGTGTTCCCCACGATAAGCGCTGCAAGGAGTCGCCGGGCAAGTGACCGTCCGAGCAACGACAACGCCGTGAGGACGAGCGTCAGCAACAGGGAAAGCAGCTGCCCCGCAAGAAGCACGGTGGCATCACCGGCGGCGAGGATGCCGACGACAGCCCTGTAGATGGCGAACGCGCAAAAAGTCTCGACGACATACCAGGCTCCTTTCATCGAAGACCGGCCCTTGCTGTGCGTTCATTTGCCGTCACTTTGAGCCTCCTTGTTTCGCTCATATATCTTTTCAAACGGATACACCAACGGGTCGGGGAGAAGGGGCACTCGTATTTCCTTGGTGTCGTCCTTGCTGGTCATGCCCAAAAAATCAGTGACGGATTTCGGGACAGGAACTGAAAAATCCAGCAAAACGGTTTGGCGTCCGGGTGGATGTCAATCGGCTTGTAGTCCCCCTGCATGGTCCCGTTGTCATCGCACGGATACGACCTTGCAGTCCCCCTGCATGGTCCCGTTGTCATCGCACGGATACGACCTTGC
>Ga0183099_1000983_pt1 | contig 17677 bp, 17 predicted proteins | sample Biomet1_FD_127788 | JGI IMG/M metagenome (GOLD analysis project Ga0183099, IMG submission 127788) | Microbial communities from bioreactor (seeded with anoxic lake sediment) at LBNL, California, USA - Biofuel metagenome 1 | ecosystem: Engineered > Bioreactor > Anaerobic > Unclassified ... | reverse complement strand
TCGTTTTTCCAGGTGCCCGGCAAAACTGCTCAGGGCAAAAAAAACTGCCCTCAGGGGGCAGTTTTTCGCATGATTCAGAATCTTTAGTTTTCCTTGATTCCGTAGCGCTTCTTGAAGCGGTCAATGCGTCCGGCTGTATCGACAAGCTTCTGCTTGCCGGTAAAGAACGGATGGCAAGCGGAGCAAATTTCAACGTTGATGTCCTTCGCGGTCGAGCGGGTCTCGATCACGTTTCCGCATGCGCACTTGATCTTGGTGACGTTGTACGCAGGGTGAATACCTTCTTTCATGGTTTCCTCCAAATCTGGATGGCTCTAATAAACGCGCCTGGCAAGTCTCCTGCAGCGGGAGCGGAAAACGCCGTTTTCCGCAGACCCGGCAAGGGATATTCACAAGCTCCTTGGGAAATGGCCCGAAAGCTCTCCGGATCACACAAATCCGGTTCCCGCGGCAGCAATAAGCCCTTAACTTTTCGTTCGGAAAGAGCTTACCGGTTTCTTTAGTGCCCGAGAAAGGCCATCGGCCTTTCTGCCGTTCCTGCTGTCAGTCCATTGCGGCAGAGCCGGTATTCATGGACCTCAGGAACGCTTCATTATTCTTGCTTTTCTTCATTCTGTCAATAAGAAGCTCCATGATCTCGGTATCATCCATCGGATTGATGACCTTGCGGAGGATCCATATCTTCTGCATCTCTTCCTCGGTCAGCAGAAGCTCTTCCTTCCGTGTACCGGATTTCTTGATGCTCATGGCGGGGAACAGACGGCGATCCGAAAGCTTCCGGTCAAGGCAGATTTCGTTGTTGCCGGTACCCTTGAATTCCTCGAATATTACCTCGTCCATGCGGCTTCCGGTCTCGATGAGCGCCGTCGCGATGATGGTGAGGCTTCCGCCCTCCTCGATGTTGCGGGCCGCTCCGAAAAAGCGTTTCGGCTTGTGGAGCGCGTTCGAGTCGACACCGCCCGAAAGGACTTTTCCCGAGGTAGGAACGGTCTGGTTGTAGGCGCGGGCGAGGCGGGTGATCGAGTCGAGCAGGATGACGACGTCCCTCTTGTGCTCGACGAGCCGGCGTGCTTTCTCGAGCACCATCTCGGCGACCTGGACATGGCGTGTCGCCTGCTCGTCGAAGGTCGAGGAAATGACCTCGGCCTTGACGGTGCGCTCCATGTCGGTGACCTCTTCGGGACGTTCATCGATCAGCAGGACGATCAGGTACACCTCGGGATGGTTGGCCGTAATCGCGTTCGCGATCTTCTGCATCAGGATGGTCTTTCCTGTCCTCGGAGGCGCAACGATCAGCGCCCGCTGGCCCTTTCCGATCGGGCAGAAGAGGTTCATGATGCGGGTGGAATACTCGTCGGTTGCTGTCTCGAGATTGAGCTTCTCGTCCGGATACAGCGGCGTAAGGTTGTCGAAGGGAATGCGGCTCTGGGCTGCGGAAACCTCGTCGAAGTTGACGGTCTCTACCCTGAGCAGGGCGAAGAAACGTTCCCCTTCTTTCGGTGAACGGATCTGTCCGTACACAGTATCGCCGGTTTTCAGGTTGAAGAGCCTTATCTGGCTCGGGGAGATGTAGATGTCGTCGGGACCGGGAAGATAGCTGTTCTGGGGGGAACGGAGAAATCCGTAGCCGTCGGGAAGGATTTCGAGGGATCCGGATGCGAAGATGATGCCGCCGTGTTCGGTATGGGCCTTCAGTATCTGGAAGATAATTTCCTGTTTTTTCATCGCAACCATGTCTTCGTGCGGTACACCGTACCTGGTTGCCAGCTCGCGGAGGGCATGCATGCCCATTCTGGTTAGCTCGTTTATGGTCAGTTTCGGCTTGTTGTCGTTGTCATGACCCGATTCGGCGTCCTGGGCTGCCTGGACATTCTGGAAGGAATCCTCACGGTTTTCGTTGCGTTCGCGGATGTCGCGCCCCTGGTCCCTTCCCTGGTCCCGGAACCGGCGGTGATCCCTGAATTCCCGGGAACCGGATTCCCGGTTGCTTCCAGCGGCGCCCTGTCCGTTGCCGGAAGAGCCGTTGCCGCCGTTTCCGTTCTCGTACGGACCGGTCTTTCGCCTACCCGGGGCCTCACCACAACCCTCTTTTCGTTTCCTGCATTACCCGGAACCGTTTCTCCGGATGATTGGTGTTCGGCCGGTTCGGCCTGCGAGTCAGCCAGGGGAGCATCGACGGAAGGTTCACGGTAAGTGACCGGCTCCTCGGCACGTCCGAGATCAAGCTGGCCCTGATCCGCGGACTGTTGCGCCTCACCGTCCACAGAAGTGTCGTCGGTGTGGCGTCTTTTGATTGGTGCCATGGGAATTCTCCATAAATTTGGTACAGGATATCTGTATGAAAGACATTATTCGTGTTCTGATTTTTCCGTTGTAAGCGGGATAAGAATAAAACAAGTATAGTAGACGCATTATGGTCTGTCAAGATGCGTCAGGGCAAGCCGGAAAGCAGCAGCTACCGTCTCTTTCCGTATCTTTCTCCGGTTTCCCCTGAACCGGCCCACAAGGGAACGGATATCGGGAACCCCGTCAACCATCCGGGCGGATGCGATCCATACCGTACCGACCGGTACCGCCTCAGTTCCGCCGTCAGGTCCCGCTATTCCGGTTACCGCTATGGCAATATCAGCCCCTGAAAGAGCAAGGCAACCCGAGGCCATCGCCTCCGCCGTTTCCCTGCTTACCACCCCTTTGTTTTCAACCAGCGAGGAGTCGACGCCCAGAACACGAACCTTCGCGTCGACGCTGTAGGAGACAATGCCACCCCAATAGACGGATGAGGACCCCGAGATGCCGGTGATTGCGGCGCCCAGCATGCCCCCGGTCAAGGATTCGGCCGTAGCCATCCGCATCTTGCGGGTTTTAAGTACGCAAAAAAGCTGTCTCGCCGGACTTCCCCTCAACATCGGCAGGTTTTCAACCGGCGGTTGACGGGCTGTCTGCACGGAGCTGCTCTTTCAGCACGTCCGAGCGTGTCGAAAAAAGATCGATATCCGAATTGGGGCGTATCATCTCGACATTTCCCTCGAAGGTCACCCCGTCTGCTATCCGGAGCCTCGAGGTTGTCAGGTTTCCGCGTACGGAACTTCCTGACCGCATCTCTATGCGGTCACCGGCTGTCATGTCGCCCTGGACAGAACCGTCAACCACAATCGAAGCCGCCTTGATGTAGTCCGCGTTGCATGTTGCCGTCTTTTTAATGACCAGCGCACCCTGCGCGTCGATTGTGCCGTTGAAAGAGCCCGCGATGTGAAGCTCCTCGCTGAAACGCAGCGTTCCGTGAAAGCGCGTCTTCTCGCCAAAAACGGTTACGTCCCGTTCCTTGTCTTTTTCGCTGAAATGTGCCATTGAATTTCCTATTTCGTCGTCATCGTGAAGACGCCGTCCCAGTCTTCGGGAGGCGGATTGCTTATGTAATACGTGCAGCGTTCGATGTATACCCGGGAGGGGGCATCAGACGGATCTATTTCAAGGGCTTTCGCAAAGGTATCACGCGCGTTCTGGAAATCCATCAGCTTGTAGTATTTGCGTCCCTGGGCGAACAGATCCAGAACCTTCTGTTTTTCTTCGGTCATCATGGTCACTCGCTGTATGCTTTCCGCAGCTCGTTTTCAAGCGAGGTTACGGCAATTTCCCGGCTCTTGAGCTTTCGGGCCTCTTCCTGGAGCTCGGAAATCTTTTGCTGCAGGAGGGTATACTCAAGCTGGCAGGAATCCAGTCCTGCGCGGAATTCGGGGGTTTCGGGAAGCGACGGGGAACTGCAGAGCGTCAGGAATTTCTTTGAAACCAGGTCAACATAGGCAAGCAGCTTGTCATTCAGCTGCTCCTGCAGCGCGATTCTCGACTCGCGCTTCTTGAGCTGGTCAATCAGTTCATGGTTCCTGAGTACCGACCGGATGCGGGCAAGAACCTCAGAGAAGTTGAAGGGCTTGGTGATGTAGTCGTCAACCCCGAGCTCGAATCCCTCGATCTTGTCCTTTACGTCATCCATTGCGGAGAACATGATGATCGGTACGTCATGCCATTCTGAATATTCAGGATCGTTTTTCAGGATGCGGGTGACTTCCCAGCCGGACATTTTGGGCATGATGTTGTCGAGCATGATCAGGTCCGGTGCAAATTCCTTCACCTTCTCGAGACCTTCCAGCCCGTTGGCCGCCTTTTCGACGGTAAAGCCGAGCTTTGATAGCATCAGGTCGAAAAACTCGACATTGATCTGTTCGTCATCAACAATAAGTATCTTTTTTCGTGTTTCCATTCTCATACCTGCCTAATTGTCGTTCAAATGCCGAAGTCTTGTCAACATTCCGCCGGCGAGCGCAAGGGCAGCGCCGGAAGCAAAAAGGATTCCAAGGAAATCGCCCCAGCGGGTGTACACAGTCGGCGAACCTCGCGCCAGCACCGGTATGGTACCAACCAGAACAGTTTCGGTAAAGGGGCGGCCATGGCCACCAGGCGACCGTTCGGGTCAACGATGCAGGTCTGACCGCTCGCGGTCGCCTGCACCAGGGGCACCCGGTTCTCGACGGCCCTGAACACAGCCATGCTCAGATGCTGATACTGGCATGGCACGCTCTTCGCCCAGGCATCGTTTGATACATTCACGATCGCGCGGGCTCCGTTGTTCACGAAACGCCGCGCGATATATCCGAAGGTATCCTCGAAACAGACCGGCGTAGAGAACGAAAGCCCTGCCACCGAGAAAACGACCGGATCATCGCCCGGTTCCCAGAAATGGGTGTCGTTCGCCACGAGGACATCATACACCCAGGGGAATGCCTTGCGATAGGGAAAATGCTCGGTAAATGGCACCAGATGCATCTTTCGGTATCGCTCCGGCTCAGGAGGAAGGACATTCTCGCCCGGACGGAAAACGAGAACGGCATTGTAATCGACACGGTCCATGGTTCCGTCGGCGGTCCTGCCCAGTACGGCATCGTCGTTCCCCAGCACGAACGGCACCTTCGACCGGTCCAGCCACGCAAGCAGCTGCGAAACGAGCTCCCATGATTCCTGGTCCTCGCGGTACCGGTAATGCCAGTCGATGCGCGGGATGAATGCCGTTTCGGGCCATACCACAAAATCGATGTCGGGATGCTCCTCAAGCGCCTGCTCAGATAGCCGGGAAAGCACCGCGAAATCTCGCCGGTAGGAATTGATGCCTCCCATCCAGGGGTCGCTGTTCGGCTGCACCAGGGCGACCTTTACGGAGGGTTCGCGCGTACAGTCAACCGGGGAGACAAGTCCGTACAGAATGACCGCGACAAGGGAAAAACACCAGACGATTCCCGAGACTGCATGAACGCGCGCGAAACCGGTGATGCCGGAAAAACAGCCGCCCTGCGAACCGGAGATCCGCGTATTCAGGGCTCCAGCAATCCAGGCAGAGGGAAACACGACCAGGGCCGACACACCCCAGACCCCGAAGATCGAGGCAATCTGGATGATGACCGGCCAACTCCACTGGGAATAGCCTATCACCCCGTAGGAATAACCGTTGAACCCGAGGGTTTTGAGGTATTCGTAGCCGACCCACACCAGCCACTGGACGATGAATCCCCTCCGGGGAAACAGGATGTCTGCGAGCTTGAGGAGGGGGACGACGAGCAGGAGATAAAAAAAATAGAGGGAACCGATCACGTACATTGCAAGCGGGTGAAAGGTGCCCAGCCAGTAGGTAAAGAGGCAATAACTGAGGAGGCCGTAACAGGCGCCCCACAGGAAGGAAGCGCGCAAGGAAACGCGGCGGACCAGCAGAAAAAGAGGCACGAGCGCGATATAGGCCAGTAGCGGAAGGCCTTGACGGGAAAGCAGGCTTGGCTGCGGCAGCGCAAAGAGACAGGCCGCTGCGGCAAGCAGAAAAAGGTTGCAGGCGAAACCGGCAAGCCGTGCGGACACGTGAAGCCCCGGGCCTTTCTCAGCCATCAGTCCTGATTCCTGCCGGCCTTGCGCGAGGGAATCTCCCAGACGGAACTCTTGAGGTCCTTTCCGGCGCGGAAAGCGACGACGGCATGATCCTCAACGCTGACGATCTCACCAGTCTTCGGATTCCGTGCTTTTTTCCGGCCCTTGCGTTCCCTGATCTCGAAGGTGCCGAAACCGCGCAGCTCGACTGACTGGTCGTTTTCGAGAGCATCCTTGACTTCGTCCAGAAACATGTCGACAATCAGGCGTATATCCTTCAGTTCCTTTCCGGATTTTTCGTAAAGCTTGTTAATCAGGTCACTTTTTGTCTGTTTCTTCAAAAGCATCGGAAAACCTCATTTGTGTATCGTATCATAAAAAGAAGCTCTTGTTAAGAAAAAAAAAACCGCAGCTGACTGGTGTCAGTGCGGTTCTCGACCCGTAACGGTATCAGGAAAGGTTATTTTGCCGCGAAAGAGGCGTTATACAATTTCTGCATGCGCGACTTCTTGCGGGCAGCAGCATTCCGGGAAATGATTCCCTTGCGTGCTGCGGTGTCAAGCTCCGATACCAGGTCGTGCAGAAGAGTACCAGCCTGTGAGGCATCTTTAGCCTGAACGCTGGTTACATATTTCTTTGCACTGGTACGTACGGAACTCTTCACGGCCTTGTTCTTGATTCGCCGTTCTTCACTCTGCTTGTGTCTTTTCACAGCAGATGCATTTTTTACTGCCAAAGGGAACCCCCGAAATAAATCTGTTCGTATACACTATCAAATCTCATTTTGCTAGTCAAGAGGAAGGAACATTTCTTCGTCACCAAAGAGGTGTTTTGCTTGACACTAGGCCGATAATTCAATATTATTCTATAAACTTTGTTTCCAGGAGAATACACATGGGTGGAGCCAGTAAGAACTCTCGTACGACAATTGCAACTCACAAGTTCATTTGTCCCTGCGGAGGAGAGGTCATCATGAAAACCCTGTTTGAAAGCGGAAAACTGAAGAATGTTGCGGAATGCTCGAAGTGCAAGCGCACCGAACGCCGTCCGAAGGACTTCAAATAATACCCGCCTTGAACAAGGCTACCTCAGTTGGAAAGGAGTTCCGTGCCGGAACTCCTTTTTTTTTATTCCCGTCAGCATTGTATCTCTGCAGACCGCCATTCGTCCAGTTGAGCCTGGATCAGGAGCCGTCCCTCCTCAAGGATGCGAACCTGTTCGGCCTTCCCCGTCGGTGCAGGGAATATCCTGAGTATCCTGATCCGGTAGGAGCCGCCCTTCATATTTTTCGCCATACCGAGCAAAGAGGACATCCTCCATCCTCCATCGATTGCGCAAACGACGACCGGCATCGGAGCCCGGTCAAGGAACCTGCGGAAACCCGCCGCATGAAAGGTGCCGAGATTGCCGTCAAGGGAACGTGTGCCTTCAGGAAAAATGACCGGTATCCAACCGTTCTCGATTACCCGGACAGCAAAGACATCTATCTCCTTCATCACCTTTCCGGGGCTTCCCTTCCGGTTCACCAGACAGTGGCAGGTACTCTTCAGCATCGGCGAGATCAGAGGGATATGATTCCCCAGTTCGGCCTTTGCCACGAAACGCAGGCGGGAAGCATCGAGGAAACGCATGTACAGGGGAATGTCCAGGAGACTCTGGTGGTTTGAAAACACGAGATACTGGCCGGGAAGTTCGTCGGTCAGGTTCCGGTCACCGGCGAACTGGAAGTCCATGTACGTCCCGAAAAGGGCAAAGATCCGCCGTGAAGCCTTTTTCGCTATCGCAGGATACATCAGGCTGCACAGCCTGCGATCGATCGCATAGACAATTCCGGTAATTATCGAAAACCATCCAAGGCTGACGACCAGACAGGTCATGATGATGAAAGTCTGCATGAAAATCCTCCGTGCATCAGATATCAGTTATACAGGAAGCGTTCAACCCGCAGCAGCATCTCTGAAAGGGGTGCAAAACACTGTCCCGTTTCGGGCAGGCTGTCGATGAAAATCCTGCCATATTTTTTGGCGAGAAGACGCCGGTCAAGGACGGTTACAACCCCGCGATCGGTCTTTCGCCGCATGAGCCGGCCGAAGCCCTGACGGAAACGGACGACAGCCTCCGGAAGACTCAGTTCCATGAAAGGATTTCCGCCCGAAAGTTCGATTGCCTCCGACCGGGCCGAATGCACCGGATCGTTCGGAACACGGAAGGGCAGTTTCACGATTATTACCTGGAGAAGCGTATCCCCCGGGGCATCGACCCCTTCCCAGAAGGAATCGGTGGCAAACAGCACGCTCGACTCGTCATTCCGGAAACATTCAAGAAGCCGTGCCCGATCGTCATCGCCCTGTTTCAGGATGGTCATCCCGTAAGGCGACAGCGCAGCGCGGGCGATCTCGCAGGCGGAACGGAGCGATTCGTAGGAGGTAAACAGAACCAGGGCATGACCTGCAGAGGCCTGAAGGAGGGAAACGATGGCAGTCTCGATCCAGGGCTGGAAAGCGCTGTCGTCCGGGAGCGGCGCGTCATCCGGGATCGAGAGGAGAACATTCGAGCGGTAAGGAAAGGGCGATTCATAGACGCCCGAGAGCACGCGTTCCTCTTCCATGAGGGAAACCCCGGAACGGTGCATCCAGTAATTGAACTGGGTACCGATTCTCAGGGTTGCCGACGTACAGACAACTGTCCGGAATGGTTCAAAAACGCCTTCTTTCATCATCGGTGCGATGGACAGAGGTGTCTGCACAAATCTGGGGAACCAGACCGGAGCGTCGCTCCCCCGCCCTCCCCGGGATGACAGGCGGTTTTTTTCTATCCAGAATACGGAGTCGCGCCTTTCCGACCATTCAAGAAAATGCAGGCACAGGGTACCGACGGCTTCGATACGCCGCAGGGCGAACTTTGATTCCCAGACGACCGGTTCGTCAAGATCCTCCTCCGCTATCCCCTCGATGACGTTGCGGACCACCCCTGAAAACCCGGCCAGTTTTGAACGCAGATCGCCGAGGTTTTCGAAAAGCGGTGCAGAGACGGATGCAGTGCGGTCCGAGATTCTCAGGGACGTCTCGGCCCCAAGCAGTTTCAGGGCCGCCTCCTCGACCGCGGAATAGCAGTCCTTTACCTCGTTGATTGCAGCCAGCGCTTCCTGAACCTCGCCACCGGCCGATGAGAGACGTTCAAGCGCTATCAGATGCCCTCCGACCGAGCCCCGCCGGACACGGTAGAGTATCGAAAGCTGCTTCAGAAGCTTGAACCTGGTAAAATACTCCGAAAAGAAGCTGGTCGCGGCATCTTCCATTGCATGGGCTTCGTCGAAAACAATATGGTGAAAGGGTGGCAGAACGGCCGTATCGTCATATCCCGCACCCATCATGCGCGCTTCAAGATCAGCGAAGAGAAGATGATGATTGACGACGAGAATGGAAGCTGATGAAGCCTCCTTGCGTACCCTCATCACAAAACAGTTGTCGTGGAATGAACAGCGCATGCCCATACATGCATCAGATTCAGAGCATATCCGTGACCAGACGACGTCTTTCGGCATGAACGATAGGTCGCTCCTGCTCCCGTCGTCCGTAAGGGCGGCCCATCCGGCTATCTTTTCCAGTTCGGCAGTCTCGTCCTCAAAGAAATCCCTTTCATGGCGCGCATCGGTAAGAGCGTCCGCGAGCCGCCTCCTGCAGATGTAGTTCTGTCTGCCCTTCAGGAGTACCGCTTTGACCGGGCGGTCGAGGATCCGGCAAGCCATCGGGATGTCCTTCTCCATGAGCTGCTGCTGGAGGTTGATCGTTCCGGTCGATATGACAACCCGGTCCTGGTTGTCCGTTGCCCAGAGCATCGCAGGAAGAAGGTATGCGAAACTTTTTCCGACACCGGTTCCTGCCTCGAAAACGCCGATAGAACCGGAATTGAAGGCGGCTGCTATCGAACGGGCAAGTTCGATCTGGCTCGGGCGAACCTCGTAGTTCCGAGAAAGTTTCGCGAGGGGCCCTTCTTCGTCAAGCAGCTGTGCAACCGCATCGGCATCAACCGGGATCTTTTCCCTGTTGAGGACGGGTTCCACGACGATATAGACATCGGTAACATCATTGTTGACAATATAGAATCCCAGGCCTGACTCGGCGGAGCGGGATGCGATTTCGAGATCTGCGTTGCTCGGGGAAAGCCGTCCGGAAGGATGGTTATGGATCAGAACCTCCGCACGGTCAACAGCAGACTGGACAACGGGGACTGCCGACTCATGCCCGCGGGCGGCGACGGTTGCCTCGGTGACGATTCCCCCGCCATCCAGGTTTCCGGTCAAAAAAACCTCATTCCCGCCTGTTTCGCTGATTGCGCGAGCGACATACTGTCTGACTTCCGGCGAGAAGCGCCTTTCGATCTCGTTCACATCTGGATCCTTCCGGCTAAAGAAAAAAAAAGGTAAGGACCTTCGTCCTTACCTTATGTCCCTCAAGACTCTGCATCTCCTAGGGGAATTGAACCCCTGTTGTCGGGATGAAAACCCGATGTCCTAACCACTAGACGAAGGAGACAAGCTTTTCAGCCGTTACAACTACACGCAAAAGCATCGCTGCAACGAAAACATTTATACCAGAGCAACCTGATAATGTCAAGGGTCTACAGCAGATCGATTTTCCTCGCAATCATCATTCGAAGCCGCTTCTCTTCACCCTTGTTGAAACCGAGCGAAACAGCCTTGTCCAGATCGGTAAGTGAGTCGCTGTACATCCCGAGCTGAAAGAAGGACTGCGCCCTCCTGAAATAGACGTATGGCTGATACGGATTGCGCTCGAGGGATTTCGAGAATTCTTCTATTGCTTCCGCCTCGTTTCCCGTAACGCTCAATACAATGCCTACATAATAATACGAACGGAAGTTTTCCGGATTGGCTTCCGCGCTTTTCCGGAAATCCGATAACGCATCCTCATAGCGGGACTGGGCGAAATATGCCATCCCGCGATGCTTGTATATGACAGAGAGAACGGTATCGTTCGGTTTAGCGTCGATGATGCAGCTGTAGATCATGCCTGCCCGCTCAAGGTTACCGTTGTTGTGAGCTTCAATTGCATCGAGAATCATGTCGTCAATCGTCCCCTGCACATAGGGAGAAACGGGATCCGAAATCTCATCGACCGGCGAACCCGGATCAGCGGCCGGAACGGTATGATCTATCTCCATTTCGTTGTTCGCCTGGAGATAGAAACTGCCCCTCCTCTTGTCAAGCTCGCGGTTCAGCTTGTTCTGGTAATCACGAATCTCCTGAAAAATGATGTCGGCAAGACTCAGGCTGGCATTGATCGAGGCAAGTTTCCTCTTCAGGGGAAGATCGAAGGGAGAGAATTCAGATTTATAGACCAGTTCATGTTCAACTTCGGCCCATGCATCCTGCAGTATGGTCCGTATCTGTATCTCGAAGATCAGCCCTGTCGGGATATGGAGATCCTCGGTCAGGTCTGCCGGAATGGCGAGCAAAATATGGGTTGACTCATACCCGAATTCCCGGAACGTGCGGTCTGCACCTTTCCGTTCGACCTCATAGACAGCAAAGCTGTTTTGCAGAATCTTCTCGACCTGGGTAAGATCCTGCAGAAAAGCGCAGATGATGCGTATACCGATTATGTCGGTAATGACGGGCAAATCCTGCATGGACTCTATTCCATCGGGAATATTTCTCAGCAGCTTACGATAATAACTGTTAAAACTTTTCACGCGCGACTTGTATGTCGGGGTGGATGAAACCTTGATACAAGAACGCAATCTTGCTTCAAGCCTTCCAAGAAGGGTCTGGAGATCTGGCAGATAGCCTTCATACTGTCGTGAAAGTTGCTCCCTGTTCGGAAGCCAATATGCCGGTGTTTCCGGTATGTTCATATATTATAAATATAGCAGTGAAAAAGGCCCAAGGCAATAAAAAAGGGACCCGTATGGGTCCCTTTCATGATCAAACCTTCTGATTACTTTGCAGCGGTTGCCGCTGTTTCGGAACCGGTTGAAGGAGTGAATCCATTCTCGGTTGCCATCTTTTCCTTTTCAAGGAAACGGAGAACCTGGACTCCACCAAAACGGGAAACTTCAAGCTGCTTGCGCTCGTTTTCCTGCTTGGTCTGGATACCCCAAAGGTCTTCATCGGCAAAGTCACGTACGGTATTGAGCACTGCCTTGTCATAGATGATCTTGACATCCTTGAAATATGCGACAAAGTCTCCACCGTCATGAGCAGCATCACGGGTTACAACAAAACCTGCGAATGCCTGAAGGGGAAGAGCGGTCGGATATACGGGATACAGGCGAACCTCGCGGGTGCGAACCTCGGAAACGTATTCAGGATTCTGCCAGACCAGTTCCTTCCATCCGTCAAACTTGAGGTAACCCATGAAATAGCGGCGTTCTTCGTTACGCTCGTTCTTGAGCAGAACATAGAGCCCGTGCGGGAAATTCATGCCATAGGTGTTCACGGCAATGGATTTCAGGACACCGACATTCTTTACGACACCATATCCACCTTCAAAACGAGTCTGGCCGGTTGCCTTGTCTTCTGCAGTTGGCTCCTGGACAACGCCGTCATCTCCGACCTGAGCCATCGGCTCATAGCTGGGGATCTCGAAATTCGGTTTGATGGTTGCATTCGAGTTGCTGTTCCAGCCGGGGAAATTGACGCGAACGCCAAGAAGAGTCTGTCCGGCATAATTCTTTGCGTTCTGGCTTACCGGAGACGCTTTTGCCCGGGATACAGAAACGCTGGTTACATTCCTTGCTGAAGAATTGAGAATAATTTCCCAGTTATCAAGGGCGAGTGAAGTTCTCATCAACGACTTCTGATCCTCAGTGAACGTAGCTCCGGCAACAGTCGAAAAGTCCATGACCGACCTGCGGTTCTGGGTCATCTTTTCATCTGCACCTTTGATGATATCCGCGTTCAGTAGAGAGAAATCAATAAGGACTGCTTCCTCAGCCATTGCGAACGCACTTACGAAAAGCAGCGCGGTCGCAACAAGTATGAATCTCCTTTTCATTCAAAGCTCCTTTAATGCACGTATTGTAGCCCTGTCAAGTTATAAGTATACGGAAGAAATACCTTTTGTCAACGCGTTTTTTTGTTTTTTGCAACTGCGTCGGCATGAGTATTGCCGCCAAATACCTCTATCCCGTCAATGTACAGGTATATCTTATCAATATTTCGGAAATTTGTAAAAACATTTTTTTAAAAATTGCACAGGCCTGGTCGCTCGGGGCAGTCCCCGGAACCGGCATCAGTGCATCCGCGGACAGGTTGACATAGGCGTCAGCCCCCCGGACAAAGCAGCCAAGGAGCCTTGTTCCCCTGTTGAAAAGCGGAATGCAGTTTTCGAGCCCCGTCCCCAGGACAAGATCCTCGACATAACGGGTCAGCCGCGCATCCCTGCCCTTTGCCTCTGGCAAATACCGTATTTCGGTATGGATCCTTCCCGTCCGGGTATCGGGAAAGAAGAAGACAGCCCGAGTGGTATCGGGAATGAAAAGGAAGCCGATTCCCATGAGGGCAAAAAGGAAAACACAGGCCAGAAACGAGCTGATCTGCATGAACGGGTGGGTATTCTGGATCTTTTCCCCGGTATCTTTCAAAAATGCCAATATTTTCTTCATTGTAATGACGTAAAACCCCTGGAACCTTCAAAATGCGAGATAAAAACGTTGAGTCCATTATATATACCCGTCACACACTTCTGCAAGTAGTCGTCCGACGACAGAAGCACGGCCTCGTCGTGATTGCTGATGAACCCGAGTTCGACGAGTACGCTCGGCATGAGGGCATTCCGGACGACAAACCAGGACTCCTCCTTTATGCCCCTGTTCGGACTCAGGGAGCCGACCTCGGATGAAAGTCCGTCGAGGATCGTCTTGGCTATGAGGACGCTCTCGGTAGTAAACTCCTCTTCCATCATTGAATTCAGGATTGGAAGGATCTCGCTCGATTCCCCGTCCGACTTGTCGATGACCTTCCGGCGATAATCGGGACTCAGATACCAGACCTCGAAGCCCCGCGGGGTCCGGTTGAAAACCCTGTTGGTGTGAATCGAGATGTAGATGATCGCTTCGTGCTCGCTGAGCTGAACCGAATTGGCCATCTCTACCCGGTCCTCGAGGCTCGGATAGGTATCACCCGTCCTGGTCATGAGAATCTTCTTGTCGGGAAACTTCCTGACAAGTCGCTGGTACAGCATTGTTGACACCTTGAGGGCAATATCCTTCTCGCGGATATCCTGGGTCCGGCCGTTAAGGGTAACCTTGTCGACAGAGCCGGGATCAGTTCCTCCATGACCCGGATCGATGAGGATGGCGCCGACGCGGTAAGAAACAGGAGGGGGCAGCGTGTCGAAAAAAGATTCAAGGCGGGAAACAAAAGCCGGCGTGAGGAACACCCCGGCGGAGCCCTGACGGGGAGGATCGAGCAGGGCCAGCTCATGATAATCGAAAAGAACCAGCTGGTCACCGCTCCTGAAGTTGACCAGATGGCCGTTCCGGGACAGCGTCACAGCGCCCGAGAGGGGATCCCAGAACAGTTCGGCGGAAAGTCGTGCTGCAACCTCGGAGAGTGACTGCAGTCCGGCAGGATCGGCGCTTGTTGCCGCAACGATTGTTGCCGCGGCAGATGCATCCGGACTGGACGCGGCGGCGGTACCGGCGCAAAGAAGGATGCACAGTATCGCCAGGAGTGATTTACCGGTTTTCAGTATCATACTGGTACACTATCCCCTGAATTCCGCCCCTGAGCAAGGCCCTCCAGTATCCTGTAACGGCTTTTCCGTCATTCCCGTTCAGGCAGTCCGTCAGGCCCGGCTCGACGATGCATGCCTGCAGGAGTGCAGAACGGAGGGTTCTTCCCTGCCAGTCGGCGAGCTCATCGATGCGGGAGGCAAGATCACGCGGAACGGCAACGGAGACGGAGCCCGACGGGAGGGCAAGGGATACCGTAACGGCTTCAACCGAACCGGGGCTGGAAGAACCGGCCGGGAAAGCATCGGGAGGGAAGGCATCCGGAAGGCCGGGACCTGATTCGAGGAAGGCGGATGTATCAGGATTGGCTGGCTCCAGACGGATGAATACGCATCGGCAGGCTTCCTCGGCAGCGCGGATGGCAAGTGCCCGTTCCGGCGCAACGGCAAGGCAGTTCCCGCATTTTTCCACATTGTTCATCGGAAAAGAGACCGTATCACCGGGCTTCGCGCGGGGAAAAACATCCCGGATGTACGGGATGGTGCGGGCCTTCTCGTAGCCCGAAACCGAGGAGACCCGGCCAGGAATCGATATCCAGGCCCGTTCCGCGCTCGTCCAGTTCTGTGCAGGCTCGAGGGAAACGGGACGGTTTCCGACGGCAAGCTCGAGGGCGGCGCCGGTAAGGTCGATGCCGGAGGAATAAGGGAAAGTCCAGCCAGACATGTAGCCGCCGGAAAGGCGTCCGGCTATCTCCCCTATCATCGGGCCGCGGGAAGTCAGCTTGAGGTCACCCTTGGCAACGCCATGGGTAAGGCCGAGCGAGCGTATACCAGCCTTGAAAACCTCGACAAGCCGGTCCGCATCTGATTCAGGAAAGGCGGTCGGTATGGTATGCCCCATCTCGATGAAGTAGGGGGAAAAAAAGATATGCCGGTCGGCAAGGCCGGTCATGTGGATCTCTCCGTCATAGACCAGGGCTTCGGCCGAAAACTCGGGACCGTCCATATATTCCTCGACGATTGCCCTGCCCGTTCGGGAGTAGCCGAGCGCATCGGATACGGCGCCTTCAAGCTCGGCAGGATTGCGGGCCAACCGGCAACCGCGGGCACCCATATTGTCGACCGGTTTAACCACAAGCGGGAATGCAAGACCGGCAGCGTCGAGCCGGGCGGGGATTTCGATACGGTTCGATCCGTCGATCCCGATAAAAGCGGGCGATGGCACTCCGGATCGCCCGAAACAGCCGCGCATGAGGAGCTTGTCGGAGGCATTCATTGCCGCCTCGAAACTGTGCCCAGGCAGACCGCAGGCTTCTGCAACACGGGCGACCGAAGCCGAAAAATCAGTGGCGGCGGTAAAAACACCGTCGAGCCCTTCCTCCCGCTGCAGCTTCCGCGCAAAGGAAGCAAGCTCTTCACGGTCCTTGAGGTCTATCGGTTCAAAACGGTCTGCGAGATCCCTGCAGGGAGCAAACGGATTTCCGTCAACGGCAGTAACGCTCCAGCCGCGTTCCTTCGCGCAACGTATCGCAACCCCCTGCATGAAACCCGCGCCGAGCATCAGAATACGTTTTTTCACAGGGCATCCTCCAGTTTTCCGTTACGCATCGCATAGACTTCAAAGGTATCTCCCAGACGGAACAGCCGGCTCAGCGCAAGACAGAACTTCCAGGATATCGATGACGTATTCCCGTTTTTTTTCATTCCGGGAAACCGTTCGGGATGGTGGCCTGTCGAGACGATCCTGAGAACACGGAAGCCATAACGGGCAAGTTGCTTGCGGACCCGACGCGGATCCCAGATCGTAAAGTGGTCTACCGGGCTCATCCGGTAGAAGGTCGACGGGCTGAAGCGGGCTGAAACACCCGCAGCGGAGGGCGTGGAGAACGCGAGTATTCCGCCCGGCACCAGCAGGGCACCGATCCGTTCAAGAACCGGAGAGAGATCCTCAAAATGCTCGATCACATACCAGAGGGTGACCACGGCATACCTGCGCGAGGCGATCTGATCCAGCCTGTCCGGTGCAGGGAAGGCCGAGACAACAGCGGGGAGCTTCAGTTCGCCGGTTACATAGCGCACGGCGTCTTCCGATATGTCGGTTCCCTGGACCATCCATCCGGCCTCCCGGGCAGCGTCCAGGAAGGGACCATAGGCACAGCCGATGTCAAGAAGCCATCGTTCACCGGAATCGAGATACCGGAGGCGGGACGCTGCCAGTTCACCGATGCGCAGGAGACGGGCCTCCCCCTGTCTGCGGATCGACGGAAAGTCCTCGAGGTAGGTCTTGCCGTACTGGGAACGGTATTCCTCGAAAAAATAGGACTGCTTGTACGATCGTGCCCCCGCAACCTGGAACGAGGGATAGATAATGCCGCAGGCGGGACAGCGCAGCAACGTACGGGCCGGATAGCGGGCCAGTACGGTCGCGCCGGACGAAACTCCGCAGAGCGGGCAGGAATGGAACTGCATGCCGGCAAGACGAACGATTTCGTTTCCGAGATCAGCCTGTACGGTGTCGGGGGTGATGACCGCCGGAACGGAAATGCCACGCATCAGAATTCTCCTGAACATCGGGGCAAGGCTGCGGCGCGGGGAAACGACCGAAAAACCGTACTCGCGGGCAAGACGGTAATGATACCGGCTTGGGGAGAAGAGGATCACCCGGCAGCCCGCGGCAATGGCCTCGAAAGCCGTAAATCCGTAATGGGTAACGACCAGATCGTAATGACAGAGGGTCTCCCTGAGCCCCGGAACCGGACCGGAGATGGCAATACCGTCCCGGTCCCTCCGCAGACCTTTTTCGGAGGGATCGATGACGGTAACGTCAAGATCCATGGATGCGAGTGCCCGGGCAGCCGGCAGCGCAAGGCCGCAAGCGTTCTCGCCCCCCGCGAGGACCAGCGCGTTGCGGATCTCGCCGTTTACGCCCCGTTTCCGTTCACGGGGAAGCGGCAGGAATGCCGGATCGGTACGGTTGGGGGGGCAGAGTCTCCCGGGAAGGCCCGGAATGATGGCAAGAAGATAGTCGGCAAGGTTCCTGCCGTTTCCGCCCTCGTCGAGCGCAAGCACCGGCCCGA
>Ga0183099_1000982_pt1 | contig 17680 bp, 16 predicted proteins | sample Biomet1_FD_127788 | JGI IMG/M metagenome (GOLD analysis project Ga0183099, IMG submission 127788) | Microbial communities from bioreactor (seeded with anoxic lake sediment) at LBNL, California, USA - Biofuel metagenome 1 | ecosystem: Engineered > Bioreactor > Anaerobic > Unclassified ... | reverse complement strand
CTTGCTAAAAGTCAAAAAGTCAAATATAATAGAAGAAAAGTCAAATGGTCAGGAAAATGAAGGTGAAAAAATGAGCAATATAGCTGATTTAATAGAACAGTATATTCTGCGGCGGTTGTCAGCAGAAAAAAATCGCCGGATTGAATTGCGCCGGACGGATGTGGCAGATGCAATATCGTGCGCTCCGTCGCAGATCAGTTATGTCCTGAATACGCGCTTTACCCAGGATAAAGGATTTGTTGTGGAATCGAGGCGGGGACTTGGTGGATTTATCCGGATTGCCCAGGTACCATTACAAAATTTAATTTATCAGGAGATCATTGATAAAATTGATGAAAATACCAGCCTTGAGGAAGTGCAAGCCATGGTACACTATTTAGTGCAGTATCAGTTTATTCAAAATCGTGAAGCGGCAATCCTCTTGCAGATTATTACGACTGCCTATGAAAAACTTCAGGTAAATGATCGGGCAAGGTTGCTACAGTCACTCTTTTTGACATTGGCAAACTTTAGTTGAGGGGATGAAGAAGATGTTATGTGATGATTGCAAAAAAAATGAGGCCTGTGTCCACATTACCGAGATCAGCACGACAGGAAAGACCGATAAAAATCTGTGCGAAAAATGTGCCGCCGCTTATGGAAATATAGTTTTTGATGCTGATAAGGGTTTTTCAGTCAATGATTTTCTTAAGGGAATTTTCAGCAGTGCCCAGCAGCGCAGCGAAGAAGAAAATATTCCGGCACAGCCCAAGGCGATATGCCCAAACTGCGGTATGGCATATAGTGATTTTATGCATACCGGAAAGATTGGCTGCAGTGTTTGTTATCAGACCTTTGGGATTCACCTTGAGCCACTTTTGCGGCGAATTCATGGTGCAAGCACACATAATGGGAAAATTCCCCGCCGCTCGGGGGGCGAAATACAGGCAAAACACAAAATCATTTTATTGCGCAAAGAGTTAGAAGCTCATGTTGCCCAAGAAGAATATGAAGAGGCTGCTCGGTTGCGTGACCAGATTAGGGAAATCGAGAAAATAGCCGGAGAACAGGTTAAACAGGAGGGCTAAGCAATGGCCGCAGAAAAATTATTTACGGATCCATATGTGTTTTGGCTTAATGGGACGGGTACCCAAGCGGATATTGTCTTATCAAGCCGTATTCGCCTGGCGAGAAATTTCAATGATATTCCTTTTCCGAATCGGGCTAATTTGCCGCAACTGGCAAAAGTAAAGGAACTTGTCAGGGGGGCTTTGCCGGATCTTGAGGCGGCAACAGGACTTCGTTACCAATATATTGGTATTGATGAGCTTACCAAGCTGGAAAAAAATGTATTAATTGAAAAGCATCTGATCAGTCGTAATCATATTAATAGTCCGGAGGAACGATCGGTGCTTATCAGTGAAGACAGCCGGGTCAGTATTATGGTGAATGAGGAAGATCATCTCCGGCTACAGTGCATGGTGTCAGGTCTTGATTTGAAGACACCTCTGGCCTTGGCGATGAGCCTTGATGATGCGATTGAATCATCGCTGTCGATTGCTTTTGATGAAAAGATGGGATATCTGACCTCCTGCCCGACGAACCTTGGTACAGGCCTAAGGGCATCGGTGATGCTGCATCTTCCAGGGCTTGTGTTTACCCAGCAGATCGGCAAGATCATAAATATTTCTCCGCAACTTGGATTGGCTGTGCGCGGCCTGTACGGAGAAGGAACCGAATTTACAGGAAATATTTTTCAGATATCAAACCAGCTGACGCTTGGTTTTTACTGAGGAGGGCATGATTGACAATTTAACTGGCACGGTGCATGAAATTATCACGCATGAGAAGGCCGCCCGGGAATCACTGCTGAAGTCTTCCCCGGACAAGGTTGTTGACAGTGTTTGGCGGGCATTTGGTATACTTCGCTATGCTCGATCGGTGACGGAAAAGGAAGTCCTGATTTTGCTGAGCAAAATGCGCCTGGGCGTTGATCTGGGAATTATCACCGAAGTGAACCCGCAGGTATTTAATGAGCTTTTGGTTGCCAGCCAGACAAATTATCTGCGGAATTTGCAGGAAAATGAAAATATGTCGCAAAGTGAAATAGATAAAAAGCGGGCTGAAATCATCAGAACGGCAATATTGAAGTTTGCAGTAGGAGGGTGAGGTTGTGAATAACAGATTTACGGCAAGAGCGATTAAAGTATTAGAACTGGCCCAATATGAGGCCAGAGAGCTGGGGCAGAGTTATGTGGGAACAGAACATTTGCTGCTGGGGCTGATCCATGAAGGAGAAGGCATTGCTGCCCGGGCGCTGGTTTCGTTAGGGATTGACCTGCTTACGGTTCAAAACCGAATAGAAACAATGTTTGGCTCGGGTGAGGAAGCGGAAGATGATACATTATCTTATACCCCACGGGCTAAAAGAGTGCTTGAACTGGCTATTCGGGAAGCACAGGGGCTGGGGCATAATTATATCGGAACAGAGCATATTCTGCTTGGACTCATCCAGGAAAATGAAGGCATCGCGGCCAAGGTATTGATTTCCCTAGGGGCAGATCTTGATATCGTGCGCGATACGGTACTTGATATGCTTGGCGGTGAACAAAAGGATACAGTTGCAGAGGGCGGACCTTCAGTAGCCAGTCATTCGGTGCGGACACCAACCGTTGATCAGTATGCCCGCAATTTAAACGATATGGCACTAAAAAATAAAATGGATCCGGTTATTGGGCGGGAAAAAGAAATAGAGCGTCTGATACAGATTTTGAGTCGTCGCACGAAAAATAATCCGGTATTGATTGGTGAACCGGGAGTAGGCAAGACGGCTATTGCCGAAGGTCTGGCACAGCGAATTGTTCAGGGGGCTGTGCCGCGAATGCTGCTTAACAAGAAAGTCATATCTTTAAGTATGGCTTCTATTGTTGCCGGAGCTAAATACCGCGGCGAATTTGAAGACCGGTTAAAAAAAATCATTGAGGAGATCATGGAAGCTGGCGACATCATTTTGTTTATTGATGAAATGCATACGCTGATCGGGGCCGGGGCCTCGGAGGGCTCTATTGATGCTGCTAATATATTAAAACCTGCTCTATCAAGAGGTGAACTGCAGGTCATCGGCGCGACTACGCTTAAAGAGTACAAAAAATATATAGAGAAGGATTCAGCCCTTGAACGGCGCTTTCAGCCAATTATGGTAGGCGAACCGGCAGTTGAGGATGCAATTAAAATATTAATGGGCATCCGCGACAAATATGAAGCATTTCACCGGGCACAGATTACTGATGATGCAATTGAAGCAGCGGTAAAATTATCCCATCGCTATATTTCTGATCGCTTCTTACCTGATAAAGCCATTGACTTAATGGATGAAGCCGCATCTAAAGTCAGGCTGGCGGCAATTGTCCAGCCGGAAAATATAAAAGAACTTGAAAAACGTCTGGAAAAATTCAAGACAGAAAAAGAAGCAGCGATAACGGCACAGGAATATGAAGCAGCGGCAAAAATTCGCGATGCGGAACTGTCGGCTAAGCAGGAGCTTGAAGCGGCTCAGAAAAACTGGGACCAGCAGGAAAACAGTCGTATTGTAGTTTCAGCTGCTGACATTGCCGATGTTGTAGCTGCTTGGACGAAAATTCCGGTACAGCAGTTGACAGCAAAGGAGTCGGAGAGATTGCTGGAACTGGAAAATATTTTGCATAAGCGTATTGTCGGGCAGGCTGAGGCAGTTACCACCATTGCTAAGGCAGTGCGCCGGGCAAGAGCTGGTCTTAAAGATGCCAAACGACCGATCGGATCCTTTTTATTCCTGGGACCTACTGGTGTGGGTAAGACAGAACTGGCAAGAGCTCTGGCAGAAGCTTTATTTGGTGATGAAAATGCGATGATCCGCTTTGATATGTCAGAATACATGGAAAAACACACAGTGTCACGTATGGTCGGAGCTCCTCCGGGATATATTGGCTATGAAGAGGGCGGCCAGTTGACTGATGCTGTGCGCCGTAAACCTTACTCGGTTATTTTACTTGATGAAATAGAAAAAGCGCATTATGATGTGTTTAATATTTTGCTGCAGGTATTGGAGGATGGACGCCTGACTGATAGTCAGGGGCGAACGGTGGATTTCAGAAATACGGTAATCATAATGACCTCTAATGCTGGGGCAAATTATCTAAAAGACGAGACTGCTGCCGTCGGTTTTGCGGCGGGGAGTAAACCACAGGCACAGGATACCGGATTTGAACGGGCCAAGAAACAGGTGCTCGCTGAGGTGAAAAAGTTGTTTAAACCGGAGTTTTTAAATCGTGTGGATGCTATGCTGGTCTTTAGATCTCTGGCGCAAAAAGAACTTGTCCAGATCGTTGATATTTTGTTGCAGGATTTGCAACTGCGACTGCAGGAATTGGATATAAAACTTGAAATTAGTGATGCCGCAAAGGCTCGGATTGTCGAGGCGGGAACAGACTTTAAGTTTGGTGCACGTCCGCTTAAGCGAGCGATACAGCAGCTGCTGGAGGATGAAATTGCCGAGCGCCTGCTGCGCAAGGAATTTACAGAAAATGACATCATTTCGGTCGATATCACTGGGGCGGAATTCAGTTTCAAACGGCAGGAAAAGCCGGTGCTTGTCTAATTTAATAGAGGAGGAAAGGGGCTGGTTTTCCAGCCTTTTTCTTTGGCGGAAAAATGAGAAGAAAAAAATATAAAAATAAATTGTCACAGGAATCGCCGTTGAAATGCCTGGCTAACTTTTTTGCGAATTTTTTAATTGCTGTAATCTGGCTTTTGAAATTTATCGGGCGGGCATTGTTGAGACCGTTTGTTTCGAGAAAAAATCGCAACAAACAGAAAAAGTGAAACTGGTGGGGGGTAAGTTGTGGCTAAAAAGAAAACAGCCTTTGTCTGTCAGGACTGTGGCTATGATACTGTCAAGTGGCTGGGCCGCTGCCCGGGCTGCGGTGCCTGGAATACGATGGTAGAGGAAACAGTAGCTCCGGCATCCGCCGGGCTGCGTCTTGGATTGTCAATGTCGTCAAAACCCGAGTCGATTGAAAATATAAAAATTGAGGATATGCCGCGTTTTTTGACAGGCTCAGGGGAGCTTGACCGTGTGCTTGGCGGCGGAGTTATTCCAGGATCAATGGTTTTGATCGTCGGGGATCCGGGAATCGGCAAGTCAAGCTTAACACTTAAAGTCTGTTCGGATGTAGCGAGAGAAGAAGGCCGCGTATTGTACGTTACTGGTGAGGAAAGTACCCGGCAGATAAGAATGCGGGCGGATCGGCTGCAGGCAGTATCGAAAGACTTGCTTGTGCTCAGTGAAACAAACCTGGAGTCAATTGAGCGGGAGGCATTGGCTTTAATGCCGAAGTTGCTGATCATTGATTCCATCCAGACAATATTTAAGCCGGAGATACAAAGTGCACCGGGAAGTGTGAGCCAGGTAAGGGAATGTGCCGTTGAGCTTTTGCGCATTGCTAAGACGAACGGGATTGCCGTGTTTTTGATTGGGCATGTGACGAAGGATGGCACACTTGCCGGGCCGCGGGTGCTCGAGCATATTGTTGATACCGTGCTTTATTTTGAAGGGGATCGCAATGTCCAGTTCCGGGTGCTACGAGCAGTAAAAAACCGTTTTGGCAGTACCAATGAATTAGGGCTGTTTGAAATGCGCGATTGCGGGTTACTGGATGTACCAGATGCTTCGAAGATGTTTTTGTCCGATATGCAGGCGGAGTCTGGCAGTATTGTCGTGCCGACGGTTGAGGGGACGCGACCACTTCTGGTGGAGGTGCAGGCGCTTGTTTCTCAGACGCCGTATATGCCGCCGCGGCGAACCTCCGATTATGTTGATATCAAGCGGATTCAATTGCTGCTTGCGGTTCTTGAGAAACGGGTGAATCTGAGTGTAGGTGCCTGCGATGTCTATGTAAAGGTTGCCGGTGGCATCCGCATCGATGAACCGGCAATTGATCTGGCACTCAGCGTGGCCCTGGCTTCAAGCTTTCGCAACTGTAAAGTTTTACCGAAGACAATAATTTTTGGTGAAGTCGGTCTTGCCGGGGAAGTGCGCACCGTCAGTCAGGCGGAAGTCAGAATTGCCGAGGCCGTGAAAATGGGATTTAAGCATGTGATTTTGCCGAAAAAAAACTTGGAGCATCTGCCGGCGGGGCTGGGAATTCAACTGCATGGGGTCGATAATGTACGGGATGCACTGCGAATTGCCCTTCAAGGATAAATGCTTTTCAAGGGGATTTCAGGAAAATAAGATATTTTATTGACAGCATAAATATAACGTGATAAAATTATTCCTTTTATAAAGTGAGATATCATGCTATAATGAGAACATGTCTTATACTAATATAGGAGGTGTTTCTTTGCTGAACATAGGTGATAAAATTGTCTACCCCATGCACGGTGCAGGTGTTGTATCCGGCGTGGAAAATTGCGAGGTCATGGGAGAGCACAAATCGTATTATGTGTTAAAAATGCCCTTAGGAAATATGAAGGTTATGATTCCTACTGATAACGTCGGGAGCATTGGCTTACGGGATGTAATTCCCCATGACGATGTAGAGAAGGTAAAGCTGGTTCTGCAAAGTGCACCGGAACATATAGCCGGAAGCTGGAACAAGCGGTTTAATGTGAATCTCGTGAAGATTAAAACTGGCGATATCTGCAATGTGGCTGCAGTTGTACGTAATTTGATTCTTCAGGATCGATTCAAAAAAATATCTACTGGAGAAAGACGACTGCTTGACGTTGCTAAACAGATATTGATCAGCGAACTTGTTTTTGCCTGTGACAAACAGCCAGAGGCAGTAGAAGAGTGGCTATATGATCTTCTCGACAATAATTTGTTGGAGAGCTGACAGTGTGGGTTGCCCCACTGTCGTTTACCGAAAATAAAGAATCAAGCCGGGGGAGGCGAATGTGTATTGTTAGATAAGGTGCTGCGGTTTTTTATAACCGTTTTATCAGCGATTGTCGGCATTGCATTATTGCAGTTGACAACTCCGCTGCTGACGTTACTGATCAGTGCGGAATTTTTGAAAATGGATATGGGGATTTTTGGTATGACAATGACCAATCTCTTGTCCATTCTTTTTGGGGCCATTATCGGTGGCGGGGTAGGTTTTTTGATTTCACCGTTCTTTATCAAGAGATTGCTGCGGTTTTCTGTTTGGGTGGAAAGTCAGCTCAATAAAATGCCCATTCATGATGTTATTGCAGGTGCTTGTGGCCTGGCAATCGGACTTATTATTGCAAATTTATTAGGAGCAGCATTCTCTAAAATCCCAATAGTTGGTAATTATATTCCGATTGTCTTCAGTATTGTGTTAGGGTATCTGGGCATTCATATTATGATAAAAAAACGCAAAGACATTGTAGGTTTGTTTGATTTTATTCCGCGACTTGTCAAGGAATATGCAAAAAAAGACAGTAATGCTAATGCAGCCGCTGCCGCTGCCGCCGCTGCTGCCGCTGCTGCTGCTGCATTAGTAGAGGAGAAGAACCAGCCCAGTGACAAGCATTATAAACTGCTGGACACCAGTGTTATCATTGATGGCCGTATTGCTGACATTTGCGAAAGCGGATTTATTGAAGGTACGGTGCTGATCCCGGTATTTGTCCTTGAAGAGTTGCAGCATATTGCGGATTCTTCGGATTTACTGAAGCGTACCCGCGGCCGGCGCGGGCTGGATATTCTTAAGCGCATTCAGACGGAGTTTGATATGTTTGTTGAAATTGACAATCGTGATTTTGATGATATAAGTGAAGTGGATTCGAAACTGATCAAGCTGGCCCAGCTAGTCGGTGGTAAAATTGTCACGAATGATTATAATCTCAATAAAGTTGCTGATTTGCAGGGAGTTTCTGTACTTAATATCAATGAACTTTCTAATGCTGTGAAGCCCGTGGTTATTCCGGGCGAAGTTATGGTAGCAACGGTTGTCAAAGAAGGCAAAGAACAAGGGCAGGGTGTTGCTTATCTTGATGACGGTACCATGATTGTTGTAGAAGGTGGTCGCCGCCATATAAATACGACCTTGGAAGTTATAGTGACTTCAGTTTTACAGACAGCTGCCGGACGGATGATTTTTGCCAAGCCAAAAATCTGATGCTTGGTTGTTTTATCTAGCCTTGAGAAAAAGCTGCGCAGCGTCGCAGCTTTTTTCGTCGCTAAGACTTTTATTTTATAGTGTATTTGTGTATGATAGAAAAATAATATACTGTTAAAGGAGCAAGATGCCATGATAACGGCGATTTTCCCAGCGGCCGGACAGGGCCGGCGCATGGAAGCAGGAATAAATAAGGTTTTTTTGGAGCTTTGTGGCAAGCCGATTTTAGTGCATACCCTGCTGGCATTTTCCCGCTGTCCGGCAATTGATGATTTGATTGTTGTCGTTGCCCCTGAAGAGGTGGGCTTCATCAAGAAGATTTTATGCGCAATCCCGGGATTGAAGCCTTATCAGGTTGTAGCCGGAGGATCGGAGCGGCAGTATTCAGTTTATAATGGGCTGGCCCATGTTTCAACGGAAACGGAGCTTGTTTTGGTCCATGACGCCGCCCGTCCGCTTGTTCCACAGTCGGTTATTGAAGCGGTTGCAGCAGAAGCGGCAAAATCCGGAGCGGCGATTGCAGCCGTACCAGTGAAGGATACCATCAAGGTGGTCAATGAGGATAAAGCGGTTTTGCAGACACCATCGCGCAGCAGCCTGTGGATGATACAGACGCCACAAGGGTTTCGACGTGACCTTTTGGTTCAGGCGTATCAAAAAGCGCAGCTCGATGCGTTTGTTGGCACCGATGATGCAAGCCTAGTTGAGCGTCTGGGAACTTCGGTGAAGGTAGTGAAAAGCGATTATCGCAATATCAAGCTGACGACGCCGGAAGATATTTTAATTGCTGAGGCTTTTTTGCGCAGTGAAGTCAGCGAAATGGTAAAAACGCTGCCCGCGGCAATTTCATCCGCAGTGCATGATATAAAACACAAAATCTTTAAACAGAGGTAAACGTAGATGACGAGATTTGGCATGGGCTATGATGTACATAAATTGGTGGAAGGACGTAAGCTTATTCTTGGTGGCGTTGAAATAGAACATACGCTGGGCCTGCTCGGGCATTCTGATGCGGATGTTCTGCTGCATGCTGTGGCAGATGCTTTGCTAGGGGCGGCGGCTCTCGGAGACATCGGCCGTCATTTTCCGGATACGGATGCGGCTTACAAGGGGATCTCGAGCATGGTGCTACTTTCCCGGGTTGGGGAATTGTTGAAGGCGCGTGGCTATGAAATTGGCAATATTGATGCGACAATTGTTGCGCAGAAACCCAAGTTGGCACCCTATATCATGGAGATGAATGAAAATATTGCCAAGACATTAAACACATCGGTGGACCGGATCAATGTAAAGGCTACTACGGAAGAGCAGCTTGGCTTCACCGGAGCGGAGCAAGGGATATCGGCTTATGCTGTTGTTGGCATTGACTCGAAATAAATATTTGTCGCAATAGAGAATTTCTGTTAGAATGGATTGTATATGATACTTTGGAGGGAATAAATAGATGTCAGAACAAATCAGGGTCCGTTTCGCACCAAGTCCGACGGGACCCTTTCATATTGGTGGGGCGCGCAGCGCATTGTTTAACTGGCTTTTGGCCAAAAAATATGCCGCAGGAAAATTTGTACTTCGCATTGAGGACACGGACCGTGTTCGCTCAACACGTGAGTCAGAAGAAAATATTAAGGCAGCTTTGAAGTGGCTCGGCATGGACTGGGATGAAGGTATTGATGTTGGTGGCGAATATGGTCCGTACCGTCAGACAGAGCGTCTGGACCTTTATCAAAAATATACAGATCAGCTGATTGCTGAAGGTAAAGCTTATTACTGCTATTGCAGTGAAGCAGAAATTGAGGCTGAGCGCACGGCACTGAAAGCCGAAAATAAAATGCCGATTTATCAGGGGCATTGCCGTAACCTCACACCGGATCAGGTTGCCCAGTATGAGGCGGAGGGGCGTCGACCGGTTGTCCGCTTCCGTACGCCGGAAAATCAGCAGGTTCGGTTTAAGGACCTTGTCCGCGGGGATATGTGTTTTGATTCCAACGGGATAGGTGATTTTGTCATTGTTAAGGCTGACGGAATTCCCGTTTATAATTATGCCGTTGTACTCGATGATGCGTTGATGAAAATCACTCATGTGATCCGGGCAGAAGAGCATTTGTCGAATACGCCGCGTCAGGTGGTTCTTTATGAAGCCTTGAATATGCCGATTCCTACCTTTGGCCATATTTCGCTGATTTTAGGTAAAGACCATACAAAGATGAGCAAACGGCATGGGGCGACGTCTGTTGACCAGTACCGTCAGCTTGGCTATTTGCCGGAGGCCATTGTCAATTATCTGGCGTTGCTCGGCTGGGCGCCTCAGGATGAAAAAGAGATATTCTCCAGTGAAGAACTGATTGCAGCCTTTTCCATGGATCATGTGGCCAAAAATCCGGCCGTGTTTGAAATTGATAAACTCAACTGGATTAATGCTCAGTACATGAAACAAGCAGCACCGGAACGCATTGCCCTTTTGGCCGTACCGCATTTGGTCGAAAAAGGCTATATTTCCGGACCATTCAGTGAAGACGAAATGAAACGCTTTGTCCGGTTTATTGCGGTGATTCAGGATCACTTAAGCTATGCGGCGCAGGTTGTAGATTTTGCTGATATTTATTTTAACGATAAAGTTGAAGTGTCTGTTGGTGAAATGAGCGAGTCGTTGCTTGATGAGACGGCACCAGCAGTGGTTGAGATGTTCAAGGAAATGCTCCAGGCGTTAGATCAGGTTACGGCTGAAACTGTACAGCCGATCTTTAAGGCGATTATCAAGGCCTTTAAAGCCAATGGACAAAAAATTGGCGGGCAGAAAGTTTATATGCCGCTGCGTGTAGCAATAACCGGCCAGATGCATGGACCGGATTTGGCGCAGATCATCGAGGTTTTAGGCCGTGAACGGGTAATTGCCCGTATTGACGGCGCGATGGCTTCCGTGCGATAATTAAATCAAATAAATGCTGAGAACGAGAAAGTAACTGTATGGTTTATACTCCAGAGAGGCCGGGGCTGCTGAAAACCGGCTGTATGAAAAGGCAGTGAAGTGCACTCGGGAGCCGCCATGCTGAATTTTTAGGTGTGGCCGTACGGCGGGCGTTAACCGTATTGAGTGAGATGAGAAATCATCTAAACAGAGTGGAACCACGGGTCTGCGTCTCTGCATAGGGATGCGGACCCTTTTTGTCTAGAGGAGGGAATATCATGAAGATTTTTTCCAGGCTAAAAAAGGATATTCGGGTAATTTTTGAGCGTGATCCAGCAGCGAGAAGTGTACTGGAAGTTGTTCTGTGTTACCAGGGCCTTCACGCAATCTGGCTGCACCGGATTTCGCATCGTCTGTATAAAAAAGGCTGGATTTTAGTGCCGCGGCTGATTTCATACTTTGGTCGCTTTTTGACCGGAATTGAAATTCATCCAGGGGCTACCATCGGTGAGGGTTTATTTATTGACCACGGAACTGGTATTGTCATTGGCGAGACGGCTGAAATCGGCAAAAATGTAACGCTGTATCAGGGAGTCACGCTCGGTGGTACGGGCAAGGAAAAGGGCAAACGCCATCCGACGATTGGCAATAATGTTGTCGTTGCCTCGGGGGCCAAGGTGCTTGGATCTTTTTCGGTTGGCGATCATGCGAAAATTGGTGCCGGATCGGTTGTATTAAAGCCGGTGCCAGCTTATGCAACGGTTGTTGGGATACCGGGCAAAGTAGTCCTGATGCATGGCAAAAAAGTCAAGGAACAGGAAGACTCTGCCAAGCAGCGTGAACTTTTGCTTGACCAGGACATTCGGGAAATTGAAGAGGAAAATGATGTCGATCTGGCACATGATGATTTGCCGGATCCAGAGTCGGAAATGATTAGCTGTCTGCTGCGCAATATGCAGCGACTTGAGGATAAAATCAACAAATTGGAAAAGGAGCTTGAAGAAAAAAATGTTAAGAGTTTATAATACATTGACAAAACAAAAAGAAGAGTTTAAGCCGCTTGAACCGGGAAAGGTCAGTATGTATGTATGCGGTGTCACGCCGTATAATCATCCGCACATAGGTAATGCCCGGCCGTTCGTAACCTGGGATGTGATTAAACGATTTTTGCGAAAATCTGGCTATGCCGTGAAACACATACAGAACTTTACCGATGTCGATGATAAAATTATCCGTACCGCCAATACAGAAGGGGTGCAATGGAACGACATCGCAGAACGCTACATTAAAGCGTATTTTTCCGTAATGGATAAGCTCCATGTCGATCGAGCCGATGTTTATCCGAAGGTATCAACGCACATAGCGGATATTATCGCCATGATCACAACCCTGGTAGAAAAGGGCTATGCCTATCCGGTGGAGGGCGATGTCTATTTCAGTGTTGAAAAATTTGATGGGTATGGCAAGCTGAGTGGGAGAAAACTGGAAGATATGCAGGCCGGGGCGCGAATTGAAGTCGATGTGCGCAAACATCATCCGATGGATTTTGCCCTGTGGAAAGCAGCAAAGCCAGGTGAGCCATACTGGGAAAGCCCATGGGGCAATGGACGACCGGGCTGGCATATAGAGTGTTCGACAATGTCTTTGAAATATCTGGGAACGACATTTGATTTTCACGGCGGTGGCAGCGATCTGATTTTTCCGCATCATGAGAATGAGATTGCACAATCCCAGGCCTGTTGTTCAGATCACGACAGTTTTGCCAGATATTGGCTGCATAATGGGTTTATTACGATCAACCAGGAAAAGATGAGCAAGTCACTGAACAATTTTTTTACGGTGCAGGATATTTTGCAGCAGTACCCTGCTGACGTTTTGCGGTTCTTTATTGTTGCCACTCATTACCGCAGTCCGCTTGATTTTAGTGATGAACGCCTTAAAGAAGCGCAGACAAGCCTTGGCAGATTGCAAAATTCGCTGGATAATGCCAAGCAGTTGCAGGCGATGCCGGCGACAGTGGATTCGACAACTGCTGCAGCTTTGCTACAGAAAGCACAGACAGAAAAAACAGGATTTTATGAAGCCATGGAAGATGATTTCAATACAGCTTTAGCCTTGAGCCATATGTTTGCCTTGTCAAAAGAGATCAATGTTTATTACCATGCGGTGACTACCGGGAAGGCTGTTTATGATGTGGTGAACTTTGTCGGTGTAGTGGATATCTATCAGGACATGGCAGACATTCTTGGGATTTTAGTGCAAGATGACGCCATTTCTGAGGCTAATGATACCCTGCTCGAAGGTCTGATGCAGCTGATTATTGATCTTCGCCAGCAGGCACGAGCCAGCAAGGATTGGAAGGCTGCCGACACGATCCGCGATGAACTTAAAAAGCTGGATGTTGTTATTGAAGACTCGCCGACTGGTGTGAGGTGGAAACGCGGATGAAGTTTGAACGGTTTAAGTTTTTAGTGGAAAGTATGTTTGTTCCGGGGTCTGACGGGGGGGTGCAGCAGCGGTATGAGGAAATTGATGCAAAATCTTTAAATCCGCTTGTTCTTGCCTATATCGGGGATGCATACTTTCACTTATTTGTACGAACGCGGCTTTTGAACTATGAGCAAAGTAAGGTGCAGATTTTGCATCAGTTTGGTGCACAGATTGTTTCAGCTGTCTGGCAGGCCACGGCATACCAGCAAATGGAAGGTATGCTGACCGAAGAGGAAAAGGCCGTGTTTCGGCGTGGCCGCAATGCCAAGAGCCATGCTCCGCGCAGTGCCAGCGTAGCGCAGTATCATGCGAGTACAGGCTTTGAGGCGTTGCTGGGCACGTTATATTTAAATGAAAATCATGAGCGTCTGCAGCAACTGGCTGAGGCGGCATTTAAGATTATTTCCCAAGAAATGATGAAGCATGTGCATGCAGAGAAGTGAGAGTGATAAAAAGTGAAAGTTAAATTAATCCAGTATACTGAAAATCCGGAGCGCGTGGTAGCAATGGCCGCCAGACTTTGTTATTCGCCGATTGGGGCCGAGGAACTGTCGGAAACCATGTCGGAGGAACAAATTAAAAAACTTGTAACAAAAATCGTAAGCCTGGGTCACGCGTCAACGCTGGAACATGCATCCTTTACATTTGCGATTGAGGGCATATCGAGAGTGCTGACCCATCAACTGGTTCGTCATCGTATAGCCTCCTATTCGCAGCAGTCACAGCGTTATGTCAGTGAACATGATTTTGAATATATCATGCCACCGGCGATTGCTGAACGACCGGAAGCGAAAGCGAAATTTGAACAGTTGATGCAGGACATTCGTACGGCTTATGATGATCTCAGTGCCATGGGCGTACCCAAAGAAGATGCCCGCTATGTTCTGGCAAATGCAACGGAGACGAAAATTGTGGCAACTTTTAATGCCAGATCCCTGCAACATTTCTTTGAACTTCGCTGCTGCAACCGTGCCCAGTGGGAAATCCGGGCGATGGCAAATCTTATGGTGACAGAAGTAAAAAAAGTAGCCCCGTTATTGTTCAAAAATGCCGGCGCGGGATGCGTGCAGACCGGACATTGTCCCGAGGGGTCAATGACTTGTGGAAAATTTAATGAAATGATAAAGCTGCGCGAAGTCTGATTTAAATGCGCAGTTAACAGGAAGGAAATCTGTATGGAACCAAAAAAAAAGAAAGTGAAGGCTGACCCGACAGGGGCAAAGCGATCCACCTCACCGCAGAAAAAAAATAGCAGGGAAAAGCACCCGGCAGAAATCTATGAAGCGGCACCGGCTGTACAATTGCCGTCAGATGTTGTCATTGGCCGTAACGCGGTCACAGAAGCCCTTAGAAGCGGGCGATCCATCAATAAAATTTTAGTTGCGCAGGGGGAGCGGCAGGGCTCAATTAAGGAAGTTATTGCGCTGGCGAAAGAAAAAGGTATCATTCTGCAGGAGACGGAGTACCGGCGTCTCGATGAAATTGCCATGGGACTAAGGCATCAGGGGGTTGTTGCTTATGCGGCTCCGGTGGATTATGTTGAACTGGATGATATTTTAGAGGCTGCAGCGGCAAAGGGAGAACCACCGTTTTTAATTCTGCTCGATGAACTCGAGGATCCCCATAACCTTGGCGCTATTTTGCGAACCGCGGATGCTGCCGGCGTGCATGGGGTACTGATTCCCAAACGGCGCAGTTGCCCACTGTCAGCTACGGTTGCTAAAACATCTGCTGGCGCAGTTGAATATGTGCCAGTGGCTAGAATTGGGAATGTCGCCCAGACGATAAAACTGCTCAAGGAAAAGAACAGGGGGGTGGTAGGGGCCGACATGGACGGAGATAAAGAATATTATGAGGCTGATCTAACCGGGGCACTTGTTCTTGTTGTTGGCAGCGAGGGGCGGGGAATCAGTCGCTTAGCGAAGGAACATTGTGATTTTTTGGTGCGGCTGCCGATGAACGGGCATATAAACTCGCTCAATGCCTCTGTGGCAAGTTCGATTCTGATGTATGAGTCAGTAAAACAGCGGCGCTGTCAGCAGCAGTCAAACTGAAGTAAATTTGAGCATAGGGAGCAGGACAATGAAGAAAAGAACAAGAGAACATTTTATCATTGACGGCTACAATGTGATCAACGCCTGGCCACAGCTTATTGCCTTGCGTGATAATTTGTCTTATGCCAGAGACCAGCTGATTGCTGCCATGGCGGAGTATGGTGCCTATGAAGGGTATGATGTTACGATTGTTTTTGATGCCCTGTTTACCGTGCAGGAAGAAACAAAAGAACAGGTCAATGAACATTTGGTCGTGATTTATACCGGGGAAGGCGAAACGGCAGACAGCTATATTGAAAAACTCGCCTATGATCTTGTCCGCCGCGGGCGGGAGGTTCATGTGGTAACCTCAGACGGAATAGAGCAGAGTGTTATTCTTGGGGCTGGTGCTTACAGGATGCCATCCCTTGAACTATGCCGGGCTGTAGCAAAGGTGAAGAAGAAAATACACGAGGATTACACGGGTCCCCATGTATTGCCGCTGAATCGTCGGGAACTTGGCGGACGAATTGATGTCGAAACTGCGGAAAAATTGGATAAAATAAGAAAAAACAATAAATAATCAATAAGCGAACAATACAGACAGCATCGCTCCGGCTTGACGCAAGGGGTTTGCTAGGGTATAATTTCTTTGTACGGGAAAAGAAATAGTTGGCATCAGATGGCGTTTCTTTTTTTACTTGACTTAGGGGAGACGGTGCGATGAGTGCTGAAATACAAAATGAAGAATTGGTCAATGATTTGGAAAATCTAACAGATGAAGAAGTCATTGCTGAAATCAAAGAAAACAGGGATACGATTGCACTCGATTATATGATTAATAAGTACCGTAATTTTGTACGGGCCAAGGCACGATCGTATTTTTTAATTGGTGCAGATCGGGAAGATATCATACAGGAAGGCATGATTGGGCTATATAAGGCAATTCGTGACTTTCGCAATGATAAACTGTCATCCTTTCGTGCTTTTGCTGAACTGTGTGTGACACGGCAGATTATCACAGCGATTAAGACGGCTACTAGGCAAAAACACATTCCGCTGAATTCCTATGTATCGCTTAACAAGCCTATTTACGATGAGGATTCTGACCGGACACTGCTTGATGTCTTATCGGGATCGAAAGTTTCCGATCCGGAAGAGCTTGTCATTAGCCGTGAGGAGTTTTTGGATATTGAGTCCAAAATGGAACAGATTCTAAGCGATCTCGAGTGGAAGGTTCTGATGTCTTATCTCGATGGGAAATCTTATCAAGAAATAGCCGTTGATCTTGATCGGCATGTAAAATCAATAGATAATGCGTTGCAGCGCGTGAAACGAAAATTGGAAAAGTATATGGAAAATCGCGGGGAAGATATGGATGTCAGCAGTGTATATAATGGGCTGAGTTCCATAAATAAGCGGTTGCATGGCCTGTGTGATGGGCTTGGTATGCATGAATAACGAAATACAGCAAGCGTAAAAAAGTCGGCCGGGAAAACTGGCCGGCTTTTTACGCTTGCAAAATGATACAATATTTATGCAATTCGGGCAAATGGCAGGAGTTTTTGCTGCTGGTGCAGAAATTTATATATCATAAACAGCAATGCAAGTAGCAGATAATGAGAAAACAGGAACAGGGGGCTTGACAATGAGCAGTTCGTCGAAAAAAGTAATTGCCATCGTATGCGGTGGAGGACCGGCACCGGGAATAAACAGTGTTATCAGTGCTATCGCGATGGAGGGGAACCGTCAGGGGTGCGAAGTATTGGGGATTTATGACGGATTTTCTTATCTGGCCAAAGGCGAAAAAAAATATATCAATTTAACATACGATAATGTCAGCCGCATTCATTTGACGGGCGGTTGTATTTTGCATATGTCGCGGGTAAATCCGACCAAAAACGAAGAAGATCTGAAACGGGTTGTCAATACACTGACGTCGCTGGGCGTAACCCATCTGGTGACAATTGGCGGTGATGATACGGCGTACAGTTCGGCCAGAGTTTCTGAATATGCAAAATCCTGTGGACGGACGATAAATGTGGTCCATGTGCCAAAGACGATTGACAATGACCTGCCGCTGCCCGATGGAGTGCCGACTTTTGGGTTTGAGACCGCCCGGGAATTGGCAACAATGGAAATTGAAA
>Ga0183099_1000981_pt1 | contig 17706 bp, 18 predicted proteins | sample Biomet1_FD_127788 | JGI IMG/M metagenome (GOLD analysis project Ga0183099, IMG submission 127788) | Microbial communities from bioreactor (seeded with anoxic lake sediment) at LBNL, California, USA - Biofuel metagenome 1 | ecosystem: Engineered > Bioreactor > Anaerobic > Unclassified ... | reverse complement strand
AAGATCCGCCGTTTGATACTGAATTCATTTACGCGACTTATTTGCTCGAACGTGCAGAAGAACAAGGTACGTTGATTGTTAATAAACCGCAAAGCCTGCGCGATGCGAATGAAAAATTATTTACCGCTTGGTTTGCAGAGCATACGCCAACAACGCTGGTGACCCGATCTTCTGCCAAATTACGATCTTTCCACCAGCAACATCAGGATGTGATCTTAAAACCGCTGGATGGTATGGGCGGCGCCTCGATTTTCCGCATGAAACATGATGATCCTAACGTTGGTGTGATTATTGAGACACTGACGGAGCATGGTTCACGTTATTGTATGGCGCAATCTTATTTGCCAGCGATCAAAGATGGCGACAAACGCGTATTGGTTATTGATGGCGAACCAGTTCCCTATTGTCTGGCTCGTATTCCGTCACAAGGCGAAACGCGTGGTAATCTGGCAGCAGGTGGACGCGGCGAACCTCGTGAGTTGACCGAAGCGGATTGGAAAATTGCGCGTGCTGTTGGCCCGACGTTGAAAGCCAAAGGGCTGATTTTTGTTGGCTTAGATATTATCGGTGATCGACTCACTGAAATTAACGTGACCAGCCCAACCTGTGTGCGTGAAATCGAAGCACAATTTGATATTAATATTTGTGGTTTGCTGATGGACGCCATTGAACGCCGTATCAGCAAAGCCAGTTAAGGAACCCTCTTTCGGAATGATGCACTCATTACAGAATTATTTTCTGGTTGCGATGCCAACGCTCAACGACTCTGTTTTTGAGCGTTCCCTTATTTATTTATGTGAACATAATGAAAAAGGCGCGATGGGAATTGTGCTGAATGTAGAACTGGATATTGATATTTGCCAGTTACTAACGCAGATGAAACTCGGTAACACCTCTTTCATGTTATCTGGTAAACCGGTGATGTCTGGTGGCCCGGTGAATACTGATCGTGGTTTTGTCTTGCATACGCCGATGAACGGATTTCATGCTTCGTTATCCATTACTGATGAGCTGATGATGACATCATCATTGGATATTCTGTCGACACTTGGCACTTCTGCTGAACCGAAAAACTACATGATAGCGCTCGGTTATGCCGGTTGGGAGCCAGGACAGTTAGAACAGGAAATCTTGGATAATGTCTGGTTAACCATTCCAGCTTCTTCAGAGATCATCTTCAATACACCAGTGGAAGATCGCTGGTTGGCCGCGAGTAAATCAATCGGCATTGATATCTGGCAGATTGCGCCGGAAGCGGGCCACGCATGAAGGAAATCGGATCTCGTTCACTCATGGGGTTTGACTTCGGCACTCGCAGTATTGGTGTTGCAACCGGCCAGGAAGTGACCGGCACTGCATCGCCACTAACCTCATTGAAAGCCAATGAAGGTATTCCTGATTGGGTACAGCTTGAAAAACTGCTGAAGGAATGGCAACCCGATCTGTTGGTCGTCGGTTTACCTCTCAACATGGATGGCACCGAGCAGGAGATGACGGTGCGAGCCCGTAAATTTGGGCAACGCTTGCACGGACGTTTCGGCTTTCAGGTGGAATTCAAAGATGAACGACTGACCACCACCGATGCTAAAGCACGCTTGTTTGAACAAGGCGGCTATAAAGCATTAGGCAAAAGCCGTGTTGATGCTGTTTCTGCCCAATTGATATTAGAAAGTTGGATGGAATCGCACTACGGTACATAACAAAGGTGCATAACAAAACTCCCGCCGAAGCGGGAGTTTTGGTTGATTAATAAGCGTTATCTAACTGATAGAGATTGTGCAAAACCTTCGTATCCAGCTCTAGCTCTGTGGCATACATATTATCCACCGGATAGCTTTTCACGACACGAGCACCGCGCAGTAAACCATCGACATTTGCATGCATCCGATTACTAGCCTGACGGTTATCGTTATAGGTTGTATCCGCTTGAATGGCGTTGCCATAGACCTGTTCGGTCAGCTCACGATAGGCGTCCAACCGGGAAGCTCTGATCGCTTGTAAGATCTTTTCAGAGCGCGTCGGGCCCGGTTGCACATCGACAATACCGTAGCCGACAGAGCGCAGCACAGGAAATTCATCCGGCGTTTCACGGGCGTAATGCGTCACCCGATGTGTGGTGCAACTGGCTAAAAACACAGAACTCAGCAGCAACAATATCCAAGACCAGCGAGACATAGTCGCCTCCTAATGTGTCATCATAAGGGGTCTGCCGTATTGGTCATACGGAAACTCACCACGAACAACCATACCTTTCGTTACCAGTACAGTACGCTTTGAATCAAAATTACCCTTTAGCATTTCATTCGGCACGAAGCCTTGGGATGTCGCTTCTACCAAGCGAGTGCGCATATTGATAATGCGCATATTGAGCACCATACCTAAATCATTCCGGGACATTGTGCCTGTCAGTATGCGCCCTGCCGGGATCCGCTTTGATAATTCGGTCCAATCACGGCTCATTGTAAAATCGCCTTCCGGAGTCACTTTGATGCTCCCGGTTATTTTATAGTCGAGAACAACTTCACCACGGCGGTGTAATTCATGTACAAAATCTTCAGAGATTTGCTGCCCTATCGGGCTCGTACTTTCCAGAGAACTGAGGTTCACCATTGATGTCACAGCTATAGGCGATAACACAGTATTCCCAGGGATCTTCGTAGTAAATAACTGATCCGTCATATCTGACACCAAACGATTTAACGCCAGTCCACTTTCTTTTTTTGACCCGTCGTAGTGAATACCAGTTCGCTCAGCACATGCCGATAGCGTAAATACCGCTGTTAAAACAACCATTAACGGTCTGTATTTTTTCATTATTAGACCCAACCCTTCTCCTGGCATAATCCTTTATCGACCACTCAAACGATATCTTGAGGCCGGATGTCAATTTTCCGCTGGTACAGATTGTGCATAGCAGAACTATCTTTTCTCTCATTCGCCAAATGCCATGAAACGTTGGATTATTCTGCTGTTATGCATGATCGCTCTGCCATTGCAGGCAGCCTGGTATAAAACCACTGGTAGTGCGGCTATCGTCAATAATGATGAGGAATACGCTCGTCAGCAAGCCATTCAGGATGCGTTGCGTCAAGCGATGCTCAAAGCCGGCGCCTCTGTCTCCAGTATTCAGCGACTCAGTAACGGCGCACTCACCCGGGATGATTTCCAGATCCGGGCAAATAGTGAAGTGCGGCAATATCAGCTGCTGGAAGAAGAGATCCGTGAAGAACGTATTTTCGTTAAAGTACGTTCATATATCGTCGCCGATCGCTCCGGTTGTGCCGGTGGCTTATATGCCAAAGATATTTCACTGATCCGCTTTAATTGGCAGCACAAAGATGATGGCCGTTATGGTCAGATCTATCAATTGGATCGTGTGATAACTCGCGCGTTATTCGACCGATTAGGGCAACAACGTCAGGTTTTTGTCACTCGCAGCTGGTTAGACAACAATCTTGGCGTCGACCCTGGCAAGTTACAACAAGGTGATAGCTCATTTGCCCGGCAGATCCAAAATCTTGCCGTGCAGACTGATAGCCAATATCTGGTTTTTGGCAGCATCGTTGACGCGTCAATTCAAAAACCAGATCAAGGCATCATAGATAATGTTTTCCCTGGCGCCTGGTTTAAAGATCCATTACGTCGCTTTACGTTGCAACTCTATATCTACGATGGCTTGACCGGGCAGTTGCTGGAACAACCGTTTTACCAAACACAGGCACATTGGACCTTTGATCGTGAAGCCGTGGTTGACCCGATGAGTCAGGATTTTTGGCAATCTTCTTATGGCATGGAAATTACCGCGACGATAAACCGGATAACAGAGGAATTAAAAGGCCGCCTACAATGCGAGCGCCCTACTGCACGGATCATTCGGGTTGAAGGTCTCGATTATCATATCAATCTCGGTAAGAGCAACGGCCTGAAAGTCGGCGATCGCTTCCGCATTCTGCATAAAGCTGATTTCACGGATACCTATGGACAAGAACATCCGCTACGCAATGAAGCATCGGGCATTATGGAAGTGAAAAAAGTGTATCCGGAAAATGCAGTGATGAGACCCTTATCACAATATGCAGCAGGGAATATTCAGGTCAATGATTTAGCTGAACTGGAGTGATGCTCTTTTAAGAAAATGATCTGACCCAATAAAATCCATACATTTTATATGTAAACATTTGCACTTAATAACCTTGTATGTTGATATTCTTGCGGATATTTACAAACTGGTTTATACGGAGCTGCAAATGGAATTTAAAAAACTAGCATTAGCGATCGCAATTAGTACTGCATTAACCGCTTGTGGAGGCGGTGGTGGCTCATCAAGTAGTTCATCTACACCTTCAACATATACAGTATCAGGTACTGCGGCCAAAGGGGTTATTCAAAAAGGGATTGTCACCGCTAAAGAATATGTTAACGGAACCTGGAATACCGTCGGAACCTCTTTAACCGATGACAATGGTGATTATTCTTTGCTACTTTCAGGATATGCTGGTGGAATATTAAAAATTGAAATTACCGCTGGCTCCAATACCACCATGAAGTGCGATGGTAGCTCTGGCTGTGGTGATGCTGCGTTTGGTCAGTCTGTCGCATTACCACAATCATTCTCAATGTCTGCCATTTTACCAACAGTATCAACACCTTCTTTAACCAACATTCCGGTGACCCCTTACACCAATATGGCTGCAGCTCTTGCTGAGACGAATTTAGCCCGCAGTACTGACAAAAAGGCAGCAGTAACTGATGCACTAGCAAAAGTAACAAACCTTGCAGGGTTTGACGTTGCAAAAACACCAGCTATTGACATTACTGCCTCTGACATAAGCGGAGAATCAGCAACGGCACAACGAGCTGCCACAATGGCAGCGGCATTGATGAGCTTTACCAGTGATAGTAAATCTATAGCTGATGTAATTCAGGAGCTGGCCGATTCTATTAAGGACGGCACTTTAGACTCAAACGATGAGATCACGCCAACAGAATTGGAGCAAAGTTGGGTAGATATTGCTAATAGTGATACATATAAGGCAATACTGCCATCAACAACTATTGATGGAATCAAACAACAAGCATCTGTAATTGAACAAAATATCAGTGATGATGGTTCATTCACAGTAATGCCAAACCCTCTGTATAGCGCAACAGATATAGCAAAAGCCAAAGCATTAATCACAAGCAGCCGAAGTTTTCGATAAAGATTCAGCTGCCATGGCAAGTCTGCTAGGCACTGCATTAGAAGATATGTTATCCAAGTTAACAGAAGATGAAATAACTGCAGGGGGTACATTCCCAGTTGAAATTTCATCTGCCGGCAGCCCATTAGGCACGCTAACCTTAACGACCACCAATACCAGCTCAGGTCTGAGTGCAAAACTAGCGGGTACACTAACTGGTACTGAAACCGGAGCCAAAACTGTCACAGTAAATGACCTGACAATCAGCTCAAATCTAACTTTAGATGAAATCAAGAATGCCAGTACATCAGGAACCAGCTATACGCTGAATATCAGTGGCGGATTGACTGATGAATCAACCAGTCTGTCCATTTCAAATGGTCAGGCTGTAGCCACTTTAAGTTCTGCACTTAGCAATGTGAGCGGAGATACTTTGACTGGGGCGTTAACAGGTATTGAGCTGAAAAATCTGGATCTGACTTTAACGGCTAATGGCGCGACATTTGCGGGAAATGCCAAATTTAAACTAGTTAAACCTGATGCCACCAAAATATCGAAAGCCTTGTATGACTCATTCCCGCTTACTTTAAAATCAGTGGCTCTGAGTGGCGAATTCACGACCAGTGACAACCAGAATATTAAAGCCTCTGTGGGCCTAGATCTAGCGAACGCAGAAACTTTTGACCTACAGGCATTCCTGAATAATGAGAATACTGTCTGGATTTATAAAGAAAATGCTATTGATGCAGCAACTGTCGCTCAATTAAAAACACTCAAATCCATTCCATCTGCAGCTCAGAATTGGAACATCAATTACTATTATGCTCAATGGCCTGACAGCACCTATTATGATGCAGGATATTGGTATAGCATCTACGATGCTAACGGCGAATGGATTGGTAATAATAGTCAGTATGATAACACACTGGACAGCTATAATGCTTATGCTGCTGTTTATAACCCAGTCACAGCATTAAATAACATTATTGCTACTGATTATGCGTCTATCCCTGGATCTACAGTTACCTCAGCTCATGTTTCTTTAAGTAATGGAACATATACTGATTATTATACCCAACAGCCTGTATCATATAGCTACAATGAGTTATACGGTGAGATTGAGCTTGGTGATTACGAAGAATCTGCCTCCAACTTCCTGAAGGTTAAAGCCAGCGCATCCTTTGAGCTTAACAATGTGAAAGGTCTGCCACATGCTAAAGTATCTGCCATTGTGGATCGCAACTCATTTACTGGTGGTTCAGCTAGCTTGGCTTTCACTTGGGACAATAATTTCTACACAATTAACTTAGAGAATGTTGATGTTGAAAAACAAACTGGTTCAATCACAGTTACTGACCCTCTTGGTACAGCATTGACACTGACTGATGTGTCCATTCAGGATAAAACCGGATCGGGGGCGTTATATGTAGGAACAAATAAAGTTGCTACAGTGAAAACTCTTGATAATGGTGCTGTAAAAATTACTTATACCGATGGCACTTTTGAGACATTACAGTAATTCTAATGAAAACTTTTTATTCTATCGCCCACTCCGGTGGGCGTTTTTTTGTTACCGCGCTTATTTCTATTTCAGGTGCGGGTTATTGTGCTGATGAGTCAGAAATCCAGCCTTATCTCTATGCTGATACTTTTGCGCGTAGCGAACCCATTTCAGTGATGAATGCTCTTCATGGCTGGAAAGGCGATCATCAACGCGGCGAAAAGCAGTATATTTATAGTTGGTTTGAAACCGGAGCTAAATTAAATAATTGGGGGCTGGGTGTTCTTTATCGCCGTGATTATGCCCTGAATTTTACGGGCGATACCTCCGAACTCTACGGCGCAATTCGTAATGATAAAGAATTACCGACAGGCAGAACATATGATGTTGATTTAAAAGCTCATGCTATTGAAGCTAAAGGCTTGCGCCTTAGTTGGCAAAATGAATGGCGGCCGTCGTTTAAAACCATTATCGGAGTATCTTTCCTGCAAGGTAATTATCTGATTGATGGTAATCTAAAGGGAACCGCAACAGCTACCAATGCGAAAGAATATGAATATAATGCTGATGTTAATTATGCATACAGTGAAGATATTCTGTTTGAAAGGGAGTTAACTGAAGAGCTGGTTGGCTACGGCGGAGCTATTGATCTTGCTTTCGACTGGCAATCATCTGAAAACTGGCGTAATCACACCGAAATCAAAGATCTGCTGGCTGCTTTATGGTGGCAAGATGCGCCTTACACAGAGGCTGTGGCTTACAGTGACCGACAACATACCAGTGATAGTGGTTATACCACATGGGACCCGCTGGTTTCTGGCACAGAAAAAAACTACGGTACTTATCGTCAAACTCTTCCGGTTCGCATAGATACACAATTTATTTATCAGAAAAATATTTGGCAATATGGTGCGGGATTACAATATCAATTTGAAGATTACGTGCCACGAATTGGCATTGGCCAGCAAACTGGTAACTGCCAGATTTTTGCTTGGTATCGTCCGATTGATCAATCGATAGAGTTAACAACTCATTGGAAAAAGATGGAATTAGGCTTTGGTATGGATAATTTGAGGTGGGATGATGCTAAATTTATTCATATTCGAATGGCGTATTCATACTAGCAACCGTTGAATCCATATGGCATGGAAATTACCGTGACGATAAACCGGATAACGGATAAGTTAAAATGCAGTGATGAGACCCTTATCGCAATATGCAGCAGGCAATATTCAGGTCAATGATTTAGCTGAACTGGAGTGATGAAACAGGTAGAAATGGCGTCCTCGACAGGAATTGAACCTGTGGCCTGCTCCTTAGGAGGGAGCCGCTCTATCCAACTGAGCTACGAGGACGTGAGCGAGATGTTACAATAAAAATTAAATTTTTCAATGAGATCTGGCGTTATCTGTATGCATTACGTTATCTGACTGCTGGATCAAGGGCATTTATTAAATGCGGGTTAGATTTATGATCGACTATCTCGGTAAATGCCCCCCGCAGTAGTGCTACAATCGAAACAAATCCACTTAGCGTTGTGCAGCATGAGTAAAAGAATCAAAGTTAATAATATTTATGAAATCACCTGGCCTCATGCATGTGCTAAGTGCGGTGATGCTGAGCATTTGGAAAATGCAGCTTCGATAGAAAACAAACTTACAAAAAAGATCACCAAGGTTGATCCTCAACTTGAATATTTTGTTTGTGAAAAACATGCGAAATGGCTGGCACTGGCGAATTTGTCTATCGATAGCAGTGGAACGATGACGTTGGTACGTTTAATGTCTTACTTTGCCACAACGTTATTCGTTATATTTTTTCTGACATTACCGCTTCAACTGATGAGCAACGATTTTTCCGAAATCTCAATTCCTTATGTGTTGCTTATTTTTGTAGCATATGTCCTGTTTAGTCGTTTTCTACGAAAGCAAATTCCGATACAAAAAACTAAATTCAGTACAAAAGAATATGTCCTAACGTTTGAAAATCATGAGTTTGCTGAAAACTTTGTAAAAATAAATCAGCAGCACACCATAGTTGAACGTTTAGACTGAACATTTAAGTAATGCAAGATTCCCCTTTCACCTGTTTGTTTATGATCATTAGATGGTGAGGAAACACATACTATGCGCAATGTAATCATTTCAATGTTACTTCTTTGTATGGGATGTACTCAGCTTCCTGATAAAGTAAAACCAGTGGAAAATTTTCATTTAAACCGCTATTTGGGTAAATGGTATGAAATTGCCAGGCTTGACCATTCATTTGAACGAGGTTTAAGCAAAGTCACTGCTGAATACTCATTAAATGACAATGGCAGCGTGAAGGTCATCAATCGCGGCTATTCTGAACAAAATAAACAGTGGCAGGAAGCGACAGGAATAGCTTATTTTATCGACTCGCCGAGCAATGGTTTACTCAAAGTCTCTTTCTTTCGGCCTTTTTATGGTACTTATGCCATCTTTGAACTTGACCAAGACAACTATCAATATGCTGTAGTATCTGGCCCCAATCACTCATATCTCTGGATCTTAGCTCGCTCACCTTCGATTTCAGACACAGTGAAGAAACAACTAATACAAAAAGCAACTGACGCAGGATTTAAGACCCAAGATCTTATCTTTGTGGATCAATAATGAAGCCCGAAAAATGAGTGTTCTAAGGGATAACGCTAAGTCTGGTCTTTTATAGTCTGACAGTTATTTGACCTGCTTATTCCCTGTGAAACCAAAGTGAATATAATTTTTCACTCCTAACAAAAAACAAAGCAGTAATGCTATAGCACTAATGATTTGCCCTGCCTGTTCCTCCGGAAGTGTTTCCAATGTAAGCAAAATATCATGCTGACCAGCAGGAACCGAAAACTGCAATAACCCAGCAGCAGATGGTGTGACAGGCAATTTTTGTGGCAGACCATCAAGTGTGGCTGACCACCCCGGATAATAAAACTGATGTACGGTCAGTAGGCTTAGTGATGATGCGTTAACTTGTAGTGCAATAGAACGTGACTGCCAGTGTTTGATTTGCCAACGGCTATCCGTTTTATCGCTTCCGATCTGCGGAGTATCTCGCGCGAAACTCTCAATCCGTTTATGACTAAATAACTCTACTGGCACCCAATAAGGCCGATATTCCACTGGGCTTCTGCTGGTGATTAAATATTTAGCCACATTATCTTGATCAATGCGGTTAAAAAATATTGCCCGGTAACCAAAAACCAGCTCGCTCAACAATAACATGCCCATCAATACAAACCATATCGCAAAGGGTTTATGACCGTGTAGTCGAAACTTTATTTCCTGAAATTCAGAGACAGCTAATGCGAACACAGTGACAGCGGCAATAGCGAGAATCGTATTAAATCGCCATGGAAATTGGATTTTTTGTAATATAGGGAACCACTCCCATATAAAACTACTAACAGGGAATGTCATTAAAAACGATAGTAAAGCGATAACAAGCCAGTAATTAATTTCCTTACGAATAGCCAGATGCGTTTGTAACCTACTGAAGAGCCAGGCACCGTAAGCTAAAGAACTTAACAGCACAGTGATAAAAGTCAGATAACGCCAGAATGATTTACTATGCCCGTAAGCCGGGCCGGTCAGCAGAAAATTATTACTATAATAAAACATGCCTGAGAACATGCTTTTCATAGAAATATATTCCTGCGTCATCATGGCAGGCACCCAATAAATAGCTGATAAACCAACTGACAGAACAATAGCTAGCAGATGATGTGTATATATTATTTTCCTTTCTTCTTTATCGGCGGTAAATAAAAAATGACCGATAAATACTGGCATAAAAATAATCAGTGTCGGCAGATGAGTCAGCATTAACAGCGCTAAACTAATTGTACAACCATAAGATAGAAGATGATTTTCCATCACGAATTTTAAGACTAAATAGCAGAATTAGAGGCATCCAGACAAATGCCCAAAGTTCAGCAAATGCAAAACGAATATAAATCTCCACGACAAAATGATATGGCAGCACCATATAAATAAGGGCAATGATTAAGGCGAACTGAGCACTGGTGAACTCTTTTAACCAAAAATATGCAGCTATTCCTGAAGTAATAAGCGCAAGTGATGCACTGATCGCCAGTGCATGAGAAATTGCATTATCTATATTAAATGGCAGTGAAATAAGGCTCGTAACATAGTAAGGAAAGGGGGCATAAAAGAAAAACATTGGGCTGCCAAACCCGGCATTCATATTTTGCATCCAACGGGGATATAACTCTCCCTGCCAGAGCTGTTCGGTGAAATGATGACTAAACATGACATGAAAGAAAAAATCATGTCCGCTCGGAGTATTACTAATCAATAGCGGGATTGTTAAAAACAATCCGATGCCGACAATAACAGCAAGATGAGATAAGCACAGTGCTTGTTTTTGAGCCATCGACATCACTGAATACCTCTTCGGACAAATTCAGTTGTATCCGTTGTTACCTTACCTGATAAATCAAATTACACCTACTTTTCTGCTCTCGTATCTAGTTTAGTTGGTTCCATAAAGAAATAGCGCTTTAATTGTTCGTGACATTCATCACACCTCCTTTGGCCTAACTTGCTGAATTAGTGGTGTTTTTTCGGCATTTTCATCCAAATCAGGAGCAGATATAGATGATTTCTATATCTGTCTAAAAAAAAAGCATTTCATCATTGATCTAATGATGATTAGCATGCGAGAGATCCGGTCTATAACAGGAGTAACCTCATGGATGCTAAAAGAGTCGCGCAGAATATCTTCGATGCGTTGGGTGGGAATGAGAACATTGTGTCGCTGGTCTATTGCGCCACGCGTTTACGATTCGTACTCGACGATGATTCGATTGTCGATGAACATGCTCTGGCGCAAGTCAGTGAAATCTCTGGAACCTTCCGCACGGGTGGTCAATATCAGATCATATTGGGAATGGGGACAGTGAAAGAGGTGCATGATGAGCTGGCGCCATTACTTGAACAAGCACAGCAAAGTAGTGAGACTGACTCTCTCAATCCGGTTCAGCGCGCAGTCAAAGTGCTGTCTGGATTGGTTGGTAAAGATTGATGATTTAAGCCGGGATAGCTATTCCCGGCTATTTCAAACCGGAGCATTAAAAAAGTAAATGCCGGTTTTTTTCCAGACTTTGATAGATCAATTCCAATACATCCTTAATGTGTCGATCATCCTGTTTTTCTCTGATGATATAAATACCCACACTCCCTTTTGTATATTCTTCTGTCAATGCCAGACTCACCAGATTAAACTGCTTGAAAAAGCCTTCCATTGATCCGGGAAATGGCAAAAGCCCGTTACTATTACAGGCCATATCAATACAAGTGACGATCGAGTTACTGCGATACAGGATCTTTTCCGTAAGATGTAACTGCGTTCGCTCCAGTTTTTTCGGCTGGAAATCTTCGACCACGTGCGAATGACGCACTTCATCCGGTGTGATTTCAATGGTTGGGTAATCCATCAGATCTGCCAGCGAGCATGACTTCATGGTCAGCGGGTGATCTTTTCGTACAAACACTTTATCTCTGGAAATAAACAACGGAATAAACAACACCCCTGCCCGCTTGTTGAGGCCGGGGATCTCATGACCGATAAACAGATCAATATCACCGCTTAACAGCAAGTCCATCTGTCGCAGGTGGTTACCGATATCAATATGGATATTGGCAGCCGAGTGCACCTGCCGATAAGTGTCAATCATGTCTCGCAAAAAGAGATACCACCACGCGTGTCCTGAGCCGATTTTCAACTCCCGCTCATGGCGCTCTTTCAGCATCTCCATTTTTGTCAGGGTATTGTCATAGATACGCTGCATGATCCGGGTCTGTTCCAGCAGAACTTCGCCAAATTCGGTGAGCTTCATACCGTTAGAAGTTCGCACAAATAATTGAACTTCAAGCGATTCTTCCAGCTTCTTCATGTTATGCGTCAGCGTTGGTTGGCTGAGACATAATTTTTTCGCTGCATGACTCACATTTTGGAAAGTAGCTACTTCAAGGAATTGCTGCAAAATCTTATCCATGATCACTCTCTGACATCCTGATATAGATTAATTCTATATCACGGCACGAATAAAGCATTTCTTTTTAATCCAGAAGCTCTCTAACATCACTATTGTTCAAGCATCATAACGTCTGGCTGACTATGCTTATGGATGATTTCTCAGCCGGACTCACTAATAACGATGACGAGAGGTTACTATGAAAAAACACACCCTGGGTCTTATCGCAACGATGGTCGCTGGCGCACTGAATACTGCGCATGCCGATACGCTGAAAATGGAATGTGCCAGCACCAGCACCGGTAAATCCTACTGTGATTACATCAAAAATCGCTTCGAAAAAGAAACACCTCACAAACTGGAATTTGTGCAGTTACCTCCCGCATCTGATGAAAAACTGGGATTATTCCAGCAAATTTTCGCCGCCAAAGACAGTAAGGCGGTTGACGTATTTCAGGCTGACACCGTTTGGCTGGGCGTGTTAGACAAGCACCTGTTAGACCTGACGGACAAAGTTAAAGATCTGCAACCACTGTTCTTCCAATCGGCTTGGAACAATGACGTTGTGAACGGCAAAGTCAAAGCGGTTCCTGCGTTCCTGGATGCCGGTGCGATGTATTATCGTAAAGATCTGCTGGCTAAATATAACGAACAACCGCCAAAAACCTGGGAAGAGCTGACCCGTATCGCCGCGAAAATCCAGAAAGGTGAACGTGAAGCCGGTAAGAAAAACTTCTGGGGTTTTGTGTTCCAGGGTAAAGCCTATGAAGGCATGACCTGTGATGCGCTGGAATGGATTGCCTCTTACAAAGGCGGCACGTTCGTTGATAAAGACGGCAAGATTACCGTGAACAACCCACAAGCCGCCAAAGCTTTAGATACCGCTGCCGGCTGGATCGGCACGATTTCACCGAAAGGTGTGCTGGGTTACATGGAAGAGGAATCACGCGCGGTATTCCAGAATGGCGATGCGGCTTTCATGCGTAACTGGCCATATGCCTATGTGCTGGCACAAGATCCAACCAGCCCGGTTAAAGGCAATGTAGGTGTCATTCCTGTGCCGAAAGGCGGTGAAGATGGTCAGCATGCTGCAACCTTGGGTGGCTGGCAATGGGCCGTGAGCGCATACACAGAACATCCAGATGCGTCAGTTCAGCTGATCCGTATTCTGACCGATGCTGAATCACAGAAAATGCAGTTCAAAACGGTCGGTGTAGCGCCTTCTCGTCTGGATGTGTACGAAGACCCTGAAGTCATTGCATCTGCCCCTTATCTGGCTGAATTCAAGGATGTATTCGCCTCTGCAGTTCCTCGTCCTGCAGTTGAAACCAAGTCTCAGTTCCCGAAAGTGTCGAAAGCTGTTTTCAACGCAGCCTATGACGTATTAAGCGGCCGTTCGACCGGTGAAAAAGCCGTGGCCGATCTGGAAAGCAAACTGAAACGCATCAAAGGTAAACAGTGGAAGTAAGCGTGATGGTGCTGCCCCGATCACGGGGTAGCACTGCTGTTCAGCTTTCAGACCACAAGGAGTAAACGCTGATGAACCACCATTCTGAATCATTGCCTTCCAAGGGAAGTAGCTCGAAGGCAAATCTGCAAAGCGAAGTCATTCCTCAGAAGAAAAAACGCAGTCTGCAACAACGTCGTAGCCGCGCTGCATGGATCTTGATTGCCCCGGCGCTGATCCTGCTGGCATCAGTGGCTGGCTGGCCATTACTGCGCACCCTGTTTTACAGTTTTACCGACGCCGCATTAGATACCCCGGATGTTTATAACATGGTGGGATTTGATAACTACCTGTCTTGGGTTGATGGTGAAAGTTTTGGCGTATTAGCTGACCCACTGTGGTGGAAAGCAGTATTAAACACCCTCTGGTTTACTGGGATCTCTGTCTCGTTTGAATTGTTCTTCGGTATGTTATTAGCAATGCTGATGAACCAGAAATTCCGCGGACAAGGCTTAGTTCGCGCTGCCATTCTGGTGCCATGGGCGATTCCGACTATCGTTACCGCCAAGATGTGGGGCTGGATGTTCCACGATCAATACGGTGTGATCAACGATCTGCTGACGCGTGTTGGTATCATTCATGAACCGCTGGCATGGATCGCAGAAGCAGATCTGTCTATGTGGGCCGTCGTGTTCGCCGATGTCTGGAAAACGGTTCCGTTCATGGCACTCATGTTGTTAGCAGCATTGCAGATGATTTCAGCCGATCTTTATGAAGCCGCCCGTGTCGATGGTGCGACTGCATGGCAACGCTTCACTCGCATTACCCTGCCGCTAATTATGCCCGCCATGATTGTGGCGCTGATCTTCCGGGTCATGGATGCCTTGCGTGTGTTCGACCTGATTTATGTGCTCACCTCCAATAGTGAAGCCACTATCTCGATTTCTGGTTATGCCCGTGAACAGATGGTCTCGTATCAGCAAATGGGTTCCGGTTCTGCGGCTTCCGTTTTGGTATTCATGATGGTTGCCGGTATCGCCGCCTGCTTCCTCTACATCGGCCGTATGAATGACGAAGGCAAGGAGAACAAATAATGAAATTAACTCGTCGCCAACGCCATATTACTCACCAGACGTTGATTTATGCTGCTGCAGCGCTGGTCAGTGTGATCTGTGTGTTCCCGTTTTATAACGCTATTTTGACATCACTGCGTACCGGTCAGGAGTTGTTTCTGACTAACTATCTGCCAACGTCGTTCCATTGGGAAAACTACGTGAACGCGCTGATGGTAAACGGTATTGCGCGCAGTCTGCTGAACTCATTCATCGTCGCCTCAGTGACGGTTGGGATCTGCTTACTGGTTTCCATTACCGCAGCCTTTGCGCTAGCTCGTATCAAGTTCAAAGGTCGTAAATACATTCTGTTCACCATCCTGTGTGTATCTATGTTCCCTCAGGTAGCGGTGCTGTCTGGTATGTTTGAGCTGGTGCGCTTCCTCGGTTTGTATGACTCACTGGGTGCGCTGATCCTCTCTTACACCACCTTTTCACTGCCATTTACGGTGTGGGTGCTGACAACGTTCATGAAGTCATTGCCTGTTGAGTTGGAAGAAGCAGCAATCGTGGATGGTGCCGGTTTGTGGGTCATCATCAGCCGGATTTTCGCTCCTATAATGGGGCCATCGCTGGTCACTACCGGTCTGCTGGCATTCATTGGTGCCTGGAATGAATTCATGTTCGCACTGACGTTCATTATCTCCAATGAACAACGCACCGTGCCAGTCGCTATCGGTATGTTACAGGGCGCCTCTCAGTTTGAATTGCCATGGGGCAACATCATGGCCGCCTCTGTCGTAGTGACACTGCCGATTATTGTGATGGTACTGATTTTCCAGAAACGCATTGTCAGCGGGTTGACCAGCGGTGCGGTGAAAGGTTAACGCCACATCAGCCCGATTATCTGAACGAACTTTTGTGATTAATGGTGTTCCCCACGGGAACGCCCCACAGTACAGGATGTAAAGCTATGTCTCATTTAAGATTAGAGAAATTAAACAAACGTTACAGCGAACACGCTCAGGTCATCAAATCACTCGATCTGCAGGTAAACAGCGGCGAATTCATCGTGATTGTTGGTCCGTCTGGCTGTGGTAAATCGACCCTGCTGCGCATGATCGCCGGTCTGGAAGATATCTCCGCGGGCAGCATGTATATCGATGGCACCTATGTGAACGACGACACCCCTTCCGAGCGTGGTATCGGCATGGTGTTCCAGTCCTACGCGCTTTATCCACACATGAGTGTCTATCAGAATATGGCTTTTGGTCTGGAACTGGCCGGTAAATCAAAAGAAGAGATCGACGCGAAAGTACAAAACAGTGCACGCATTCTGCAATTAGAGCCTTTGTTGCAGCGTCGCCCGAAAGATCTCTCCGGTGGCCAGCGCCAGCGTGTTGCGATTGGGCGAGCCATTGCCCGCGAGCCGAAATTGTTCTTGTTTGACGAACCGCTGTCGAACTTGGATGCCGCCCTGCGCGTTCAGATGCGTATGGAAATCGCCAATCTGCATAAACGTCTGGGCTCGACTATCATCTATGTTACCCACGATCAGGTGGAAGCCATGACACTGGCCGATCGTATTGTGGTGCTGAACAAAGGCAACATCGAGCAAGTCGGTACACCACTGGAATTGTATGACCACCCGGCCAATGAGTTTGTTGCGCAGTTTATCGGTTCCCCCAAAATGAATTTGATCCCCGCCAGTCTGGTTCAGGCTGGTGACACAGAAAGCGTGGTGCGTCTGGATAACGGCAAACAATTGGTACTGCCTATCAGCACACCTCGCCATGCGGAAGGTCAGAGCGTCAATTTAGGCATTCGCCCAGAACATATTCTGTGGGGCAATGTGCAGGAATCGCAATATCAGGCCAACGTCATGTTTGTTGAGCACATGGGTAACGAAACCTACCTCTATCTCGACAACGGTAATGCCAGCGAGCCATGGGTCGTGCGCAATGCGGAACGTTCAGTCATTTCTGCCGGACAAACGGTAGGTGTGCAGTTACCCGTAGAACATTGCTACTTATTTGATGGTGACGGTAATGCGTTCCAACGCCTGAGCTCGACACAAAACAAACATTAATCAATTTCTCTGGCAGTCGTTCAGGCTGCCAGTCTCTGGTTTCCATTACGAAATTAACAGGCCGTGCATGATGGACAGTAAAGTATTAGCTAAAAAATGGTGGCATAACGCGGTAGTGTATCAAATTTACCCACGCAGCTTCTGCGATGCCAATAATGATGGTATCGGTGATATCGCTGGCATTATCAGCAAACTCGATTATTTACAGCAATTGGGGATCAACATCATCTGGTTGTCCCCGGTTTATAAATCGCCGATGGACGATAACGGTTATGACATCTCTGATTATCAGGATATCGCCGCCGAATTCGGCACGCTGGCCGAGATGGAAAATCTGATCGCGGAAGCTAAACAACGCGATATTCAGATTGTGATGGATTTAGTGGTTAACCATACCTCTGATGAACACCCATGGTTCGTTGAA
>Ga0183099_1000979_pt1 | contig 17740 bp, 18 predicted proteins | sample Biomet1_FD_127788 | JGI IMG/M metagenome (GOLD analysis project Ga0183099, IMG submission 127788) | Microbial communities from bioreactor (seeded with anoxic lake sediment) at LBNL, California, USA - Biofuel metagenome 1 | ecosystem: Engineered > Bioreactor > Anaerobic > Unclassified ... | reverse complement strand
GGTAACGGAGGACAAAGGCTGCATCCAGCGGGAGCGCGGAACTAACGGTCAGCGTTCCGGTACTCACTGCGAAGGCGGGAAGAGAGCGGCCCTGTACTGAACGTACTCGTTCCGGAGTCAGGAAACTTTGGTACACGCTGAGACTGGCTGCAGAAAAGGAGCAGGCAATTTCATGTCTCCCGTACGGGAAGACAAACTGGCAATTTGGGAATTCAGCAGTCGGATTCCCGGAGAACTATTCATGTTCACATCTTTATTTTCTCACAAACGGACAGGCAGAGCAGTGTCTGCGTTTCTGGTGCTGCTCGGTGCAGCGTTCGTATTCAGTACGCTGTCGTGCAGGCAGCCGACAGATGACACAACTACGGGCGGCAGTATTTACGGCACGTGGTCTTCAACATCTGACGGATATACAGTGACAACGTCGACCGTAACCTATGACGATAGATCCGGGTATGGGTATGGCTGGACCGGTTCTCTTGAAGGGGTATCTGAAACAGACAGTGCATCCGGATACCTTTATGTTAAATATACGTCTGTTGGTAGCAGTATGTCGCCTTCCCTTGTTAATTCATTTATAGCTGTTTCGTATAAATCGCTCGGAGCGTCTTCCGTCCAGATGGCCACAGCGTATAAATCTGACGGTACGGCGAGTGAAAGCACGCTTGACGCTGCAAAATCCAAATATACGATCGACAACGGATATTACTCATACTACGGGTCGTATACAAAGTAAGCGGCAGGTATAATGCGTTACTTTATTTTAGCCGTGACGTTATCCGTTTTCCTGTGTCTGCCGCTCGCTGCGGAGGACACAGCTGCGGCTTCGGCGGAAAGCTCGGACGGCGGTGCTGTGGAAGATACCGCATCTGATACGGAACGCGGCACGACAATACTGCCGCATCTGTATACGTATATAGCCGCGCCTGTGGCCGAACAACGGATCGTGTTGCTGCGCGAAGATATTGAAAAGCTGCATGTTGAAAGCGTTCCTAAGCTGCTGGAATCGGCCGGTATTCAGACACTTTCATACGGAGCGTACGGCAATCAGTCGGCACCGTCGATCCGCGGATTTACGGGCAGTACCGTGCGGGTAGTTATCGACGGCGTGTGCGTGAATTCTGCGCAGAACGGTACGTTTGATTTTACGTCGCTCAATACGTCCGATATAGAAAAAATTGAAATAGTACGCGGCGGTTTTTCCGAAGACGTCGCCGCAGAGGGCGCTGCGGGCGGCGTGGTATACATTACGACGAAAAAGCAGACGCTGGGAAATGCTTTTTCTGCCGATCTGTCGGCAAAAACGTATTTTAACCCGGTAATGCCGCTTGATACTGTTTCGTCGGCGTTCGGATACAGCGGACAGCTTGCAGAAAACGTGTTTTTAAAGACACATCTCAAAGGAACGTTCGCCCGTAACGCCTTTCCTTTTACAGCATACGACAAGTCCGTCAAATACCGGAAAAATAATCAGATAACGGACGGTGCTGCCGACACGCAGCTCACGCGATTTTTCGGCGGCGGAAACAGCTGGACGATAGCAAATTCTACATACGTCGGATATAAACATATTCCGGGCGTGGAGACTTCGACGACGCCGGGATTGCAGCAGGATTACAACAACCGGCTTTCTGCAGGCGTTTCGCTTCCGTCCGTATGGAATCAGTGTAAGATCGAAGGCACTGCCGCGTGGCTGTCGAATACTGAATTGTACGACGAGCCTTCTGAGTCGAGCAGGCATCAGCTCAACACGTTTTCATATACCGGAACTGCGCAGTGGTACGGGAACGGCTGGATACAGCAGTCGCTTGGAACGGCTGTGCAAGTGTCCCTGCTCGATTCTACAAACGACGGTACGCACAGCCTTGTGTCCGGCTACGTGAAGGAAACTACGAAACTGTACACGAACGGCGTGTTTTCGTGCAGTGTTCCGGTGTCGCTGGCGTTTTCGGGGAACACTATCGCCGTGATACCGAAACTGGGGGCTGCGCGGAGATTTTAAATATGCGGCCGTCATGCTCGACGGGTACCGGATGTGCCTTTTTCCCGACATGAACCAGCTTTACTGGAGCGACACAGGATACGCGTCGGGTAACGCCGATCTGAAACCGGAAGACGGGTGGGGCGGCGAATGTACGGTAGACGTCCGGCAGGTGCCTGTCCCGTTTTCAGTGTCCGTTTTCAGTAATTATTATTTTAACAAAATTCAATGGCAGAGTTCGGACGGGAAATGGAAACCGGTTAACGTCGCGTCGGCGTTTTATATCGGATGCGATATTAACGCTGAGGTTACTCTGTTTTCCTGCCTCACGCTTAAAGGCAGCTGGGAATATCTGTATAACCGGTTGCTCGCCGAAGGCAGCACGTACGGGAAAATGATCATGTATACCCCTGATAACGTCGGTTCGTTTTCCGTCACATACGACAGGAAGCCCGTTACGGCTTCAGTAGAAGTACAGTATGTCGGAAACCGATACACCGATAATACCAATCTGTATTTTCTTGAACCGTACGTTCTGCTTAACGCGGTCGTGTCGGTTCAGGCGGGAAACTATGTGACACCGTATATCCGTATGGATAATTTGCTGAACTCCGACTATGAATCAGTTCCCGATTATCCTATGCCCGGTATTTCCCTTGAATGCGGCGTAAAAGCCCGCTGGTAGCGGCTGCCCGTTCTGAAAGGGGGCAGTCTGTGCGGGTGGTACGTATCGTTGCGGAACGGACGCCCGGGCACTATACTGGCAGTATGTCTGAAATTACAGAACCGTGTTCTAAAACCGGAGCGGGCGGACCGTCTGCCGTAAAACTTGTTATTGCCGTGCGCCGCGACCTGCACATGACCCGGGGCAAGGAAATTGCACAGGCCTGTCATGCCGCAGTCGGCGTGCTGCTGAATGAGAGCGGATACGTGTACGACGAACGGCGGAGCGAGTTGAATCATGTGCGAATGGACGGGCAGACTCTTGCGTGGCTGGAAGGCGGGGCGGCAAAAATCTGCGTGAAAGTTGATTCTGAAGCCGAACTGTACGAACTGGAACGGAAGGCAGGAGAAGCAGGTATCCGTACCTGTCTTATTATTGACGACGGACTTACCATGTTCCACGGTGTCAAGACCCCTACGTGCATTGCAGTGGGGCCTGCTGAATCAGAAAAAATCGACGGCATCACGGGCGGACTGCCGTTGTATTGAGTTCGGCGGGAATAGAGTTATTGAATAAAGGCAAATAAAAAGATATTATCAGGCTTATGGGAAAGGGAAACGAAACGGACGCGCTCGTAGAAGAATTCATTGACAAAAAGACAATCAAAGCACTCACTACGTTCATTGAATCGAACGAAGAGGCCGACGCCGCGGAATCAGCTGATATCATCGTCAGAGCATTCGGCTCGAATGAGAAGACTATTTCAAAGGAAACATCAGACGACGATAAAAAGCTTATTATCAGTTTTAAGAACAATCTGACGCTGCTTATTCAGAAAACGTGGGTTGAGAAAACAGACGTGGAGCTGAAAGAGCAGGTGCTGTATCAGCTTGAACAGTTCCGTTCCGGCGGAGCAGGCGGCTGGAAATGTTCGTATAAGCCGTTTCTGGAAATTTTGTACAACGCCGTATACCTCATGTTCGGTCAGCAGATTGAAACGGAAGATTTCTGCGAATATGCGCTGCGTATCGATCCGGAATTCGGTATTTTCTGGTGGTACGTAAAAAATCTCCCGCAGGACGCCGACTGGCCGGAACAAAAATGCCGTGACGCGATTCTGCTGGGAATGTACTTCCTCGCAAATTATTAAGATTACGGCCGGGACGTTGTGCGCCCGGCTTTTTTATTTATACGATTCCGGTCTGCTGACCGGAATACGTTTCCGAGGTACTGTATGGACTTTGAACGTGTATGTGCAAGCCTTCGTGCCGGAGCAGAAAAGCTCGCAGGGCAGACGGCCGTCTGTAAAAACAGCGCGCTTGAAGCTGTTGCCGCTGCCGATCAGCGCGGACAGGCAGGAACTGCTTGCCGCGAACGCGCGCGACGTAGCAAAGGCTGAAGCGAACGGGATGTCCGCCGCGCTCGTCGAACGTCTTTCACTCGACGAGAAAAAAATAACGGACATACTCGAAAGTATGCGGATCGTTATCAATCAGGAGGACCCCGTTGGCGAGGAAACGTCCGGCTGGACGGCTCCCAACGGCATGCAGATACGGCAGGTACGCGTTCCGCTCGGCGTTGTAGCCATTATTTACGAATCGCGCCCGAACGTTACCGTTGACGCGTTCTGTCTTGCGTACAAAAGCGGCAACGCGATTCTGCTCCGCGGTTCGTCTTCCGCGGTCGAGTCCAACAGAGCGCTCGTAAAGTGTATAAAATCAGGGCTTGCGTCGTCAGGTGTTCCCGAAGCCGTCGAACTGTCGGAAAGCCAGGGTCACGAGGACGTCGACCGGATATTGACCGCAGTCGGAAAGATCGACGTAGTTATCCCCCGCGGCGGCAACAAACTTATTCAGACCGTCGTGCAGAACGCGCGCGTTCCGGTGATCGAGACGGGCAGCGGCGTGTGTCATCTATACGTTGACGAGAGCGCCGACCTTGCGATGGCTGCGTCGATCGCGGAAAACGCGAAAATCCAGCGTCCGGGCGCGTGCAACGCGGTTGAATGTATTCTCGTACACAGGAAAATTGCCGGCGAATTCCTGCCGCTTCTTGAAAAAACGTTTGCGGGGCGCGTACAGATGCGCGCCGACGACGTGTGCTATCCGGTGCTCAGCGCGGCGGCGGAAAAAGACGCTGCAGCTGACGGTGTAACGGACGGCGGCAGATACGGACGGGACTGCGTTGTGCGCGCGGAACCGGGCGACTACGGTTTTGAATTTCTGGACTATGTTTGTACCGTGCACGCGGTTGATTCAGCGGAAGAAGCGGTCGGCTACATCAATTCGCACAATACGAAACACTCTGAATGTATCGTGACGAACGACCGGTCGCACGCAAGGCTGTTCCAGTCCAGGGTGGACGCGGCGTGCGTGTACGTGAACAGCTCGACGCGTTTTACGGACGGCGGCGAATTCGGGTTCGGCGCGGAACTGGGAATCAGCACGCAGAAACTGCACGCGCGCGGACCGATGGGAATAAAGGCATTAACGACGACTAAATATATGATCGACGGTGAAGGACAAATACGGTGAGCACTGAAATTTCTGAAACGAACAGCATTAACATCGCCAAAATTATTAAGCAATCTCGGAAGATCGTTATTAAGATCGGAAGCAACACGCTTGCTAAGGAAGACGGAACTCCGAACATCGACTTTATGAAGAACTTCGCCCGGCAGTGCAGACAGCTTGCTGACGAAGGAAAGCAGATCGTGCTTGTTTCATCGGGCGCGCAGATAAGCGGGCTTTCGACGATCAAGGGATGGGCGCGCAAACGCGACGTACATTACCGGCAGGCGCTCTGCGCGATCGGTCAGGTTGAACTGATGGACCAGTGGCGCACTGCGTTCGGGGAACAGAACCTTCACATCGGGCAGCTTCTTCTTACGAAGGAAGATTTCGAGGACGACCACCGGACGCTGAACATGCGCAACACGCTTTTTACGCTCGTAGACGAAGGCGTCGTGCCGGTCATTAACGAGAACGATTCAGTGTCGTTCGACGAGATCCGCATAGGAGACAACGACAATCTGAGCGCGCTCACCGCCGTGCTCTGGAGCGCTGATTTATTAATCTTATTCAGCGACATAGACGGCGTGTATACGGATAATCCGAAAACGAACAAAGACGCGAAACTCGTCGAAACAGTCACGAATATAACTAATCTGAGAAATTCCATAAAAATAGGCGCAACGAATTCGTTCGGTACAGGCGGGATCGAGACGAAACTTGAAGCCGCCGAGCGCTCGACATCATATGGAATTCCGCTGCTGCTGGCAAACGGTTCAAAGGAAAATATACTTGAGAATCTTGCGGCGGGGAAGGCGCACGGAACGCTTTTTCTTGCCGATGAACAGAAACTGATCCAGGATATCAGAAAATAATAAAAGGCGGAATTTTATGAATACTGCATTCACTGTGAGCGTTATTGGCTGCGGTTCGATGGGCGGCGCCGTTATACGCGCCGTGTGCCGGAAATATGATCCGAAAACGGTGACGATAAGCGCGAAACATTTTGAACACGCGCAGAGTCTCGCGTCAGAGGTACTGTGTACCGCCGCCGATTCAAACGTAAAAGCCGCAGCTGCGGGGAAATATGTGTTTCTTGCCGTAAAACCGGCATTTATAGCCGAAGTACTGCAGGAAACGTCGGACGTTCTCAGAGACGACGCTGTCGTTATATCAATGGCCGCAGGCGTATCGCTGGAGAAACTGCGTTCTATGACGAAGCGGCCCGTCGTCAGGATCATGCCGAACATGCCCGCGCAGATCGGTGAAGCAATGACGGCACTGTCCTGCGGCGACGACGTTTGCCCGCAGGACCTTTCGGACATAACCGCGCTGCTGGAATGTGCGGGGAAAGTGGAAAAGGTTGATGAAAAACTGATGGACTGCGTTACGGCGGTAAGCGGATCGGGTCCGGCGTACGTGTTTATGTTCATAGAAGCGCTTGCAGACGCCGCAGTCCGGTGCGGTATGCCGCGGAAACAGGCGTACGTGTACGCTGCGCAGACCGTAAAAGGATCGGCAGCCATGGCTCTTTCCGACGGACGCTGTCCGGCCGCGCTCAAAGACGCCGTGTGCTCTCCCGGCGGAACTACGATTGAAGGCGTTGCGGCACTTGAAAAGGACGGATTCAGGAACGCGGTGTTCGACGCAGTAAAAGCGGCGTACGATAAATCGGCAGGAATGGGAAAAAATAAATAGATATGACAACGACGGTAGCCTTACAGAAATGCGACGGGTATGAATTCGACAAAGTGTATGCTGCAGTGCAGCGGCTGTTTGATCTTGCGCCGCCGCCGGACGTCCGCGGTAAAACCGTGCTGCTCAAGCCGAACGTCCTTCCGGCAAAAACCGGAACCGCCGTATGCACGCATCCGGCAGTTGTCGGGCGGTCGTAAAAGCGTTCCTGGAGCGCGGCGCTTCCCGCGTGCTCGCAGGCGATTCTCCCGCAGTAGGTAACGCAACCGCAGCAGCAAAGACTGCGGGAATATACGAGCAGGTTGTCGCCAACGGCGGAGAATGGGTTGATTTTGGCGCCGACCAGATAACCGTGAGCTGCCGGACGGGAAAAATTGTAAAATCATTCGAATTCGCGGCGCAGTTCATGCAGGCCGACGTCGTCGTATCCGTTGCGAAACTGAAAACACACCAGCTGATGGCGTATACCGGCGCGATGAAAAATCTGTTCGGTCTTATGGTCGGCTTAAAAAAAGCACAGACGCATTACCGCTTTCCGGGAAAGAAGGAATTCGGTATGTTCCTGGTTGATCTTACTATCGCGGCAGGAGCGTCGTACGCCGTCATGGATGCGGTCGTAGGCATGGAAGGGAAGGGCGGCCCGGGAAACGGCGATCCGGTGCAGCTCGGCTTTCTTGCGTCGTCCGACAATATAGCGGCTCTTGACTGGGAATGTGCTTCGATCGTCGGGTATAATCCCCACGAGATCGTATATCTGGAGGAAGCCCTTCGGCGCGGCGTCTGGTTCACGTCTCCTGAGCAGATACAGACGGCCGGATGTACCGCGGGTGACGTAAAACCCGCTTCGTTCAAGATCGTAAGGAATGCGGTGCCCGTAGTGGGAGCGATGATTCCCCCTGTGGTGGATGCCGCAGCAAAGCTGGTATTTACCCGGAACCCTTCGTTCAACAGGCTAAAGTGCGTGCATTGTGAACGCTGCGTCGAGATATGTCCGGTACATATCCTCTCGCTCGTTGAGAGCAAAAAAGGGGAAAAACGCGTGACGATCAGCAGCAGGTGCAAATGTCTGCACTGTTACTGCTGTCACGAAGTGTGCCCCGCCGACGCCGTACAGCTGAGGCATTTTACACAAAAACATTATTAATAAAACACGTACCGGGCAAGCCTGTCCGGTACGTCCTGTTTCCGTCTGTTTCGGTTCAGTTTGCGAACTGTGCCGTATACAGGTTGTAATACACGCCTTTCCGTTCCATTAATTCCCGCGGCGAGCCCTGTTCCACAATGCCGCCGTCGTCTATGACCATGACGCGGTCCGCGTTCTGGATCGTCGACAGACGGTGTGCGATAACGAACGACGTGCGTCCTTTAAGAAGCGCCGCAATTCCCCTCTGCACAAGCTGTTCCGTATGCGTGTCAATGCTGGCCGTCGCTTCGTCAAGGATCAGAATACGGGGCAGAGAGAGCATAGTGCGCGCGAACGCGATAAGCTGGCGCTGCCCGTTCGACAATTCTCCTCCGCGTGCAGTAAGCTCCGTGTCGTATCCTTTTTCCATTTTCAGAATAAAATCCTCCGCGTGTACTGCCCGTGCCGCGCTGTAAATTTCCTCGTCAGTCGCGTCCAGCCGTCCGTACCGGATGTTGTCCCTGATCGTACCGGAAAAGACGTAGTTGTCCTGCGTCATAATGCCCATCTGGCGGCGCAGACTTTCTATAGTCACGCTTTTTATGTCGGTGCCGTCGATCGTTATCGTTCCGCCTTCAGGATCGTAGAACCTGCTTATAAGACTTACGATCGTCGATTTTCCTGCACCAGTCGGCCCCACGAGCGCGATTGTTTCTCCACGGCGCACCGTAAAACTGACGTCGTGCAGTACCTGCGTATCCCTGTCGTACGAGAACGTCACGTGGTCGAACACGACGTCGCCCTGCACGGCCGGCATGTCCGGCGCCGCCTCAGCGTTTTTGATAACCGGCTGCGTGTCCATTATTTCAAAGATACGTTCCGCCCCCGAAATTGTCGTCGTGAGCTGATTGTAGAAATTGCTCAGATTCATGATCGGCTGCCAGAACATACCGATGTACGTTCCGAACGCAAGGTACATGCCGACGGAAACGCTGCCGACGCCGAGCACTTTGATACCGGCATAGTACAGCGCGACCATTCCCAGCCCCCAGCACAGGTCGATGACCGAACCGAACGCGTCGCTCCAGCGGACTGCGCTTATGAACGAATCCCGGTGTGCGTCCACGAGCATGTTGAACGTCGCGTCCGTTTCCCGTTCGGCGTTGAAGCTCTGGATTATCTTAATGCCAGACAGGTCTTCGTTTATAAACGCGTTCATGTTCGACGACTTTTTACGGAACAACTGCCAGTGAGCGTGACTGTGCCTCTGTATGTACAGAATACCAACGATCATGAGCGGAAGACTCCAAAGAGCCGCCGCCGCCAGTTTCGGATTTTTTACGAACATAATGACCGTCACGCACACCACAGTCGTCAGGTCAGGGATGAGCGTTGTTACGCTGTTTTCGATCACGTCCTTGAGCGAATTAACGTCTCCGATAAGACGCGCGAGAATTTTTCCCGTGGGCCGTCCGTCAAAGAACGTAAAGTCGAGCGTCTGAATGTGATCGAACAGTTCCTGGCGTATTTCCCGGATCACGCTGTTGCTCACTTTTGACATGATGAACATACGTATCCGCACCGCAACGATCATAGTGATGTTAAGAGCCGCCGCCGCCGCCAGCAGTTTTACAAGCCCTGATACGTTTTCGGCGGAGATGAAGTCGTCGACAGCGAGCTGCATAAACAGCGGATTCGCGAGCGACACTGCAGTGCAGAAGCCCATGAGCGCGAGCACCAGAATAATACGCTTCCGGTATCTGAGAAGGTATTTGAAAAGTCTGAGCAGCGTGACGCGTTTGTTCGTGTCTACCGTCTGCTCGTCGTCTTTGTATGAATTGACAGCCATTACATGTTCTCCATAATGTCGCCGTACTGCGTTTTATACGTTTCGTAGTACAGGCCTTTCATCGCAAGCAGCTGCTCGTGCGTTCCGCGTTCAGCTATAGATCCCTTGTCCAGTACGATGATTTCGTCCGCGCTGCGTACAGCGCTGATCCGGTGCGCTATAATGATTTTCGTCGTATGCGGCAGCCGGGAAAGCATTTTCTGTATTTCCTGTTCGGTTTCCGTATCAAGAGCCGACGTCGAATCGTCGAGCACCAGCACCGGCGCTCCGCACGACAGCGCCCGCGCGATCGTAAGCCGCTGTTTCTGTCCGCCGCTCAGACCGACGCCCCGTTCGCCTATGACCGTGTCGTACTGCTCGTCCATCTTTTCAACGAATCCGCCGGCCTGGGCACGGTGCACGGCGTCTTTTACGGCGGGCATGTCCAGCCTGTTTTTCCGTCCGAGCTTTACGTTATCGCAGATAGTGTCCGAAAAAAGGAACACGTCCTGCAGAACGCACGCTACGCTGGTTCGCAGCTGATCGAGCGGCAGCATGCGGATGTCCGTCCCGTCCAGCCTGATCGTACCGCCTGTCGCGTCGTACATACGCTTGAGCATGTTGATGACCGTCGTTTTTCCCGCGCCCGTCGCGCCCATGATCCCCACAGTGTGTCCGGCTTTAACGGTGAACGACACGTCGTGCAGAATAACGCGCGAATTGTCCTTTACGAACGACACATTGTCGAATTCGATCGTACCCTTTATTTCCGGCAGGACTACAGGATGATCCGCTTCAAGGATCTGTGGCTTTTCGGCGTAAATCGCGTTAATGCGGCGTGCCGACGCCCGTGCCGACGACAGACCGTTCGTAAGCCAGCCGAGCATTTCCATCGGCCATACGATGTTCATCGAGTACTGCACGAATGCGGAAAGTTCGCCAAGCGTCAGTCCCTTCCGGATCACCATCATGCCGCCCGTAAAGAGCACGAGTACGGGAAGAAGATGCGTGACTGCGAGAATGAACGGATAGTACGTGACGAATACACGCGACTGCGTTACGTTCAGGTCGTAATACCGCGAGTTGTGTCCGAAAAATTTCTTGGATTCAAACGCTTCCCGCGCGAACGCTTTTACCGTCCGTACGCCCGACAGGTTTTCCTGCGCAGTATTGTTCAGCACGGAATTTTCCTGCGAAATATTTTCGTAGATACCGCCGAGCTTCCGTTCCATAAAAACGGCGACGCAGCCTGCAAGCACCATTCCGATTGTGGGAATGACCGCCAGTTTCCAGCTCAGAGAATACATACAGTACAGCGCAATAAGCGTATGGACAGTGACTTCGATTATCAGCATGCCGATGAATCCCAGACCATCCCAGATACGGTCGATGTCGTCTTTTACGCGCGACATCAGTTCTCCGCTGTTTATCCGGTCAAAGAAGTTCGCCGACAGCGACTGAATTTTCCGGAACAGGTCTACGCGCAGCTGGCTGCCTATGCGGGAAGCCGTCGTGTCGAACAGATATTCTTTCGTATACTGAAAGATACAGCGGCCGACACCGACGGCGAGATAGCACAGCAGGAATTTCCACAACAGCTGTACCTGCCGCGCAATAACGACGTCGTCGATGATGTGCCGGGTGATCATCGGCGCGAGCATATCCAGAGACACGCTCAGCAGCATGGCGGTAAGACCGATAGTGTATGCAGCCCAGTGCCTGCGTATGTATTTTCCGACACAGAGCGTTTGATTTGTGTTCATAAAAAAAACCCCGAAGTAAAAAAAGTAAAAGATGCCGTATACTTACTATTATAAGCCGACAATAAAGTCAATACAAATGTATTGTCTTTGAAAGTCAACGAGTATCTGCGGCGGAAGAGATAGGATATGTGTGTTTTAAAAAGCCCTTGTCCGGCGCATCACGTTTTCAGCGTCTGCCTTCGATCTGCGCGAGCATGTTATCCACCTGCGCGCGGGTGGCAAGCTGTCAGAGAACGCGCTGGCGGAACCGGCGCAGATCCCCATTCTGAACGCGCGTTCGTACGACCCCCCCGCGCAGAACCCGGCGAGAAAGCCGGCCACCATGGAATCCCCCGCGCCTACGGAATTGACGAGTTTTCCCTCCGGTGCCGGACTGGAATGAACCGTTCCCGTTTCATCAATGAGCACTGCGCCTTCTCCGGCAAGCGACACGAGCACGTTACGCGCTCCTTCTTTGCGGACTTTTTCCGCGTAGGCAACCACTTCGTCTCTTGTTGAAAGGTGAACGCCGAACAGTTCCCCCAGTTCGTGGTTGTTGGGCTTTACGAGGAACGGGTGGTACGGAAGAACGTTTTTAAGCAGAGTATTCGAGGCGTCTACGACGATCTTTGTGCCTTTTTCCGCAGCCGCTCCATGATGTCGCTGTAGAGCGTATCAGGAAGCGCGGAGGGAATACTTCCGGCAAGCACGAGTATGTCGCTGCCCGTAAGACAGTCGATCTTTTCAAAAAGACGCGACAGGTCTTCGTCTGAAACAGCCGGTCCCTGCCCGTTTATTTCCGTTTCTTCTTCAGCGCGCAGCTTTATGTTGATGCGTGACAATCCTGACCGAACAGGAATAAAATCGGTCGGAATACCAAGCTCCATGAGCATGTTCCGTATCCGTTCTCCCGTAAAGCCCGCCGTAAAGCCGAGCGCGACCGAGTCTATGCCCAGATTGTGCAGCACGATCGAAACGTTTATACCCTTGCCGCCGGCGTTAATGCGTTCCGCCGTCGTCCGGTTAACAACACCCGTCCTGAATCCGGCAACGTCCACGATGTAATCCAGAGACGGGTTAACAGTGACCGTGTAGATCATTTTTTGTAGTTGCGCTTTACCTTGAGAGTTGTCGTCATTTCAAGCGGCTTTTCAAGTATTTCAATTCTGCTGATCCTTGCGTACGGCTGCAGCGTCCTGTTCACGGCGTCGACGTCGCCCTGTATGATTTCCTTTACGTCTTCGGAGGCGAACATGGCTTCACGCTTTACGCCCAGTTTCGCGAACACTTCGTCGCTCGGATAAATAAGCGCTTCAATTTCCTCCGAACGTGTTGCTTCGTCTTCAATGTAGCTCTGTACCGTGATCTGCTGAATGTTATCGTACATCTGGAACGCGTCTTCCAGCTCTTCAGGATAGACGTTCTTCCCGCCGGACGTAACGATGATGTTCTTTGCGCGCCCGCACAGGATCAGATAGTGTTCGCTGTCAAGTTTGCCAATGTCGCCCGTTTTTAAGAACCCGTCTTCCGTGAACATTTTGGCCGTTTCTTCCGGCATATTGTAGTAGCCTTTCATAACCATCGGGCCTTTTACTGCGATTTCACCCGTGCCGTCCCTGTCCGGGTTAAGAATTTTGATTTCTTCGTACGGATAAAAATCCTTGCCCACGCTTTCAATTTTAAAATGTTCCACGGGATTCAGCGCGACGATCGGACTTGTTTCAGTAAGACCGTATCCCTGGATAAAGTTGATCCCCGCCGCATTGTACGCTTTAAAGACGCTCGACGACAGCGGGCCGCCGCCGCAGATCGCGACGCGCAGCGTGTAGATGTTCGCCTGCTGAAGCACGGCCTTGAACAGGATTTTTCCGGGATTTTTCCCGGTCACTTTTTTGATCACATACGAAAGTTCCATAAGGAATTTCATAAGACCCGCTACGACGGGGCCTTTTTCACGGATACCCTTCGTAATACCCGCGAGCAGCTTGTTGTACAGCAGCGGAACGCCGAGCATGACCGTGATCTTGCCTTCGCGCAGTTCCTTCATGAGCCGCGACACCGCCATGCTCTTGCCGAACACGATCTCCGCGCCGGTGGACAGCGGATTAATGAACGCCGCCTGCATCGTGTACGCGTGGTGTATCGGAAGCAGCGCGTAGAACACGTCGCCGTTCGCATGATTAAAATTTGACTGCGCAATATAGCAGTCGGAAATGAAATTTTCGTGGGTCAGCATGACGCCTTTCGGTACGCCGGTCGTTCCTGACGTAAACAGAATCGCTGCGACGTCTTCGGGGACTGCGGGCGGGTTTTCCTGAACGTCTCCCGCCGCTTCAAGATTATACACGAACGTATCGGCAAACTTCGGGCTTAAAGAATAGACAGCCGCGCCTGATGTTCCTGAGAGCGTTTCATATTTTTCTTCGTCGGCAAAAATGATCTTAGGCCCTGCGGTCTGGATCAGATTTTCGGTTTCGGTGTCGCGGAGCGCATAATCAAGCGGAACGATGATTCCGGATGCAAACAGCGTGGCAAGATAGACGGTGCCCCATTCGGGAGAGTTTTTCCCGGTTACGGCGACTTTGTCCCCCTTCTTTATACCGTTCGCAGTAAGCCACTTTGCAAGTTTTCTGACGTTTGCAAGCACTTCCGCGTAGGTGAACGTCCGTTTTGACCCGTTCGGACCGTCAAAATCAGTAAAACAGGGACTATCGGGGTACCGGTCCGCAGAAATCATAAGAACCTGGGGAAAAGTAGGCCATGCCGTGTTAAAAAATCTGCCTCGGTATGCGTCAAGGAAAGTCCAGGGATGTGTTTCAGTATCTGCCATAATATTACCTCAATTATGCCTATTCTAGCATAGTTTTGACAGATAAGAGTAAAAAAAGTTGCAAAAAACGCCTATAATAAGATATGAGTACATTAGTAAAAGTATATCAGAAAGGTATATCGTTTTTTGTTGCTGTTTTTCTCTGTTCTTTGCCGCTCCGGGCGCAGGAGATCAGTTCCGCGCGCGCGCAGGTTCAGCGGGAAACGATCGTTGCGGATGCTAAAAAATATATAGGCGCTCCGTACGTAGACGGCGCGGTCGGACCGGATTCGTTCGACTGTTCCGGCTTTATCTATTTTATCGCGCGAGATTCCGTGAGTGTGCAGCTTCCGCGCACCGCAAAGGCAATGTACAGCTTTGTCAAAGTAATTCCCGACAGCAAACTTGAACCGGGCGATCTCGTGTTCTTTAAAACCACGGAAGCAGGTACAATTTCGCACGTCGGCCTGTATATCGGCAAAAAGCAGTTCATTCACGCGGCGAGCGACGGACCGAACAACGGCGTTATCGCGTCGTCGCTGAACGAAACGTACTGGAAAACGCATTATGCGGGAGCCGGAAAATTCCTTGAACCGGGCGATCCTGCGTATAAATTTGACGAAGATACCGACAGCAGTTCCGACGCGGCGGTTCCGCTGAAGGTTCCGGCGGAGAAAAAACCGGAATCTGAAAGTCCGCCGGTAAAAACGGACGTATCGGCAGGCCCGTCGTTTATGGACAGTCTTGTGTGTAATTTCTCTGCATCGTTCGACTGGTCGCTCTTTACTACGAACCAGTTCGTGCCGAATTACCGCGGCCTCGTAACCCAGGCGGACGTGACTGTTACAAAATGGCCGCTCAACCCGGGCGCGGGTGTCATGATGCGCTGGAACTACGGAACGCGTTCGTTCCAGATACCGATCGTGCTCACGCTGTCGTTCACCGATTTTATGCGCATTTACGCAGGGCCGGTCATTACGATAGGTTCATGCTCGCTGCCCGCATCGGATACGGAAATACAGCCGTCGTTCTTTCCCGGTATTGCGGGAGTATCGTTCAGCCTGCCGTCCTTTACTCAGGGAAAGGTACAGGTACGCATCATTCAGGATATCTGCTATACCGTGTTCAACAACACGGACGGTTCCGCGCTTCCGTTCGTTGAATCGGTAACGGCGGGACTCGTGTTTTCCACGGGCGTGCGTGTAACCTTTCCCCTTTCTATGTTTACTAAGTAGCAGAAATATGGCGGTGTAATTATGAAACGTATGAAGTGTCTTCTGGCGGCGGTCGTTCTGCCGGGCGTGTTGTTTTTTTCGGCCTGTACGGCAAACGTCGACGTACGCGTCCTTGCGGACGGAAGTACGGCCGTGTCTTATGACGCGTTGTTCGGAGACGCGTTCATTGAAGTTATGAAATCCTTGTCCGAAGCAGGTTCCGGTTCGCTCTTTGACACAAAGACGATAGCCGAACAGTTCCGGACCGCGGGCATACCTAACGTGAAGGTATCGTCAAAAGCAGACACGTCGCTTGCCGTTTCGGCGCTTCTTCCTGCCGGTTCCAAAGATCCGGTTTCAGCATCCGGCTGCCTTTCCGCAGACGCGAACAGTCTCACGCTTTCCCTGTCTCCCGGACAGCTTTCCGCACTGTATAAAACGCTGCCGGAAAGTGTGAAATCATATATAGACCTGTTCATGGCGCCCGTATTCAGCGGAGAGTCCATGTCCGTACAAGACTATACAGGACTTGTCGCGTCCGTATACGGAAAACCCCTCAGCGACGAAGTTGCAGCCGCGAAGGTGCGTATAACACTCTACGGACCGGCAGGGAGCGGGAAATCCTCATCGGTGACCGTGCCGCTGACGGATATACTTACCGCAGTAAAACCGCTTGTTTATACGGTAACGTGGTAATCTTTCGTTAATAACGGGGTATATCTCTTTGCAAAACAATTGTTTCGATTTATAATAGAAAACAAACTCGAATCCATCGATTTCGATAAGGAATCGGGAATATAAAATATATTTGCTGTTCAGGAGAATAAAGATGGCAAAAGCTGGAAAAGCCGGATTCTCTAAAGACCTTTATGATTTTATAAAGGTCTGGAAGGATAAACCGGGCAATCTCATCATGATCCTGCATCGTGTGCAGGAAGAACAGGGCTACATTTCAAGAGATGCAGCCATGGAAGTTTCTGAACTCACCGGAGTACCGGTCGCCCGTGTATTTGGTGTCGTATCATTCTACCACTTCTTCAAAACGCAGAAGCCCGGAAAGAATCAAATCAGCGTTTGCCTTGGTACAGCCTGCTACCTCAAGGGCGGTCAGGATATTATCGAAGAAGCCCGCTCTCAACTCAAACTTACAGAAACAATGGTTTCAACCGAAGACGGTCTCTTCTCTGTAGAACCTGTCCGCTGCATCGGATGCTGCGGTCTTGCTCCTGTTATGTCCATAAACGGCGATGTCTACGGAAAACTTACCAAGAATCAGGTTAAGGGAATTCTGGATAAATACCGCAACGCATAAGGAGAACTGTCTGCCATGCATTACACGTTGTGCGATATGATCGCCGATATTACCGCGAACAGCGTTGAAGCCGGCGCGGATCATATAACGCTTGAATGCATACAGACAACGGATGAATTGGACGTTACGGTAACGGATAACGGTAAAGGAATGAGCAAAGAAACGCTCATGAAAGCCGAAGATCCGTTCTATACCGACGGTATAAAACATCCGAACAGAAAAGTCGGGCTGGGTATCCCGTTTCTTATCCAGACGGCGGAAGAGACTGACGGTTCCTGGAATATTCAATCAGAACCCGGAAAAGGAACGACAGTGACGATGAAATTCAATCTGGCGAATATAGACACTCCGCCGGTTGGAAATCTTACGGACTTATTTCTTGACGTGATGACGCTCCCGGGGGATTATGACATGGACATACACCGGACGGACAGCGCGTCGGGACGTGAGTATACGCTGAACCGCAATGAACTGAAGGACGCGCTGGGCGGGGAACTCGCATCTGCTGCGTCACAGATACTGCTCAGAAAGTTCATCGTATCCCAGGAAGAATGACAAAGTATATCAGATACTTTTCATCCGGACGGACGGAAGCAGTGCGTCGCCCTGTCACATCGCCGGTATGACCAGGAAACAGGAATCCTATGGATCCGTGGCGTAAAACGTGCGCCAAAGTTTTAGGAGAACACTATGACATTGGAAGAACTGCGCAAGATGCGCAATCAGATGAAAACAGAAGTTGAAAAACGCGAGACCGCCGGCAAAACAACGCAGATCATCGTCGGCATGGGAACGTGCGGCATTGCTTCAGGAGCGAAGGAAACGTTCAATATGTTTTTACAGCTCATTGAAGAAAAAGGTC
>Ga0183099_1000978_pt1 | contig 17754 bp, 14 predicted proteins | sample Biomet1_FD_127788 | JGI IMG/M metagenome (GOLD analysis project Ga0183099, IMG submission 127788) | Microbial communities from bioreactor (seeded with anoxic lake sediment) at LBNL, California, USA - Biofuel metagenome 1 | ecosystem: Engineered > Bioreactor > Anaerobic > Unclassified ... | reverse complement strand
GCGAGAGCTTCATTAAGGACCTTAATGGCTAGACCCGTAGAAATCATAGAGGCCTCCTTTTTATGCGTAAAACGCATAGTAGCATATTCGGTGGCTATATTCACGGAAAGAAAACCGCTATCATTAAGGCATGGACTACATAAAAACCCTTGCTGAGATAAACGAATCTTGGCATACAAAAAGAAACGCCCTGACCGGTAAGGAAATCGCCTATATCGGCAACAAGGCTTCCTTGCGTGGCAAAATGCTCGGCTTTTTGACCGGCCCTTACTACAAACGAACCAAACTCATTGAAAGCGGCGACGTTTATTACGCCTACGTCTTCAAAGAATGGAGCAACGACGTCCAAGGCGAAGACCCCCAGCATCCGACTTGGATGGTCTTCTCGCCCGTGAGAAAGCTCAATGATAATCCCGAAAAACTCAAGGAGATTGCGGCAAATTTGCAGGGCCTCGCTCTCGACAAAAATTGCCCAAAGGATCTACGGGTCTTAAGGAATCTCATCGTCGAGCCCCTTAGCGACACTTTCTACTTCGAGATTCCTCCCGAATACAGCAATGGCGAACTGGCGTACCTCTCGATCGTCTATGTCATTTCTTCTTTGGTTCCGTGCTTTCATTTAGGTCTTAATCTCATTCTCGCTAACCAAAGCGTCTCGAAAGAGGTCCTCTATTTACCTACCGCCTATTGGAGCGATGACTTTTCGACCGCCTACCTCGCGGGAAAGGTTGGTTTATAATCCCGGGAGGGAATCTACATGGCAACGCTTCTATATCAAGGTCACTCATCATTTAGGATTTGTACCGCCGACGGGAAGTACATTTACATCGATCCCTTTGCCGGAGAAGGCTATGACAAACCAGCCTCTTTAGTTCTCATCACTCACGAGCACTATGACCACAATGCCATCGACAAGATCACCCTGACCCCACGGACCATTGTGATACGGAGTCGCGACGCCTATTCATCAATGATTTACCGAGATTTCGATGAGTGCGGAGTCCATATCCACGCGGTTCCGGCTTATAATTCCCACCACAAAAAGGCGGAATGCGTTGGCTATGTGATCGATGTGGACGGGGTCCGGATTTACCACGCCGGAGACACCGACAACATCCCTGAAATGAAAGACCTCTTTGTTCGCCAGATCGATTACGCGTTGCTACCAATAGACGGCACGTACACCATGACGCCTGAGGAGGCCACCAAGGCCGCCATTGAGATCAATCCGGTCCACATGATTGCGATGCACATGAAACCTGGTATGCTTTGGGACTATCCTCAGTGCATGGAAGTAACCGCACCGATGGCGATGCTGATGAAACCCGGCGAAGAAATCACCTTGGTTCACGGAGGAAGAAAATGACACCTTCAGAGATTCGTCGTTTGGCCGGCTACCCGGTCTTCTACATCGGCGCTTCGATGTTCATCTATTTCTTGGTCACGAGCGGCATCTATCCGTACCTGCCGAACATCGTTGATCAGTTCTCGCTAGCCGGACTTCTGAGTGGCATCTATCTCAAAGTCCTGTACGCGTTGCTTTGCCTTCTCGTGGCCGTGACTGCCCAGTTCATTCTGATTGGCAAGACCCACGGAAACGAGCTCCGGCTCCAGTCGATCTTCAGTTTGGCGTATTTCGGGGTTTTGTTCGCCTGTATGGCCGCGCTTATCGTCTATGCCGGCCTTCAAGCGGCTCCGATTCTCATCCTTTCGACCATCACGCCGGCGCTCCTTTGCCTAGGGGAGTTGATCATTGCCATCTTTCATCTCCTGAGCGCTCTTCGCGAGATGAAGGCGGAAGAGGCCGCGAAGAAGCAATAAGCGTTGCAACCCTAAGGGGTTGGGCGTATAGTAACGACCGTAACTCTCTTTGCGGCAATAGGTCGCAAGGCGAAAGGAGTGAATTATGAAGAAAGACATCCATCCGGACTACCACAAGTGCAAAGTGACCTGCGTCAGCTGCGGCGCCACGTTTGAGACTGGATCGACCATGAAGGAAATCAAGGTTGATACTTGCTCGAATTGCCATCCGTTCTTCACTGGCAAGCAGAGAACTGTGGCTAACGATGGCCGTATCGACCGCTTCAACAAGAAGTTGGCCAAAGTTCAAGACAAGAAGTAATCGCTTCAAGTAAGGAACATAAATGTTAGAATAAGCCGCGCGAACAACGCGGTTTTATTTTGCTAGAGGAGGCACCATTCGCCATGAGCAAAAAATTCTATATCACCACTCCGATTTACTACCCGAGCGCTTCGCCCCATTTGGGACACGCCTATTGCACGACTCTTTGCGATGTCATCGCCCGCGGCAAGCGGATGCGTGGCTTCGATACCTTCTTTTTGACTGGTCTTGATGAGCACGGCGAGAAGATCGAGGACAACGCCAAAGCCGCCGGCATCACCCCGCAGCAATTCGTCGACAACGTCGCCGTCAAGTTCTTGAACCTTTGGAAGCTCATGGGCATTACGAATGACGATTTCATTCGCACCACCGAGCCCCGTCATACCGAAACTGTTCAAAAGATCTTTAGCCGTTTCATCCAACAAAAGGACGTTTATCTCAGCGCCTACAAAGGCTGGTACTGTGTTCACGAAGAATCCTACTGGACCGAGACCCAGGTCGGGGAGAGCCGTCTTTGCCCCGAATGCGGACGTCCTTGCGAAGAGAAAGAAGAACCGGCTTACTTTTTCCATTGCGACAAATACGTCGGCGACTTGCTAGCATACTTCGACGCCAATCCTAAGTTCATCGTCCCCGAAGGCCGCAAAGTAGAAATGGTAAACAACTTTATCAAACCGGGTCTAAATGACCTCTGTGTGAGCCGTACCACCTTCGATTGGGGCATCCCCGTGAAGGAGGCGCCGGGCCACGTCGTCTATGTTTGGCTTGATGCTCTCACCAACTACATCACTGCCCTCGGATATCTCCAGCCCGACGACTCTAAGTTCCAATCTTATTGGCAGGATCCCTCCTGCGAGATCGTTCATGTCATCGGTGCCGACATTACCCGCTTCCACACCATTTATTGGCCGATGTTCCTTCAGGCGATGGGCTTACGCAAACCCAACCGGGTTTTTGTTCATGGCCTCATGATGATGAAAGACGGCAAGATGAGCAAGAGCCGTGGCAACACGGTCTATGCCGAACCCCTTTGCGAACGTTATGGGGTCGACGCGGTCCGTTACTATCTTGCTAGCGAGATCATCTTCGGTCAGGATGGCCGTTTTACTCCTGAAGACTTCGTTTCACGTATCAACACAGACTTAGCCAATAACCTTGGCAACCTCCTTAACCGCACCGTCTCCATGATCGACAAGTACTTCGGAGGCGTTATTCCGGCCTACGTGGGCGAGCTAAACGATCTAGACAAAGGACTTCGCGAAGTGGCCGAAAAAGCCATCAAGTCCTACGAGATTCTTAACGACGATCTGAAGGTCACCGAAGCCTACGCCTCCGTCCTTGAGATGGTTGGTGCCGCTAATAAGTACATCGAGCAAAGCGCTCCGTGGGCTCTAGCGAAAGATCCTGAGAAAAAGAAGCAACTAGAGAGCTGCATGGCTCATCTGGCTTCAATCATTTTCCTTGCAGGCGAACTACTCTCTCCGATCCTTATCACCAAGAGCGGGGAGATCTTTGATCAACTAGGCATTCCTGCATCATTACGGAACTACGAGAGCGCGATCAAGCTCAACGCCATCGGTGGCCTCAAGGTCGCCAAGGGAGAACAGCTCTTCCCGCGTCTTGACGAAAAAGTCGAAGTCGAGTTTATCCAACAAATGATGGCGGCTCCGAAAGAGAAGGCCGCGGCCTAATGCCACAGTACGATCGTCCGAGCACCTTAACCCTGAAATGCATTGATCTTTCGTTTGAGGGGCTGGGGGTCTGCAAAGACAATGGACGGGTTATTTTCGTCGAGGAGATGTTTCCTGGCGATGAGGCCCAAGTAGAAATCGTCTACCAGAGAGCGGGTTCTCTTTTCGGCCGGGTCACCAAGCTTCTTAAGGCTTCGCCCGATCGTATTGAACCAAAATGCAAAGTCTGCTCATCCTGCGGCGGCTGCGAGTTTCAGAAGTACGCCTACAAGGCCCAATTAGCCTATAAGCAGAAGAAGGTTGTGGAGCAGTTCCGGAAGATTGGTCACATGGACGTTGAGGCCCTTCCGACGATTGGAATGGAAGACCCCTACTTCTACCGCAACAAGATCCAGGTCCCTTTTGGTTGTGACAGCAAAGGAAATGTCTACTGCGGCTTCTATAAGCAAAACACTCACGTCATCGTTCCTATCGAAAAGTGTTTTATCGAGGATGAACGGGCCGAACCTATCCTGAAGGCCATGCGTTACCTCATGAAATCCATGAGGATCGAACCCTTTGACGAGGACTCCGGCGAAGGCGTGATCCGTTATGCCTTAATCAAGACCTCGAAGTTCTTCCATGATGTGATGCTGGTCCTCGTGACTGGCGTCGATAGTTTCGCGAGCCGCAACAACTTCGTGCACGCCTTGGTGGAGCAATGCCCCGAGATCACCACCGTCGTACAGAACATCAACAGCCGTCACACCAACGTTATCCTGGGCGATCGGACGAAGATTCTCTATGGCAAGGGATTTATCCGCGACACACTCTGCGGCGTGAACTTCCGGATATCCGCCAAGAGCTTCTACCAAACCAACCCCATCATGACGGAGATCCTTTATAACACCGCGATGGACTTCGCCAAGCTCACGCCAGACGACGTTGTCTTTGATGCCTATTCCGGTATCGGCACCATTGGCATGATCGCGGCCAAGAGATGCAAGAAAGCCATCTCGGTTGAGATTGTCCCTGAAGCCGTCCATGACGCCATCGCTAACGCCAGAGAGAACAACATCACCAACTTCGTTTCGTATGCGGACGACGCCTCGGATTACATTACCCGGATGGCCCGGGTGAATGACCATATCGACGTTTTGTTCATGGACCCTCCGAGAAAAGGCAGTGACCAGAAGTTCCTTGATGCAGTTATTAAACTCGAGCCATCTCGGATAGTCTATGTGTCTTGCGACCCCACTACATTGGCACGGGACGTTGCTTATCTCAATCAGTCATACAAAGTTGGGAAGATTCAACCGGTCGATTTGTTCCCACAGACATTCCACGTCGAGACGGTGGTTCAACTAGAACTTCGGAAACGATAAGCGAACGTATACCAAGAAAAGCCTCAATCGTTCGACATCGTAAAATCTTACTAGGTTTGGGTTTCTCGAACTCATTCCATTTTAGTTTCCGAAATGTAGCAACACCCAAGCCAACTCTCGTCTTCCAGGGTTTTTGATTTCATATAGTATTGCGTTCTGAAAAACCGTGTTGAACCGGATCTTCTGCGATAATCCTTAAATAAATGGGTGATTTAGACCTATAATTTTGTCAAATGGTGAAAGTTGATCAGATAACGGATAAAAATGAAATCGTCCAAGACTTTGACCAAAAACTAGGTGTATCTGAGATTTGGGCACTGATTTCTTCTCTTTTTGGTAATTCTGTTCAAAAGGACCGGAAACAGTTTATTGTTGGCGGAAAAGTGGCCATTTTGGCAGCCAACGTCACTTATTTAGGAATTCCTCACCAACTCTTTACAAAACGCATACAACTCAAAGATTACTATCCATCCTATTTCTACGAAGATGTAAAAAATGGTTTACATGTTGTTTATTTGGGAATTTACACCTACCACAAAACACGCCTTTATGTCGTTTTTGAACCCACAACATTTACGAACAAAAAAAGCCACAACTCATCAGCTCATGTGCACACACTCGACCTTCAATATGGGATGAAAAAAGGTCTATATCGTAAAACTGACAGAAACGGAAACACAATTTCGGTAATGGCCCCCGCACGGTTTCAAAGCTACGTCGAAGACCTTTGTTACGGCAAGATGGATGAAGACATTACCTATGACGACGCCATCAAGGCGTTTTTCCATGGTTTCTTCGCGACTTTACCGGAAAAGTGGTTTGGGGTGGAATGTTACATGGAGATGGCGGCGGCTAATTACAACAACGCAAAACAGTCTGAATGGCCGGGATGGTATTTTGAATATCTTTTCCAGAAATACTTGGAGAGCCACCCCCAAAATGACATCGAATGGTGGAGTAGCAAAAAAGAGGGGGACATCGACTTCGATCTCAAATTCCCAAAGCGTCCATGGTTCTATGGCGACCTCAAGACCGACCAAGTTGGCGGCTCGGTTCAAGGCAACGTCTTCGACAACGTTAAGACTGTCATAAAAGACAACAACGGCCGAATCTGGTACGTGGTCATGAAATTCGACTGCGAGAAAGACTCTGACCATGGGTATGCCGTCACAAAATTTTGGGATGAACTCCGCGGATCCAAGTACGACGGCGACAAGAAACTTATGGCCGAACGCTATGGAAAGAAAATGAAATATTCCGTGACCCCAAAGCACTTCCGTATCCTCAACTTGGATAAGGCGATTGAGGAGATGCTAAAAGCCAACCTCCGCCACCAGGGGCACAACTCTAACGGAAAGCCCCGGCCGGCAAAAATTCAAATCTCAAAAGACATTGAGGACGTGCTCTCCATCTTGGATGTCGATTTCAATAAGAAGTGATAGCTTTTTACCGCTGTTCTCTATAGAATAAACTCATGTCCATCAAAGATGATTTCACGTTTATTGATTTGTTCAGCGGTATCGGCGGATTCCATCAGGCTCTTTCCTTTTTCGGAGGGCGGTGTGTCTTGGCCTCCGACATCGACAAGGAGTGCATTAAGGTCTATAAAACCAATTACGGGATAGACTCCGGCCACAACATCCGCGACATTGGGGATAAAGACGTCCCAGACCATGATGTCCTTTGCGCCGGGTTTCCTTGTCAGGCTTTCTCTAAGGCCGGAAAACAACTTGGCTTTTACGATCAGACCAGAGGAACTCTTTTCTTTGAGGTCGCCCGCATTCTTAAAGCCAAACATCCGAAATACGTAATGCTGGAAAACGTCCGGAATCTTGTTTCTCACGATAAAGGGAACACCTTCCACGTAATCCATCAGACTCTTCGCGATCTAGGTTATCGTTTAGAGGATGAACCAAGAATTCTTAGCCCCCACCAATTTGGAGTTCCCCAGATTCGTGAGCGGGTTTACATCCTCGGGGTCTATGACCCCCAACACGTGGACAAACCACTTAAGATTAAACTTCCGAAACTTATGGAAAAGTCCGAGAATTCGATCGACTCTGTCCTCGAGAAAAACGCCGATCCCTCCTATGGGATTACCAAGCACCAGGAGAAGGTCCTCCAAGCGTGGGACGATTTTTACCACGGGATAGACATGAAGGTCATTGGCTTCCCGGTTTGGGTTGCCTTTTTCAAGCGGAAAGCCACCCCGGACATGCCCGATTGGAAACAGGGTTTCATCAAAAAGAACAACAAGCTTTACCGAGACAACAAAGATTTCATCGACTCTTGGCTGAAAGCCAACAAGAACCTAAAGGAATGGATCCCGTCCGAGCGGAAATTCGAATGGCAGGCCGGTACCACCGAAGACTCGATATGGAAATGTTTGATCCAATACAGACCGTCCGGTATTCGCGTAAAAAAACCTGATTGTTTTCCAGCCCTGGTCGCCATCGTTCAAACTCCGATTATTGGAAAATATCGTCGGAAGATGACTGTTCGCGAGGAGGCTAGACTCCAGAGTTTCCCCGATTCTTTCATCCCAGATCAAAATCGCCAAGTAGCCTATAAACAATTTGGAAATTCGGTGAACGTTAAGGTGCTGCAAATCTTGTTCACAGCCTTAACAAATAAAAATTGATCAGCGAATCGGCTTTCCGTTTTTATCGTAGAAAAAATCGACTACATTAACTGATAAAGCCCTCGCAACGATTGTTAATTTCCTTAACGTTAAACTGTGCAATCCAAGTTCTATTCTTCCAAGATAAGCCCGAGATATTCCGTAATCTTCCATCGCGGATTGAGTTAGACCGTTTTTGTTCCTGATTCTTGCGATATTTTGGCCAATTTTATATTCGTATGAATCAATGTCTATTGGCTTTTTCACCATATATTTATTTAAACGCTATAAATGACGTTGATCAACATTGCCTCTGCCGCTACACTGAGTTTATCCAAGGCATAAGCCTTAAAAAATTGAGGAAATGACATGAGCATCAACCAGCCAATATCCGTTAAATTTAAAGTCTCATCTTTTCGAAAAATCCCAAATCCTTTTTATAACACAGCCGAACCCGATCAAGATATGGTCAACATTTTGAACAAGCCCGAAATGTATATGCTGATATGTGATGTTCAGGATCTTCCCGGAAATATTCCGATGGGAACAAACCCCCGCGAGCAAAACACTAATAAACACGTTCCACAAATAATTGAAAAATCGCTGGTTAACCCAGAAAACAGGAACTTCTATTTGCTGAATCGCGGTCTTTTGTTGTCTGCCGGGGCAGTCGCTTATGATGCAAACAACGGATATGTAACCATTATCTTTGATGATCTGAGCGTTCACGGCGATGTTGACGGCGGTCATACCTACAAGGTCATCCTTGAGAACCGAGAGCAGCTGGAAAGAGGAAGGCAATACGTCAAAATTGAAGTTCTTACCGGAATCGAGGACATGTTTGAGCAACTCGCCGCTGCCCGTAACACTTCTGTTCAAGTGAAAGACACTTCTATTGCTGAACTGGAGAAACGATTTGAGTTGATTAAAGACGCTTTCAAGTACCAACCGTTCGTTGATAGGATTGCTTACAGAGAAAATGACAATCTGAATAAAAAGGACATCGACGTCTCTGACATTCTGGCCATTTTTAACCTCTTCAATATTGATAAGTATCCAGGCCCTGGATCATATCCGACAAATTCGTACAATGGAAAGAACTCCTGCATTCAGGAATACATTAAACAAGATAAAGAACGCGAGAATGATGCTCATCGAAACCCTTACGTGAAAATGAAACCCATAATGGCAGACATCATTAAGCTTTATGATGAACTCGAGATGAAGATGCCAGATTTCTATCAAAGTGACGCGAAAGTGGCCCGCTTCGGCTCGATTACAGGAGTCACCAATAGAAAGACGGGTGCCTCCCCGTTTACCACGAAGTTCTATAAGAACCCAATAGAACATCTAATCCCCACTGGTTTTATCTATCCAATCTTAGGTTCCTTTAGGGCATTGGTTGTTGATATCAATGGTCAATATTCATGGAAGATGGATCCGTTTAAGACCCTAAAGGTTGTCGGACCGACCCTGGTTAACACCACAATCCAATTTTCTAGAGACTTCGGGAACAACCCAAACAAAACAGGGAAAACAGAGAATGTTTGGCGGACTCTTTATATGTGCGTGAACATGGAAGCGATGATGGCTATGGAGAAAAAGAATGGTTGAACTGAAAGAACTTCTAAATATCTACAAGCAGTCTGAATTGGATTCCTTTCTTAAGGAGCAGGGATCGCTTACGCTTAATGAAGACACGGTTTCTGAAGAAAAAATTAGAAATAACTGGAAGTTTGTGGGCGACAATTCATCTAGCGGGTCGACCATTAGTATAGTACGTCATGGCGAAAAAGCCCTCGTTGAGAGGATCACGAACGGCATTGATGCGGTTATCGAAAAACAAAAAGATTTGAAAGAAATTGTCTCGCCGACTAAGTCCAGCGATGTCATAAAAAAGGCATTTCCAAAATATTATGAAAACGCCACAAAGGCAAAAGCGGGCGAATCCGATTCTATTTATTCTTACGATGCCGATAACCAAGTCGTTTTAGCAATAAACGACGCTTCGAAATCAAGCCTCCCAACTTTTGATATCGTGGATAAAGGCACGGGCATCTCCGGGGCGGATTTTCCAGATACCATTCTTTCAATCAACAAAGGTAACAAAATCAAACGAGAAAAATCCTACTTGATTGGTGCGTTTGGGCAGGGCGGATCTACCTCGCTTCCGTTTGCAAAATCAACCATCATTATTTCCAAGAAAGATGGTAAATACTATTACACAATCGTGAGGGCAGTATCCCTGATAGACTACAAAACACAAAGTTATGTTTTTTGGGCACCAGAGGGGGCCATCCAAGAGTCGTCTTTCTCAGAGAATTATGAATTCGGTCCCGATTATCTTAATGATTTTGTCAATTCTCCTAGTGGGACTCTCGTAAGGATGATTGAAACGGACGTTTCGACCAAGTTCCGTCAAAACGACATTTCGAAACCAGGAATGCTTGGCGACTACATAAATACAGAATTGTTTAGTGTCGAACTTCCCGTGAAAATCGTGGAGAATCGCAAAAACTTCACGCTATTATCAAGTTCGCAAAATCGTAATGCTTACGGGTCGTTTTTAAAAATGCAGACATCGAAATACGTTCAAAAAGACTATTCCGGGTCGATATCCATCGATCACAACGAACGTAGTTATCATATTGATTTCTATGTCATTCTTCCAAAAGATGAAAATGACTGGGGGTCGGACAGCAAATCTGAATCAAGTTTTCAACAGTTTAACGTTTACGGTGACCCTATAATCTATACAGTAAATGGGCAAACAATCACAACCGAAAGCTTCATAAAGATTAAGAATGCTGGATTAAGTTTCATGAGGTATCGGCTTTTGATTGTGATAAATCTCGATGTTTTGGGTTCCGAAAAATACAAGTTCTTTACATCGGATCGTGCGCAGATAAAAGACACAGATCTAACGCACGGTTTCCTTGATAAGGTCATTGCAGAGATTTCTAACGTAGAAAAATTGAAACAAATCAACTCGATCATAGCCCAGAAGAGCATCAACCAAAACATCGATAACGACGCGGTGAATGAAATTGCCGGAGAAGTCAAAAACATTTATCACAAATACCTAAAAGGAGGAAACGTCATACCTGGGCGCGCCAGCGTTCCCTCGATCCCCGGCCCCGAAAAGGCATATCTAGACCACATCGAAATCATGGATGTCAGCGCCAGCAAGTTCTCTTTCTATCGGGACGAAAACATTAATGTGATCCTCACCACGAACGCAGAAAAACACATCAATTCAGAATGTCAAAGCTTTATCTATTGTTATGTGAATGGAAAGTCTTTTTATCAATCTACTCCTATATGCCAAAACGGCAGAATACAATACTCTATCTCCGCTGGAGTTCTTCAGCCTGGAACCTACACCGTTCAGTTTGTCTATTTCAAAAACAACAGTGCCTCCGACGTTATGAAAAGCAACACAATCTCGTTTGAGGTTCTTCATGATAAGATCCCGGAAGATCCCCAACAAGCCAAAGAGAAAGCCTTGGATCTCCACATCAATATTGTTAATGACAAAAACTTAATTTGCGATATTGAAAAGAACCTCGATGAAAAAACGATTACCGCCAATCTGTGCCTCGATAACGATCCCATGAGGGCAGAAATTTATGGTGCAGGGAACTCTGTTGGTTCTGATGAGATTAAAGACCTTCAACGCAAGATCATCAAACCGGTTGTTCTCTTTGCTCTCTTTCTTGACGAATCGTATGACAATTTAGCTACCGACGAGGACAGAAACAAACACATCATTGCTTTTATTCGTTCATTTGTCTCGGCCACATCAATTAATCGGTAAGGGGGTGGCTTTCCGTTTCCTGATTGAAGCGTTCATTTCTCCGAATAATTCGAGGACATCACTAAAGAGACAATTATAAAGTGTCTTTTTTTGGTCGATTGGATTTTATTAAAGAATTAGGTTTTTTCTGGTGGGATTATCCGTTTTTTGTTGCCGTCTCCAATGCGGTGTATTAAGAAACCCCAATTGCTCGTATTGGCGACTAAGGTAAGTGGTTTTGAGAGGCCGTTTCAGCAACCAAAAAGACGTGGAATTAATTGTCAATTTTTGAAAGGTAAATCAAAATCAAAAAAAGCCAACGGAAAAAAATTACTTAATTCAAGATTTTGCATAATATTCAATCACACTTAAACATTTTTCTAAAGATAATAGTTAATGTATTGCACAAGATCTTTAGTATAAAGTAAAAATATTTTCTTGTAAGTTAACATGCTCGGTTTATCATTATATTTATGAGTTATCGTGGTTTCGACGACCTCATTCCACCACAAATAGTTGATCAAATAATCACTGAAAAGAATCATCCTTCTTCCTGCGCTTTTCGAGCACTGAAAAAATCAAACGGGAAGATGGTTGCAGATGATTTTTTGCCATCATTTGAAGATGCCACACAGCCGTCATGTTTTATCCCACCAGAGGTACGTGACTTTACATTGATCGGGTATGTTATAAAAGGCCAATCATCCTATGGATTGTCGCTATTCAACGATTTGTCTTGGCTAAAACACACAACAAACGCCTCGGGCTCTATGCGAAAGAGCGTAATTGGGTTTGCCCGAGGCAAAACCGATGTCTTGAAAGGTATAGCCGGAGCCCCGGATAATCATACTCATTTCCAATATTTTCTATATAATAGCAAAGAGAAGAACCCTTGTCGTGACTTTGACGTAATTGAAAGAATACCCCCCCAAGAAGACAACAATGGAAAATAGTCATACCATCAAAACCAAGAACCTTGGGACAATGTCCATAATCTATGTCATTGTGTTTTATGACTATCCAAGGATTTTTGTTTGTAGGAACGACGAAGGCCTTCTTTTTGTCTTTTCAGAGAGCGATACGGGGGCGGATTTTTGTGAATGGGCAGTGGCAAAATTGACATATTCTCAACTCCTTGATTTAAATTCCGGAGCAGCCGATTTTTCTTCCATTTTTTTGGATAACCCTTTGTATTTGGTTGTTAGAATGGCCGATAAAGATATCTGTGATTCCACAGAATATACAGAACTGCCGGATGACAAACTTCCAACCCTTCATGAAAAATATGCCGGTTTTATAGACGATTACCACCGTCAGCTTGTTCAAGACATTTCCAACAAGTCAATGAAAGCGATTGTTTCGTTTGCTATCAATAATAGATGCGAAGCCTACCCATCTGCTTCATATGGTCAGATTAAGCGTTTGGGTGACCCAGTCAGCAGAGCCGCCTCATCGATTTATCCTAAATATCGCGAAGATGACATAAGCGTCGTCCTTTCGGCCGCTTCCACCGTTATCAATTTTGAATTTTCTGATCCGAGTAGTTGGCAGGGGAAACTTTTCCCGGGGGATGATTTAAAACCATCCGAAAAAATCGTCACCACGCTTGCTAAAATGAACGCCGCCACCAATTCTGAAGACTTATTTGACGCCTCCGGTCGCGATGGCGCGACCGTAAAAGCCTATAAAGCTTTGATTAAAAGTTTTTTGCCTATAGCAAAAAATGATGAGATATCCGCAATCGTTGCGTTGCCGAGTTCGCAAGAAACTTCGTTTGTATCCTTTTCAAAAGACAAGATTGCCGCATCTTTAAAGAACATAGATATTGTTGAACAGATGCCCCAGCCAATTGATAGGACGCCCTTTCATCTCTGTGGCGTTCTTGTCGGCTTGTTGAGCAAAGACACCAAAACCTTCCAATTCTGCCCCGAAAAAACAGCAGCCTCTGGCCTCCCCGATATGATTAAAGGGTCTGCCGACGAAGCGATTTTTACAGACAACCCTGAGTTTGTTCTTAACACAGGTCGATATGAGGTTGATATTATCAGGACAATTGATCCTTCTTTGAGGCGCAAAAAAACCAGATACACCCTAATGTCAATTAGGTCGATTCCTGCACTGACCAGCAAATAGCCGTTTTGGTCTCGCCGAAATGCATTTTTATCGAAGCCTACAAAAACACTATTCAGATACCCTCGCTCTCATTGGGCTTTGAAAAAGGCAGTCAACGCTACAATAAATCCATGAAATTTCCCACCGGAACCGACGCCTTAGATCTTCTAACAGGATGTTATCGAAAATATAAGTCCTATGTTTTCTATTCGAGCGGGATGGATTTTAAAAAAGGAGAAATTGCCGATTTCGAAAACGGACAGAATGATTTTCATCAACGCCTACAGTCGTTGGCGAGCTCCCTCCTTAATGATGACTGGTCTTATTTTTCCAGTCTTTTGAATCAAGTCGATTTCGAAGTTCTTCCAAAACTTACACTGGAAAAAAAGCCCACCAATGATGACAATCTCGTCGTTTCTAACAGTGAATGTGACTCATTAAAAATTAGCAAAGTTAATTTTTTTATCTCTTTGCCGGTCGAACTTTCGATTATTGATGTTTTGTGGACGTTGCTTTTCGCCTGTTTGTGCAAGGATGGGGGGAATCCCATCGAACAATACTCTTATGCAAACCTCATCGACGACGGTGTCTTTATTGGCGAGCGTAATGAGTATTTAAAGCGGGTAAATTTTCAGACATACAAGCTTTTTGCCCCATATTTTTCGAATTATCTGTTATGGAAGAACAATGCTATTGAATACGCCGAAAAAAATTACGAAAGTGAAGAAGATTGCACTATTTTTTCCTTAGACCTCAAGGAATTCTTTTACTCTGTTGATGTCGATTTTGTAACGCTTCCATCACTCTCCGAAGCCGATGAAGATTCCGTGGAAGAGTTTAAGAAATTAAGTTTTTTGACAAGAATCATTCAACAAATTCACAGTATTTATTCGAAGAAAATTTCCAAGGTTCGAAAAGGAATCGATGGGAAAACCATTTTGCCGATCGGGCTTCCGAGTTCCGGTTATATTTCTAATCTTTATATGCTGGATTTCGACAGAAAAATCAGTCATGTTAACGGCGTTGGCTACTATGGGAGATATGTTGACGACATTTTAATCGTTAAAAACGGAGCCACGAACGTATCTGACTCATTTGATTTGTTGCTATCCACCTTTCCTGGAATTTTTAAACAGAACAGCGGTTCCAACAGCATTTGTTTGTTTGATTCGGAAAACATCACAATCCAAAAAAGCAAAGTTAAGGTCATTAAAGTCTTCAAGGACTATTCTGAATCCATTTTGACGAGGCTAAAAACAGACATAGCCACGCCTAGCGAACCACGCCTTATGCCGAATATTGATTTGAGTTTGGACGATTTCCAAAAATTGGTTTATGGTGGCCCAAACGAATCAATCAAGGTTAGAGACGCCACGAAACCCGACATCAATCAAAAGTATTTGATGAAGTATTTGTCCGACTATCTTTTTGGTCACAAAAACACTTTCAAAGACGAGAACAGAAACGAGCCATTGACGAAAAGAGAAAGGGAAATACAAGAACAGATTAAGAAAACCCTTTCAACAACACTTCTTCTGCATCTTTATCCAAAGTGGGGGTTGATCTTTGCTTTTGCCTTTCTATATTCTTCAGACAAAAAACTTTTCGTCGATTTGGTTAATCGTGCCAAAGACGCTGTTTCCGATCTCGCCTTTTCATCTGAAGAATCCTCCATTTTCGAAGTGAAGAAAACATATGTCCTTGATTCTCTAAGAAGATCATTGCGAACCTGTCTAGACATTGCCATCTCTTCATCGTTCGCCTTGACATTAAACGGAAAAGGAATCTCTTCGACAATTACCACCAAAACGAGGGAAACAGGAAAAAGGCTTCGGAAGAGCAACATGTTTAATTTGAGGCTTTGTGCCTTTCCGATGTTGTCGTTCTCTAAAAAACAACCTAAAAACCTTTATTCAGTGGACCTCGAAAAATACCTGTCCAGGTATAATCAAAACGAAATTGATAGAAGCAAACTCTCATTAAGCCCCTCCTTTCTACGCCCCCAAGATTTCTTTATTTTCAATGCCATGAAAGAAATAGATTCTTTGAATTCATTAAACTACAAAAACATTTATAGCCAATATCTTGCCATTTACAAAGATTTTGGTTTCACGGACGAGCCCCTCATGGAGATCAAACTTCCGTCAGGGAAAGATTATAAAAAGGTTGAGGTACTTACAGATCCAAACAAAGGGTTGAAGAACCGTAATGAAATGGTTTACGTCGCAATTGGAAACATGAATCTTTCAAAACACGGCATGATAAGAAATAACCATACTCTAGATTTTAGACAAACGTCATTTAAAAGAAAAAAGGAACTTTATCGACTGCTTAGTGGAAGTTATTTACCCAGGTATAAGGGGTTGGTTAATCAAACACAAAATCCCGAAAACTCAAAAGATAATATTGAAGCGGATAGGAAAGAGGCCTTGTTTCCTGTGGATTTTCTCGTACTCCCCGAGGCTTCAGTTCCCTTGGAGTGGTTACCAGAGATTGCGGAGTTTTCGAGACGGTCTCAGATTGCCGTTATTTGTGGAATCAAATACGTTCCTTTGTCAACCGGCATTGTAAACTCCGTTGCGACGATATTGCCTCTGATGAGCCAGAAAAAGCATAGAAGTGCCTTCGTTTTTTTACGCGAAAAAAACTTCTATGCTCCCGAGGAGAAGCAGAGGATTGTTGACAGCAATCATCTTTTGCACGATCCGAAAACAATTCTGAATTATGTTTTCGATTGGCGGGATGTTAGATTTTCTGTTTTTAATTGCTACGAACTGACCGACATAATGTCTCGAGCGGTTGTGACGAAGGATTACTTAGATTTGTTGATTGCCACCGAATATAATAAAGATGTTGCTTATTTTTCTAACATAACAGAATCGGCCTCTCGCGATCTTTTTTGTTATGTTTGCCAAGTGAACTCCTCCAATTTTGGAGATTCTAAAATTATCGCCCCCCTCAGAGGTTATCGAAAAACAATTGCTAGCATCTCCGGTGGAGAGAAAGACACAATCCACATTGCCGGAATCAATATTTCAACACTCAGGAAATTCCTCTCCGAAGAGTACGACCCACCATTCATTGATTATGGGAATTCTGTTAAGAAAGCCGAAAACACAGCCAGATTGAAGAATAAAGAATACGCCAAACTTTTGGACTTCAATTCGACTTCCGCAAATAAGAACAAACAATAATTTTGCGCGAATTGGTTTTTTATCGGCCGTGGTTATCGACAAACCTGAACAAGAATATCGTGGCAGAGTTAAGTGTGGGGCCCCATGCCAGGGCATTTTTCCTTTTTATCTTGGCTTTGTGACGAATAATCTTACTTGATTATTTCTTTCGATAACAAGGTAATGGTCTTCGTCTTCTTCCGTAAGGATGATTGTGAAATCCTGAGTAAAGCGTTCCGCTTCGATAGAAACATGATCGAGATTTCTAGAAACGTAAGACGGCACCCCTTCATGGTGAAGGCGGAGCCGCTCTCGACCCATCGAGTGGACAATGGCAAAGAGCCCTCCTTGTTTGAGGCAACGTGCAAAAGCGTTCTTCAGTTCTTCTGGTTTTAGGAAATGCGGGTAAGCGTTATAGAGAACAATGACATCGTATTTCTTCTTGCCTTTCATCGCACAAAAGTCTCCGCATTCGAAGTGGGCCCAAGGTTTGTCTTCGTATTTCTTCTTTGCGATGGCGATCATTTTCTCTGAAATATCCACCCCAAGAACGTCTGTACCGCATAAGCCATGAAGCAAACTTGTGATACGGCCGGTTCCACAGGCCACGTCCAAAACCGCATCGCCTTTCTTAATCCCGATTCTTTGTAGCAAAGAAAGGATTTTCTCGTCGCTGGTGTCTTCGTTGGCGTCCCAATTAGGAGCTAATCCATCGAAAAAATCTTTGATTTCGTTATTGCCCATAGCCCTTAAGCAAAGAAGGTCCCGGTGTTGATCTTCTGGTAGCCACCATAGGAATTCGGATACTCCTTAATCTCATTTGCAAGCGCTTGGCCTAAGAAAGCAGTAGTGATCTCATTGGTCTTCGTATCAATA
>Ga0183099_1000977_pt1 | contig 17757 bp, 16 predicted proteins | sample Biomet1_FD_127788 | JGI IMG/M metagenome (GOLD analysis project Ga0183099, IMG submission 127788) | Microbial communities from bioreactor (seeded with anoxic lake sediment) at LBNL, California, USA - Biofuel metagenome 1 | ecosystem: Engineered > Bioreactor > Anaerobic > Unclassified ... | reverse complement strand
TTGGTAAAAGAATCATTCCGCTTTTAGAAGCGATGCATAAATTTGGAACAGATTATTTAGAAGGAAATCCCGATTTCGAAAAGTTTTAATTATGTTTAGAAAATACAAAAACATTATCAAAATGTGACTTGAAAATGGCTACAATACAAGCATTTAAGCCATATCTTGCCAAGCCAGCTAAGTAGTGGTAAAATATCAATGTTACCAACGCTACTATAGCTCAGCTGGTAGAGCATCTCATTCGTAATGAGAGGGTCGTAGGTTCGAATCCTATTAGTAGCTCCAAACAAAAAGTACCGCCAAGACTTAGTCTTGGCGGTTTTTTATTTCAACTGACTATGTAAAAACTTATGTACGAGACAAGGGTGAATACGCTTGTTTAAATTTTCTGAATATTATATAATCGAAAGAGAATACATGCTGTTTAAAGGCATAAATAAGGAGGTTTTTGTGATGAGTGGCAAAAAAATTGTAGTTGCATACGATGGCTCGTCTGACAGTAAAAAGGCGCTTGAAATGGCAATAGAGCTCGCTCGTCCTTTATTTGCAAAAATTTTATTGGTATCGGTCTACGACGTATCACTTTTGAATCTACCTGATGCAGCCGACATTATAGATTTTAATAAGCTGGAAAAGAGTTTTAAAGAAATTTCCATAGAAAGAGCCGAAGAAGGTAAAAAATATTGCGAAGAAAAAGAAATTCCGGTGCATCTGGAGATTTTGGAGGGAAATGCGGCAGAGGAAATTATAAACTATGCAAAGCAGGAAAATGCATATGTGATTGTTGCCGGAACACGTGGATTAGGTGGGTTCAACCGTCTTTTGCTGGGGAGCACAGCACAAGCGCTTATTAATTACTCAGATATTTCTGTGTTAATTGCCAAATAGAAATAGCAAGAAGTTTGCCTTTCGCTGGGGGTGATTAGTTTGTCTGAAACTGTAAGTAATAAGGTTGCAGAGAAGACGATTTTCGACGGTACGCCTGAGCAGGCGGTTGAGTTTTTGCGCTCTGATCCGAATCGCGGACTAACCGACGAACAAGTCGCTGAGAGGCAGGAACGCTGGGGATATAATGAGGTTGCTGAACCAAAGAAAAATAGATGGCTCCAATTTGTGGGTAAATTTTGGGGTTTGTCCGCATGGCTACTGGAACTGGTCATACTAATTTCCTGGTACTTACAGAAGTACAGCGATGTGGTAGTTGTGACTGGTTTGCTCGTAATCAATGGGCTGCTTAGCTTTTTTGAGGAGTTGCAGGCCGAACGGTCACTTGATGAATTAAAGGCAAAACTAAGCGTCAATTCCAGGGTACTGCGTTCCGGTGTATGGTCAGTTATAACAGCACGTGAATTGGTGCCGGGTGACGTTATAAGGGTTCGCTCCGGAGATTTTGTGTCGGCAGATGTCAAGATATTTAGCGGGAAAATAACAGTTGACCAAGCCAGTCTGACTGGCGAATCAGGTGCTGTCAGCAAGGTGACCGGTGATAATTTATTCAGTGGCTCGATTGTCAAAAGCGGTGAGGCTAACGGGATTGTTTTGGCGACTGGAGCAAAAACCTATTTTGGCAAGACGACACAGTTGATACAATTGGCTCGACCAAAGCTTCACATCGAGGAAATCATATCCAGCGTTGTGCAAAGGTTAGTTGTTGTCATTTCTATTCTGGTGATAGTTACGCTGGGCTACGTTGTCGACAAGCAGATGCCGGTATTGGAGGTTTTGCCGTTGATGCTTGTAGTTCTGCTGGCAGCCATTCCGGTGGCGCTGCCGGTCATGATGACTGTGACCACGGCACTTGGCGCACGTGAACTTTCACAACGGGGAGTTTTGGTAACCAGGCTTAATGCCTCAGAAGATGCAGCGATGGTCGATATAATTTGTGTAGATAAAACAGGAACACTGACTTTTAATAAACTAGGGTTAGCAGAGACTTTTTCCCTCAATTCCTATGATGATGCAGCACTTATCAAATATAGCGTAATAGCTTCCCAGGAAGCTGACCAGGATCCGATTGACATTGCTCTTATTGAGGCTGCTAGAGCAAGAAACATCAATTTAGCGGGCGTGGCTATAAAACGGTTTTCTCCCTTCAGCCCGGAAACACGCCGAACCGAAGCCTTATTTCAGGAAGGTGGCAGAAGCTATAAAGCTATGAAGGGCGCAGTTGGGACGATTATGAAGCTTTGCGATTCCGGCGAAGCCGAAGTGCAGAAAGTCCAGGCTAAGGTTGCCGAATTGTCAGCAGCGGGAAATAAGGTTCTGGCTGTGGCTTTGGCAGAGGAGGAACAAGCCTGTTCACTCGTAGGGCTTGTCGGTCTGAGTGACACACCCCGTCCTGATTCGAAGTTGTTAATCGAAGAGGCCAGGCAATTAGGCATTAACGTTAAGATGCTTACCGGTGATGCTTTATCTACGGCGCGAAAAATCGCTGAGCAAGTCGGCATAAGCGGGGATATTCGTGCAGTGAGTGAGGTTGCTGATTTATTGCGGACTGATCCGCAGGGCGCGGCAAGAATTATAGAAAATATTGGCGGCTTGGCCGAAGTTTATCCGGAGGACAAATTCCTGATTGTCAGGGCGTTGCAGCAGGCAGGACATATTGTAGGGATGACAGGCGACGGCGTAAACGATGCTCCAGCACTCAAGCAGTCCGAGGTGGGAATTGCGGTCAATAATGCTACGGATGTAGCCAAGGAGGCCGCTGGTATGGTGTTGACTACGGAAGGATTGTCAGGGATTATAGATATGGTAAAAATAGGCAGGAGTGTACACCGCAGAATTCAGATATGGGTACTCAATAAGATATCCAGGACTATTCTGAAAGCGGCTTTTGTCATTGGCGCCTTTTTATTGACAGGGCAGTTCTTTGTATCGGCCTTTGCCATGCTGGTTTTGATTTTTATGACCGACTTTGTCAAAATTGCATTAGCCACTGATAATGTGCGATGGTCCCAAAACCCGAGCAGGCTGGATATTGTCCAGATTACAAAGGTGGCAGTAGTCCTTGGCACAATCATGGTTGCCGAAGCCGGCGCCCTGATTTATTTCGGTATAAGCCAGTTGGGAATACCAGCCGGTGGGGAAGCGATTAAGACCTATTCGTTTGTCATACTGTTCTTCTTCGCCATCTTCTCACTGTTATCAGTCAGAGAAGAAGGACATTTCTGGCAGTCACGACCCAGTGGAATACTAAGCGCGGCGCTGGCAGCGGATGTAGTTGTCGCCCTGGGGCTGAGCCTCGTCGGTGTTCCTGGGCTGGTGAGTCTGGACTGGAAGGCTGTTGCAGCGATTATTGGGTATGCGTGCATTTTCTCTCTTGTAATTAACGACTTTGTTAAGGTGATCTTGCTAAAGAATATAGCAAAGTAATATAACATCCTAATGGTAATCAAATAATGCTTATTGTTAGTTTGATTCTATTTGCATATTGGTTATGTTTGGTGGAGATAATAAAAGTGGAGGTGAGCTACTATGGGCCCATTTTGGGGCAGTCGTTGGGATGGTTTCGGACCATTTATGATGTTGCCGATGATGTTGTTTTGGATTCTTATTATAGTGATTGGTATTTTGTTAGTGCGTAAGCTATGGCGGGAAAGGTCTGATACTCAAGTGCCTACAGTATCTAAAACTGCTCTTGATATTTTGAAAGAACGTTACGCTAAGGGCGAAATAAGTAAAGAAGAGTTTGAGCAGATTAAAAAAGATATTGAGTAGGTAGTATTGCAATAAAAAAAGGCACCCTTCCGCTATAAAACAACGGATGGTGCCTTTTAGTTGATGAGGGTTAAAGTTTTTCAAATGGGCGGATATTAACGCATTATCTGGGTTTCGGGATCCAACGCCATACCACATGGCGCTACCGGTGATTTGACAAGATGAGGTGCCGCTGACTTATAGCCACCGGTCATATTCTTGACGCAGAAACCATTCTGGCTCAGAATGCGTGAAGCAATATAGCCGCGCAGACCAACCTGGCAGTAAACCAGAATTAATTTTTCTTTATCGAGTTCTGACAAGCGCTGGCGCAATTCGTCGACAGGAATATTGATTGCTCCGGGCAAGTTGCCATTAGCGAATTCTGTTTCGGTACGTACATCAAGAAGGAGCGTGTTTTCTGTGTCAAAGGAAGCAAGTTGCTCATATGTGAAGACGTCACATAGTCCCGAAAGAATATTTTCTGCCACGAAGCCGACCATATTAACAGGATCCTTAGCTGAGGAATAAGGGGGCGCATAGGCGAGCTCTAATTCTGTAAGATCGGCGACTGTGCCTTTCAGACGCATTACGGTGGCGATGACATCTATGCGCTTGTCGACGCCTTCGAGGCCAATTGATTGAGCACCTAAAATGTGTCCTGAATTGTCAAACAACAGTTTGATTGTCAGCGGCAGAGAGCCGGGATAGTAGGTAGCGTGGGAATTAGGATGCACGATTGCGATGTGGTAGTTAATGCCAAGATTCTTTAGTGTGCGTTCGTTATTGCCTGTTGAAGCGGCAGTAAGCGAGAAAACCTTGAGAATAGAGGTTCCCTGGCTACCCTCAAAGCGGCTGGAAATCCCAGCTATATTATCAGCTGCAATTCTGCCTTGTTTGTTTGCTGGACCAGCCAGAGGGATTGCTGTAGGCCGACCGCTAATAAAGTCAACTACTTCAATAGCATCACCGACAGCGTAAATGTCTTGCTGCGAGGTTTGCATTTGATCGTTTACAATGATATGCCCGCGTTGACTAAGATTGATGCCGCTACCGGACAGAAATGTTGTTTCGGGTGCTACACCAATCGCCAGAATGACAATATCCGTAACTAGTATCTTGCCACTGTTCAAAGTAATAGCTATTGTATCTGCTTGTTCCTGAAAGCTGGTGACGCCATCAGCGAGAAATAAATCTATGCCATTTTCTTTTAGTTCACGTTCAACTAAAACCGCCATGTCAGCATCAAATGGGGGCAGAATGTGTGGAGCAGCCTCGACCAGTGATACTTCCAAACCGCGTTCTTTTAAGTTTTCAGCCATTTCTAAACCGATGAAGCCGCCGCCAACGATGACAGCTCGACGGGTGCCATCTTGATCAACGAAGGCTTTGATACGGTCTGTGTCTGGGATATTACGCAAAGTGAAGATGCGGCTGCTGGTTATTCCTGGGATGTTAGGCCTGATTGGCTTGGCACCGGGAGAGAGAACCAGATAATCATATTTTTCAACGTACTGACCACGGTCTTTGCTGTTGATAGTGATAGTTTTTTTATCTGGATGAACAGCAGTAACTTCGCTATATACTCGGACATCAATGGCGAAGCGAGTGCGCATGGCTTCAGGAGTTTGTACCAGAAGCTTATTGCGGTTCTGAATTGTTTCTCCGATATAGTAAGGAAGGCCGCAGTTGGCAAAGGATATGTGCTCATCTCGCTCAAGTAAAATAATTTCCGCGTGCTCGTCCAACCTACGTAATCTTGCTGCTGTTGATGCGCCGCCGGCAACACCACCGACTATAATTATCTTTTTCATGTTTTTTAGCCTTCTTTCTGTTCGGGAAACAAAACTTTGATTAATTCGACGACACGTTGGTCGCAGACCTGATAAGTTACTTCCAACCCTTTACGCTGCCCGGAAATAATGCCGGCAGAACGGAGTTTCTGCAAGTGTTGGGAGGTGGTGGATTGCGGCATACCCAGGCATTCTTGCATATGACAAACGTTGCAGCCACCTTTTTCAAGGAGTCCTCGCACGATACAAAGACGCACAGGATGCGCCAAGGCCTTCAGAACTTCTGCAATCTCATTATATTTATTCATATCCATGTCCATTTGTGACACCCTTTCATTACTGTATCCATATATTACGATTTAATAATAATTCTGGTCAGAAGCAATGTCAAGTGCAATTATTTTCTTAATAAAATGTTCTCATCAACCTATTTTGCTATTGACATTAATAACGTTAAATCGTAATATACAGATATAAGGAATACATGTGCTGAATATGCAATTTCATAAATTTAAAGGAGGTTTTTGGTATGAATAAGGACGGAGGTTGGAGCCCTTATGTAGCGGGCGGGTTAAGCGGGTTAGTATCAATCGGTTCTGTCTGGTTTGTAGGTAAATATCTTGGTGCATCAACGACATTTGTTAAAACGACTGGCATGTTGGAGGGGCTTTTTTCACCTGAACGGGTAGCCAAAATGCCCTATTTTATTAAGGAAACTCCGGCTATCGATTGGCAGTGGATGGTTGTTATAGGAATTGCTATTGGCGCATTTTTGGCTGCTGTTACATCCGGCAGTTTTAAGTTGCAGGCAGTGCCAGATCTATGGGAAAGCCGCTTTGGTTCTGCGGTAGCTCCCCGAGCGATGGTTGCCTTTGTCGGCGGCATCATCGCAATGTTCGGCGCACGTCTCGCTGATGGCTGCCCTAGCGGACACGGGCTCAGCGGCGGATTGCAGCTCGCGGTAAGCGGCTATGTTGCGTTAGCCTGTTTCTTTATTGGCGGGTTGATTTCAGCTAATTTGCTTTACAAAGGCGGTGACAAAAAATGATGACTCTTGTATATGGTTTAATTACTGGTATCTTGTTTGGTTTCTTTCTGCAAAAGGGTCGTGTCTTACGGTATGACAAACAAGTCGGTGCCTTGCTTTTTAAAGATATGACGATTGTAAAATTCATGCTTTCACATATAGCAGTAGCAATGGTTGGTGTTTACTTTCTGTATGATATGGGAATAGTGAAGCTTTCCTTAAAACCCATGATCGTGGGTGCCGTTGTACTTGGCGGGCTGATCTTTGGACTTGGCTGGGGACTCTTAGGATATTGTCCAGGTACTTCTCTCGGTGCTTTGGGCGAAGGCCGCACAGATGCTCTTTGGGGTATTGGCGGCATGCTGGTAGGAGCAGGAATATATGCTGAAGCATATCCTTATCTGCAAAAGACCGTGCTGACCTGGGGTGACTATGGCAAAATTACAATTCCGCAGGTTTTAGGCGTTAATCATTGGCTGGTAATTATACCTTTCATAGTATTAACTGTTATGTTATTCAGATGGTTCGAGAAAAAGGGACTTTAAAAAAATATAAGCTTCCTTGTGATTCAGGAGGGGATGGCTGAAGATGAAAAGAATCATTGCTTTGTTAATAATCTTAGCAACAGTGATTGGAATTTCCGGAATAGTAGCAGCTGCCGAAAAGAAAGACGTGGTGCCCCGTATTGATTCAAGCTGGACAATCGAAGAAACAGCAAGTCAAAATGGGGTTTCAGGGGAAGTGCTCTTGCGTAACCTTAATCTCCCGGATAATCAAGCAAACAGGGCAGCAACGCTTAGTTCATTGAACGTGTCGGAAGAGCAGGCTGGTCTGGCAGTGCGTAAGGCCATTACCTTAAAAAATGAAGGCGCCAGCAAAAACTGGCAATTCATCTTACTGAAATTTGGTCTTTGGTGGCTGCTGATAATAGGCGGCATTGTGCTTCTGACACGTAATCTGATCACGCCGGCAAGACGCAAATGGCTGCTGCTGTTGGCAGTGTTGGTATTTGGTGTTTTATTGGGCAGTGACCCTTCACCAATGGGGACGGTAAAGGATACTGTTGCGCTTTATGGTATTGAGCATGTATTCTTTCCGCCACGCCTGATTGCTTTTGGTGTCTTCACGGCTATGGTCATAGTTGGCAACAAGATGATTTGCGGTTGGGGATGTCAATTCGGCACGCTCCAGGATCTTATCGGCCAAATGTCGCCAATTAAACAAAAGATACGTGTTCCTTTCAAGTGGAGCCAAAGGATACGGCTAACAGTTTTTATGGTATTTACCCTGGCGGCATTTTTGCTATCCGTTGATTTAATCGGTATGATTGATCCTTTTAGCATCTATTCACCCTCAAAACTTACTTTAGTGGCGGGCATTTTTATTGCTGCCCTGCTGTTGTTGTCTCTCATAACCTATCGGCCATGGTGTACGTTTGCTTGTCCTTTTGGCTTAACGGGGTGGTTCTTTGAACGTTTCGCCCTCTATCGGGTTCGCTGGGATGAGAAAAAATGCATAGCCTGCGGTACCTGCAAACGAGTTTGCCCATCGCAGCATACCATTGGCTTGTTAGGTGGAGAAAAGCACCCGGCCGACTGTTATTCCTGCGGTGCCTGCCTGAAGGCATGCCCGGTAAATGCATTAAAATATGCAAGAAAAAAAGAGTAAAATTAAAAATTATTTTTTAGTTTTGTGAATTGAGGAGTTATTATGGAATCCAATGCCTTTATTAAGCCGCCGGAAAAAATCCCTTTCTATCTTAAGATAGGACTGCTGATATCTAAAATGATTGTAAAGAAAGATTTGCTTGCTCTAAACTTTTGGCCTGGTATCCGAAGGCGGCTATCGGCTCAGCGGTATTGGAATCATTAGTGGCACATGGCAAGGAAGATCTGAATAAACGTATTCTCAAATTGGTCAGGCTACAAGCATCTCTTAGCGTGGCCTGCCCTTTTTGCATCGATATGAATTCCTTTGAGTATGAAAAGAGTGATGTATCTGAAGCGGAAATAAGGGGCTTAATGGGTGAAGGCGGCTTCGCAACGGTTGATTCCTTTTCTGCCAAAGAAAAATTGGCACTAGAGTATGCAAGGTTAATTTCTCAAACTCCGGTTGAGATACCAGAGAAATTTATAGAAAAATTAAAAGCTGAATTTAAAGAACGTGAAATTGTTATATTATCGACTACTGCTGCGCAGGTAAATTATTGGGCGCGGCTTCTGAAGGCATTAGGGGTGCCGCCGGCAGGCTTCTCAGACAGTTGTAGTATTAAAAACAGGCAGTAAAGCCTTTTATTAATGGAGAAAATGCATTCCATCATCTAAAATAAGGTTTAACAAACTTTATTTTATGCGCCTGCAAGGGATTAGTATGCGAAATGTTGAATATTAACATAAATTTCTGCAAAGTGGGAGGGGGAGACAAAATGGTGTTGAAAAAAATTGTTCCGTCGTTGTTGATAACCTTTTCACTATTATTGACAGGCTGTTCTACAACAAAAACACACCAGGAAGAGCCGGCGCGAACAGTTGTTAGCGGCTTGAAACTCGGGAACGTTGAAAAGAAGTCTCTGAGCGGTTATGAAATTGCCGGTACTGTTAAAGCGTTCCAAGTTACCAATATAGCACCGCAGACTACGGGGAGAGTAAAAGAGGTATTAGAAAGGGAAGGCGCCGTGGTTTCGCAGGGACAGGTCCTGGTTATACTGGATGCGCCTGATGCTGTGCAGCGCACCAGCGGAGCTGGACAGCAAGTAATGGCAGCCGCGGCGGCAAGCCAATTGGCTGATGCTACCTATAGTCGTATGTTGTCCTTGTATCAAAGTGATGCTATATCAAAACAAGAACTTGATCGTGCTTACGCAGCACAGCAAAGCGCAGCAGCGGAAGCAGCGCGGGCACGTGCCGGTTTTGCTGAATCGGCAGCAGTAGAGGAATACCTGAATATTCGTGCACCTTATGACGGTCAGGTAACACGACAATTAGCTGAAGTTGGAGCACTCGTTTCGGCAAATCAGACATTAATAAGTATTGAAGATCCGTCGCATTATGAAGTTGAAGCCTGGGTTGATATAGCGCAGGCAGGAAAAGTCAGCTCCGGTATGACGGTTGATATTCAAAGAAATGACGAATCATTGCAGAAGGGCAAAATATTATATGTTTCTCCGAGCGTGACTCCGGATGCGCGCTCTTTCTTAATAAAAATCCTTCTTCCAGGCAAAGATTGGAGGAGCGGGGAATATGTGAGGGTGCAGTTTCCTTTCGAAATAGCCAAAAAACTGGCAGTGCCACGTTCTGCAGTTCAGGAACGCGGGCAATTGACAGGAGTATATGTTGTTGGCCAGGACAATGTGATATCCTTCCGGTTAATTCGACTGGGACGTACGTCCGGCAGTGATATAGAAGTTATCTCCGGCCTGACGGGCGAAGAGCGTATTGTTGTTTCTGGCGTTGAAAATGCCGTGGATGGCGGACTGTGGAAGGGAGAAACATCATGAAGCGGGGTGCGGCCGGATCACTGGCCAGAGCATTTCTGTTTTCAAAACTCACGCCGCTTATCGTTGCTTTCGCCTTGCTTTTGGGCGTTTTCGCCATTTCGGTGACACCGAGGGAAGAAGAACCACAAATTGTCGTGCCAATGGTCGATGTAATGGTCTCTTTTCCTGGTGCTTCGTCTTCTGAAGTCGAAGAATTGGTCACGAATCCCATGGAGAAACTATTGTGGGAAATTGACGGTGTCGAGTATGTCTATTCGATGTCGCAACCAGGACAAAATCTGACGATTGTCAGATTCTATGTTGGACAAGATCTGGAAGCCAGTTTGGTCAAACTTTATACCAAATTGATGGCTAATTATGACCGCATTCCGCAGGGCGTTTCGCAGCCGCTAATCAAGGCGCGTTCAATTGATGATGTGCCGGTGCTGACACTTAGCTTGTGGAGCCCGAATGATTTGTATGGCGGCTATGAATTGCGCAGAGTTGCAATGGAAGTGGCAGACGAATTAAAAAAAGGCCCGGATGTCGCTGGTATCAATATTATTGGCGGGCAGGAACATGAACTAAGGGTTGAGCTTGATCCGGGACGGCTGACTACCTATGGTTTATCGCCCTTGGCGGTGCAGCAAACTTTGCAGCAGGCAAATATGACGCTTGCGGCTGGCAGTTATATCACTAATAATAAAGAAATCAAGGTTGAAGGCCAGGGCTTTTTTAACTCGGCCGCAGATGTTGAGCAGCTAATTGTTGGCGTAAATCAGGGACGGCCCGTTTATCTGCGTGATGTTGCAAGGATAGTTGATGGACCGGCGGAAGCAAATCATGTAAGTTTGTTCCAGGCTGGTGCTTCTGCTTCCGAAAAAGGCATCAAAGGTGCAGGAACCGGTAGGCATGAAGCGGTAACCATCGCATTAGCCAAAAAGAAAGGCACTAATGCTACGGAAGTGGTAGATGATGCCTTGAGAAGAATTGCAGAGCTGAAAGGTGACCGCATTCCTGGTGATGTTTCTGTGACCGTAACCCGTAACTATGGTGCGACAGCCAAAGAAAAATCAGATGAGTTATTGCAGCATATCCTTATTGCAACGTTATCCGTAGCTGCATTGATACTGTTCTTTTTGGGCTGGCGCGAGGCGGTTGTGGTTTTGGTTGCTGTGCCGGTAACGCTGGCACTGACCTTACTTGTAAATTATTTATACGGTTATACTTTGAACAGGGTTACTTTGTTTGCTTTAATCTTTTCGATAGGTATTCTTGTTGATGATGCAATTGTCGTAGTTGAGAATATTCATCGCCATTTTAAGCTGCATGGTGTTTCGCCGGAAACTGCCGCTATGGCAGTCGATGAAGTAGGCAACCCTACTATTCTAGCCACAATTACAGTAATTACGGCGCTGCTCCCGATGGCATTTGTGCGAGGCCTGATGGGGCCATACATGCGGCCAATTCCGGTTGGCGCGTCGGCAGCCATGTTTTTTTCCTTATTGATAGCCTTTATTGTGACTCCTTGGCTTTCCTATAAGTTGTTGAAAAAAGTAAAACACGAAGAAAGTAGTTCAGAGTCATCCGGCGGCTTGGCAGAACGCTATCGGCGTTTTATGGAAGCGTTGATGAGCAATGCCCGTTGGCGAAAATGGATGCTGGTAGGAATTAGCGCTCTGCTGCTGCTAAGTATGGCATTAGTTCCCCTTAAAGCAGTGCTGGTTAAAATGATGCCATTTGATAATAAAAGCGAATTTCAGGTTATTGTCGATATGCCGGAAGGTACATCCCAGGAACGCACACAAATCGTATTGGATGAACTCATGGCCTATCTGGTTAAGGTGCCGGAGGTGACGGATTGTCAGGCATATGTTGGAACCAGCGCACCCTTTAACTTTAATGGCTTGATTCGTCATTATTATCTGCGCAATTACGGTTACCAGGGGGATATTCAGGTTAATCTGGTAGAAAAGGGTCAAAGAAAAGACCAGAGTCACGATATCGCCAAACGCGTCAGAACTGATCTGGAACAAATTGCGCTGGCACATGGGGCAAAATTAAAGATAGCAGAAATTCCGCCCGGACCACCGGTAATGAGTACCTTGATGGCGGAGGTATATGCGCCGGAGGCTAAAACACGTGAACAGCTTGCAAACAAGGTTCTGGAACTTTTCAAAAAGACACCTGGAGTATTGGAACCTGATCTGATGAGGGAAGCAGACCAACCCAAGGATCAGTACGTAATCTCGCGCGATAAAGCAGCTTTAGCCGGTGTCAGTGTGGCAGCTATCAATGAAACTTTGAGAATGGGACTTACCGGAACTGATGTTGGTTTGTTACATATAGCTAAGGAAAAGGAGGCTGTGCCGATTCGTCTCCGTATGCCTCAGAACTTACGTAATAATCCACAGTTATTGCAACAGCTGTCGCTGCCGACTTTTTCCGGTAATCATGTGAATTTGGCAGAGCTGGTGACAGTGAAACCTGGTATTGAGGATAAAACTATTTATCACAAGAATCTGCAACCGGTTGTTTATGTTACGGGGGACGTCGGAGGACGTTACGAAAGCCCTGGTTATTCTGTTCTGGCAATGCGTGACGAAGTAGCGAAGATGGGTGATAATGGGGCAGAAATACCTCAATACTATGCTAATCAACCGGAAAAAAGAGTACCTTCCATCAAATGGGATGGTGAAGTACATATAACGGCCGAAGTCTTCCGCGATCTAGGCATAGCATTTGCTGCCGTATTAGTTCTGATTTATGTATTAGTGGTAGCTTGGTTCCGCAGCTTCATTGTTCCTTTGGTTATTATGGCACCAATTCCACTGACTTTAGTCGGTATATTACCGGCACATGCTTTGTCGGGAGTTTTCTTTACGGCAACTTCCATGATTGGCTTTATCGCATTGGCAGGCATTATAGTGCGCAACAGTTTGCTATTGGTTGATTTCATTCAGCATTCACGCAGTAATGGCATGGAACTGCACGAGGCTGTCCTGATGGCAGGAACTGTAAGGATGCGCCCGATTGTTCTCACTGCGGCAGCCGTAATGGTTGGCTCAATAGTGATGCTGTTCGACCCGATTTTCCAAGGATTGGCCTTAGCGATGATGTTTGGGGCAGTAACGGCTACAATGCTCACCCTTATCGCGGTGCCGATACTTTATGTGGAGTTAGCACCTTGGATTGATAAAAAAATGACGAAATAGAATGAATAAAGAGCCCTAACCTTTTCTTCCGCTGTTGAGTGGAATACTTTGGTTCAGGGCTCTTTGTAATTATTCTTGTTATTTGCTGAAGGCTTGTAAATGTTTATTAGACGCTGCGAGCAATAGTTCAAAGACGGTTTTTACATCACTCGGAAGTTCAGGTTGCTGCAAAAAATATTCATACATAGCGATGTTATCATTTTCTACTTGTACGCCTAATTTCAACGCTTCGGTAAATGTTTTCGGTGTCACGACCAGTTCTTTGCTTTTGTCGGTAGGAATATCCCAGCCACGGTCAGTAAATAGAGGCTGCAAATAGCTGATGTGGCGTTCTTCGGATAAAATGATGTTAGAAAATGGACGGACTTTGCCAAAAGTATCAAGCACTGCTGCATATTGGCTATGGGCCAGATATTCGTCCTGAATCGCAAAGGTCAGCATCTCTTGCACAGTTGGCTGCGGTGTATTTACAGCACCCTTTGCACCATAACCGGCATCAGCTGCAAAAGCTGTATTGAACATCAGAAACATGCCTAACAGAATTCCATAAATTAATTTCATTATAGTTCCTCCTTTCATCATTATTTCATAAATCAATTGTAATCTTTTTAGAAGTAAATAACAAGAATTTTCAGTTTATTTTCCGAAAAGAAAAGAGCAAGTATGCTCTATAAAGAAAAGTACCGCCAAGACTAAGTCTTAGCGGTACTTTGTGCATTTTTAGAAATACTGTTATTTTACTTCTTCTTCCTGTAATTCGCAGGTAATACCTTGTTGTGGGTGTTTTGCATTTTCAGCAATAACAGGCACACATTCGATAACGACCCAAGCTGCCAGGAAAATATAAATCAAGGACAAAGCAGGAACAATAAGGTTAGTGCCAACAGGCATTACGAATGCACCGTTTTTGAAAGTGTAGGAAACGAAGGTGTTGACCAAAGCCCAAACACTCATAACGAACATGATTGCTGCAGGAATACAGGCATACAGCCAAGCTTTGGGATTTTTAGAGGTTCTCTGCAGCCAGACTGTAATGCCGACCAAAGCGAGAGCGGCAAGCAGCTGGTTAGAGGAACCGAAAGTTTTCCAGAACAGACTCCAGGCAGCAACAGGTTTGCCAGCCGGATCTGTCAGGTTAATTGACATCAGAATAAGTGGGAAACCGCCAACCAGCAAAGTGGAGCCGATACGTCCGCCCCAGCCTTTCCAGCCGGTAAGTTCCTGAATAATGAAACGACCAAGACGTGTGCAGACATCAAGGGTATCATAAACGAAGGTTGTGAAGGCCATCAAACCAAAGGAGATGCCTAATGCTTTGCTGACGCCGATCAGTTCCATGAAGGAGCCGAGACCGGAAGCATAAATGAAGTTTGGTGATTTACTTAAGATAGGATCGCCTTTAGCGAGCATCATGACTGTCGAAAGGGCGATTAAAGCAACAACTGATTCAGCGAGCATCATGCCATAACCGACTGGTTTGGCATCAGTTTCTTTTAGCAATTGTTTGGAAGTAGTGCCGGAGCTTACCAGACTATGGAAACCGGAGCAGGCACCACAGGCTACTGTAATAAACAGGATTGGGAACATTGGAACCCAAAAGTCATCACTGCCAAAAGCATGGGTAAAAGCAGGGTATTGGGTTGTGAAACCACCGAAGACTATGCCGATAAAAGCAACGACGATTGATGCATAAAGGAAGTATCCGCCTAAGTGTCCACGTGGCTGCAACAAGGCCCAGACTGGAACGATACCAGCTATAAAACAGTAGGCTATAACGATAAAATTCCAGACTTTTTGAGCTGCCTGCGGAGTGGCAAGATCCAAAATGGATTGCAATTCAAAAGGAATATAAGGGCCGACCCAAATAGACCAAGCTACCAAAGGCAGGAAAATTGCTGTGGCCAAGCCGAGGCTGACTTTTGTGTACCTGAGCACAAAGCCCATAATGATAGGAATAATCAGATAAAGGATGGAAGAAGTTGCGATAGCGCCACCGCCGACTTTTTCACCGTTTTCCAGATCAATAGTATTAACGAAAGCTGCGGTTGTGATGTCGGTGAAAGCAACGATAATCATAACAAGAGTAAAAAATATAAAGACATTAAACAGGATCCAGACTCGCATGGAAACATAGCGGCGCATAGTCTCTGCGATGCCGCAAGCCTTATTACGGACCGAAGCAACGAGCGAGCCCATGTCATGCATACCGCCGATAAAAATAGTGCCGATAATAATCCAAAGAAACGTAGGAACCCAGCCAAAAATCAAGCCTGCTATAACTGGACCGGTAACGGGGCCGGCTGCCGCTATGGCTGAAAAATGCTGCCCTGATAAAAATTTGGCGTCCGTTGGGTCAAAGTCTACGCCGTCTTCCATTTCAACGGCTGGGGTTTTGTTCGCATCATCGAGGTTAAATACTTTCGTTGCCAGGAACTTTCCGTAAGTAAAGTAGGCTGCGATAAGGATTACCGTTCCGACGCCAACTACTAAAAGAATATTCATGATTACCTCCCCTTGCGCACAGTAGCGCTATATAAAAATCCACACACAACTATGGTAAAACGTTGTCTGAATATTGTCAACAATTCGTTCGCTGGCGGTGTGATTTTTGCATATTTTGTAGTCAATATATTACATATTTAATGATTTATTCACATCAAAATGCTAACATACAAGGAGATGGTTTAAAAGTGTAATTAGTGAGTGCACATTCGTTATAGTATATGTACTCTTTTGGAAAAAGCAGGAAAGGAAGAAAATATGGCGAAATAACAACCGTATAAGTAAAAAAATCAGGGGTGATTAAAATAAAGCAAAAAGTATTAGTGGTAGACGATGAAGATAACATTAGAATGTTGGTAAGATTTAATCTGGAAAAAGCTGGCTATGAAGTTTCCGAAGCAGACGATGGACATAAAGCGATAGAAATGGCAGTGAATTTGATTCCTGACATCGTAATTCTTGATTTGATGCTTCCAGGTATTGACGGATTGGAAGTATGTCGCAATCTAAAAAGAAATCCACGGACGGCGGCACTTCCTATTATAATGCTGACTGCTAAAAGTGATGAGATAGATCGCGTCATCGGCTTGGAATTGGGCGCTGACGATTATATGACCAAACCATTCAGCCAGAGAGAGCTGGTTGCCAGGATTAAGGCTGTTCTGCGGCGTTCAAATGTACTTGCCGGAAATGGTGAGGAGCTTGCATTAGGCAGATTAAGAATGAATTTCAGCCAATATGAAGCCTGGCTCGATAACGAAAAGCTGGAATTAACACCTAAAGAATACGAACTGTTGAAGTTGTTGGCGGAAAATGCAGGTAAGGTTTTCAGCCGTGAGCAGCTTCTGGAAAAAATCTGGGGCTATGAATATTTTGGTGATACCCGTACGGTTGATGTGCATGTGAGACACCTGCGTGCTAAGCTGGAGAGGGTACCGGAAATGGCTGAAGCGATCGAAACTGTTCGCGGTGTTGGCTATAGATTGGCAAAATAAAAATTTAACAAAAATTTAACATTCCAGTAATATACCGGTAACAATAGTTTGTTACGATGGACAGGCAACAGAAAGGGAGGACAACATGGAACTTGAGAAAGTTATAACTGTAAAAAATCTGTGCCTGTATTATGGCGAACATCAAGCACTTAAAAATATTTCACTGGATATGTACAAGAATAAGGTGGTTGCTTTTATCGGGCCGTCTGGCTGCGGCAAGTCAACTTTCTTACGTACCTTAAACCGCATGAATGACTTGATTGAAGGCGTGCGCATTACCGGCGAAGTAATCATAGAAGGTCAGGATATTTACGCACCCGGTACAGATGTTGTCGATTTGCGCAAGCGGGTTGGCATGGTATTTCAAAGACCGAATCCCTTTCCTATGAGTATTTACGATAATATAGCTTATGGACCACGTATTCATGGTCAGAAACAAAAAGCTGTCCTTGATGAATTGGTTGAAAAGAGTTTGCGTGGCGCGGCTTTGTGGGATGAGGTGAAGGATAGGCTTCAGACTTCTGCCATGGGTTTATCCGGCGGTCAGCAGCAAAGACTTTGCATTGCGAGGCTCTTGGCTGTAGAACCTGAGATTTTGCTGATGGATGAACCGTGTTCAGCTTTGGATCCTATTTCAACAATGAAAATAGAAGAACTGCTTGTTGAACTCAAAGAAAAATATAGCATTGTCATGGTTACACACAACATGCAGCAAGCCGCCAGATCTTCAGATTATACGGCTTTCTTCCTGATGGGTGAGATGGTGGAGTGCCAGCCTACAGGAACGATGTTTACAAGACCAAGCAATCAAAAGACAGAGGATTATATTACGGGGAGGTTTGGTTGATATGGCAGATGTTCGCGGAACTTTTACAAAAGAACTGGCGTTGATACAAAATGACCTGATCACAATGGGCCAGCTCGTTACGCAAGCTTTAGCCGACGCGGTTGAAGCGCTTAAAACAAAGCCAGCCTACAGGAACGATGTTTACAAGACCAAGCAATCAAAAGACAGAGGATTATATTACGGGGAGGTTTGGTTGATATGGCAGAT
>Ga0183099_1000976_pt1 | contig 17762 bp, 11 predicted proteins | sample Biomet1_FD_127788 | JGI IMG/M metagenome (GOLD analysis project Ga0183099, IMG submission 127788) | Microbial communities from bioreactor (seeded with anoxic lake sediment) at LBNL, California, USA - Biofuel metagenome 1 | ecosystem: Engineered > Bioreactor > Anaerobic > Unclassified ... | reverse complement strand
TATAAATCCAATAAAATCAGACTCAATCTGAAAATCAATATCATCAGCATGCATATTATATAAAGGAGTACCAGACAAAGGAGGCATTATTCCATCCGTAAAATTCTTTCTTGCTTGCAAATTAGCATGACAAAGAGGAAATTTCGCATTGGCAAAGCCCTCTGAGAGTTTATCTGCCGATACATTTTGGCCATACTTTTCCATTATCATCATAAAGTTTAACTGACCGTAAATGTCATCTTCCAATAGTGATTCTTCAACCATCTTTGAAGTCCATGGAATTTCTCCATCAAACATCGTCCCAACAGATTTAAACTCCATCTCATGACCACAAGCTACTCCAATCATTTTTCCAGCCCAGCCACCCTCTAGTTTATCTTTTAAGTCCTTTTGAGTTATTATTTTATATCTGTTATCTGCATTTGCGGGCAAAAAAAACAGAAACAATAACGAGAACAACACGCAGTTCTTTTCCATCAGTTACTTATATTTATTTTATACCAATTTCTCTGTATTTTCACCACATCATATTTAAATATTGCTTTATTTTTTATTTACCGTACTAAGATATTTATCTATACCAGATTTCAAATAAGGCCAGTATTCATGCTGTTTTACATGAATAATATCAAATACGAAATACCCATTTCCTGTGTTAATACATGCATCAACAGTGTTAGTAATAGCAGTGCCAACATTCGTTCCTACAGGAACAGTCCAGTTACCTACGTCCGGGCCTCCTGCAAATTTGGTGTCACTCATCAGTAATTCCTTAGCATTCTTACAGAATCCTTGTACATTCCATTCTCCACTTCCATAAACCTGATCTGCTGATGCATAAGCGCCAATCAACATAAAGTCGAAGTGATCTGCATAACCATAGTTTTTATAATTGGTAGTAGCCCATTGAGAATATTTAGCAGCCGTATCATATTTAGGACTTGCCCAGTTAACCCCTGAATCATAGTAAGTAGAATACCATCCACCTACATACACTCCAAACTGAATCTTTGAGTTTACAGATTTAACCGTGGTTCGAGCTTTAACTACAAAGTCATGAATTGTTTTCACCCGGAATTCTAACCATTTTTTAAAGTATTTGGGTAGACTAGATGGTAAAGAATAAGAGTCTGTACCAGGAACTACAACATCAAAGGGAAAATTCGTTACTTTCTCACCAATATACTGTTCAAACTTGAGTTTTGTATATTCTGAAAAATCGCTGGTCAAATTATCAAAACGGCAACGATCAAGAAATATTCCATCTAAATTATACTTTGCCAGATCGCCTAATAAAGTTAGAATAAAGTTTTGTACGTCTTCGTTAACCGGGTTCAGAAACTTGGTAGCATAAGTATCATCTGACACATCCATTTCATTTGCAATACCAGTAGTAAGGTTGAGTGATGTAGCCCAATCTTTCTTTGAAGAATCACGGTAAAGCAATCCCTGCGAATCACCTAAACCATAAAGATACTTGTTCCCTCCTACAAAAGTATTAATAGATGCATGCACTTTTAATCCCAACTCATGACCTATATCAATAAATGCCTGCAGATAATCCCAAGTTGCAGTACGTTCATAGAACTTATATTGACTACCTTCCCACACATCAAGCTTCTTCACCTGATCTACGGCACTCGTTTTAAAAAGAACATCTCCCATGGTAGGACGTACATCTACAACAATGTCGGTAAAGCCTGTCTCTTTTACTTTTGTAAGATCTCTACGGATATTTTCCTGACTATTTGCATAATCCGGGAAATTAGCAGCAGCATCAATCCAAATATAACGAGGTTTAACTCCTGTGTCTGACACATCAGTAGAGTCATTCCATTCCCATTCAGGTATTCCTTTCGTGTCACCACCACAACTAAATAGTAAGGGTAACACCAACGTAGCCAAGCACAACACTGAGATATTTAATAACTTTTTCATATTTTATAGCATTGTAAAATAATCACTTAAGAGAAACTGCAGTAACAATTGAGCGCTGTTTGCCATCACTGGGCTTAATTGTTTCTTTCCCATTAATTAACATACACGAAGAACCTCCTCCATCTAAGTTCAGAGCCTCAGTACATCCAAAGCTTTGAAGTATTTTAGCTTCTTCATCAAGTGTAAAACCAACAACACCCTGAGTCATATTACGTCCTTCGCAGACAAAAAATATAAGTAAACCATTTTTAGTTATACCTATAGATGTTCGAGGATTATTTGACTCTGCCCCAATGCCACTCTCACTATCAAATAACTCTTCTGTGTAAGAATTAAAACATTTGCCTTCTTTTATTAAAACAGGACCGGCACCGATGGCTGTTTTAGCTTTCCAAACGGTTGCCCCTTCAGGAAAACTGGCTGAAGGCATTTGTAAAGGCGGTACTCCCGACTTGTTCTTTGCTGGTGAAGGATAAGCATAAGTTATATTATTATTGGTATAAATCCAGTTTACTTTATAACTACCATCATCCATCAAACCAAAAGCACCACGGGTAGGATAATAAAGTATTGTAGCATTTGAACGATATTCAATTTGATTATTCGGACTGATTACCTTGCCATCGCGGCATAACATACTTAACGAACTACCATCCCAAAAATATCCACCATTCATAACAATCGAAGCTTTTTCCACACTATAAAATTCAGAAGGGGGTTTATAACCTTTAGAGTCACCAAGGACACTAAAAGTAGCACCTTTACTCATATCAGCTACAGCAATGTAAGCTATTGCACTTTTACCCTGTAACGTTGCAGGTGATTTATAGACTCTAATATAAGAAGGTAAATCTCCAAAGTTTTTCTGTAATATCCATCCCTGTGAGATAATCATAGAATCTGGATTAGTTGTATCTACTTTTGGCTCATCCCACTCCCATGCAGGTGTATTGTTACTATCTTTACTGCAAGAAGATACTGTATGTACAAATCCAATAAAACCAAAAGCTATGAAAAATTTAAAAAAATAGTTTTTCATATCCTCATAACTATAAAGAGTTCTTATATCTCTCCGTTAGAAGAGATATAAGAACTTCTATTTAACATTATTTCTTTATACAATCAAATTGATATGCACCTAGTACTTTACAGTTATTATCTATATAGTACAAAGTCAGATTATAACCATCAGCAGATGGAACAAGCAATACATCACCTGTTGCAGAAATGCCATCACCTGCTGTTAAAAATGAGGTTACAGTTGGTGAGAAAACTAATGCCCCTGAAGTATTTATTGCACCAGAGAACTGGCTTGTACTTGTTACATCATACAAATATATTTGTGTATTAATAGCCCACTGCGGGAAATGAGAGACACAACCTAAAGCCAGATAACGAGCACCATTGAATAACTTAACATCAAGGCAATTATTATTATATGCCCATCCACTGCCATCACTTTGAGGTTGCAGGTTTGCAGCAGATGTATTTGTACTTCCATTTATAAAATGCAATACATCTGCATCGTAAAATGAAGTAAAATAACCATCAGTTACATTAGTAGAAGCATAAACGACATCAGAAACAGTGACACCAGAGCTCCATGCAGCAATACCAGAAATTGTAATAACTTCAGGGGTTCCTATGTTACCATTCTTCACAATCCAACGTACAAAGCTATTCGAGCCACCCCAATTAGCAAGTTCTGCACTAATAATTGCATCAGTATCTATATTACCTTGTACAGAAACTTTAGCACCCAAATCCGAACCTGTAGAATTATCATACGACAAGAATAAAACTGGAGCTTTGTTAACCGCATTTGTACGATAGATTTTAAAGGTATTTCCAGTAGCTGCATAATCACAAATCAAAAGATTACCGTTAAGGTCATTCGTAATGCAACCATCTGCTTTTGCAGATCCTAAAGTAATTTGTCCTATTTTAGCGCCTGTTATGCGGTTAAAGTAAGTTGGAGTGACACCATTACCTGTACATAATACTAAATTATTACCTACAACAGCTAAAGAAGCATTGTTGCTTGATTGCCAAGCAATACCGCTATTAGTAAAATCAAATTCAAAAAGTTTCTGATCACTTCCATTTCTGAATCCGTAATTAATCTTCTCCGGAGCTGCCTTAGAAATAATATATTCTTTCTTAGTCACTCCATCATGAGCTGTAACAGTGAGTTTAGTCTCTTGATTCAGGTTTAAAGCTGTTACACGAGGATCGGGAAAGATTGTTGAGTGTGGAGATATCTTTAGATTAACCTTCACAGATGATAGATCTTGAGTAGTGATTAAAGAAATAATCTTGCTATCCTGATCTATAACACCTGTTACTCCAGATATCCCATTTGCTTCATCATCTTGAACTGCAAAATAAGAAATATCACATCCAGTAAGTGCCACAATCTTACCAGTTATGCAGATCTGCTTTTTCTCTCCACGCGCATTGGTAAAAGTGTAATAGTTTTTTTTTGTTAAGTCAATAACTCCTAATTTTGGTTCAATAGAACAATTGCTATCAAATTCACCTACAAGCCTCATCTTAGTTATTGCTGTGGTTAGGTCACTTTCTTGAGGATAATAATAAGGCACCTGAACAACTATATCTGACGACAAATTAGTCACAGTTGTTTTAAATGCAGCTTGTTGATCATCTTTATAGGTGCCTTCAGCAAAATAGGCAGTCACACTATTCAATCCCTCCCCTTGTGCAGTTGAGGTTAATTCATCGGGTGATTGGCAACCAAACATAGTGCTTATTACCCCGATAAGTAATATAATTATATTCTTTTTCATAATGATTTACTTTTTAAAGGTTATCTCCATTCTTCGAATTGCTTAACCGAAGGATTATTATCTAATTCACCTTGTGGAATTGGTATGCGGTAAAGCTTCTCTGGAAAATGACGGTCTTGTTTATCACAATCTACATAAGTGTAAGTAAATGTCCCATTCGCATTTTTATCAATCTTCAGGCCATGTACACGAGATTTTTCATAAGCCGAATGTGCCAATTTCCAACGACGCATATCCCAAAAAAGAAGTCCTTCATAAGAAAGTTCAACTTTACGTTCCTGACGAATAGCAGCCATCAATTCATCACCAGTTTTAGCATTGTATGGCAAGCCTACTCTTGTTCTTATTTGTTTGACTGCATCATTAGCCTTTTCTACATCTCCAGTTTGATAGCAAGCTTCAGCATAATTAAGTAAGACTTCTGCATAACGAATAGATATCCAAGGCTGCGTACTTTTTGAATTTACAGATAAATCATGTGATTCATCAACTAGTTTTCTTAAATAATAGCCTGTGGTGGTTCGTCCTGCCGGAGCCGGGTCATCGCTATAAGAACACCACCCATCAGTTCCGCCAATAAACGGTTCAATAGAACGTCCTTTCCATGAAGCTCCGTTATACAAAACAGATGCCTGGAACCGAGGTTCAAGTTGAGCGTAAGGAGGATTTTCTGTTGTTCCAGTAGTTGAATGCCATTTTGACCAATCAGGAAAACCTCCGGCAGCAAGTTCATAAGATTCAACCATTTCCTGAGTAGGAGTACCCAACCCACCTTGTGACACTCCTGGATCGCCTTTTGGAGAAAATTCATCATCAAAATTATGATAAGGGCTATTTAAATTATAGTCATATTCAAGAATAGCCTCCTTGTTTCCACTATTGGCACCTGTTTTAAATGCATCAGCATAATTATCGGCCAATTCATATTTATTTAGTTTAATTACACTATCAGCAGCAACTTTAGCGACATCCCATTTTTCAGCATAAAGCATTGCACGTGATAGAAGTGCATACGCTGCCCCTTTTGTTACACGACCATATTCACTGTCAGCCCATTCTTTAGGAAGGTTTAATCCAGCAAACTTAAGGTCATTTTCTATCATACTCCAGCCTTCTGTTTCTGTACTTAATGGAGTGTTATTTTGAATCTTATCCAGGTTCTCATCATAAAGAATAACGGTTTTATAACGTTTCACTAATTCAAAGTACAAAAAACCACGAAAAAAGCGTAGTTGTCCTTCAATATGGGCCGTTGTCTGACTATCAAAAGAACTATATTTCTTCATATTACTAATTGCCTCATTTACAAGACGAATACGCACATACAAGTTACTCCAGTCGCCTAAATCATATGAAGCCCAACTTGCAGTCATTGTAGTTGCATACATAAATAAATTACATCTATTCATGTGTGTAAAATTAGTCATCGAACCGTACTTCAACGTTTCTGTAAAACCTTCAGTAAGACCATCTACCGATTGACCTAAATCAAAACTTCCGTAGATTCCTATGTTCTTATAAAAATCATTTACTGCCAGGTTTGCATAATCTGAATTACTCCATATTAACTGGTTAGAGACCCTATCTGTAGGAGTTATATCAAGAGAATCAGTACATCCGGCAAAAGAGAGTGAGCAACCTAAAATTACTGCACTTAATACTTTTATATTTAAATGTTTCATATTTTAATATATTAGAATGTAAGAGTAATACCTGTCATAAATGTCCTCTGCTGAGGATAATATCCATTATTTACGCCCGGAGATTCAGGATCAATGCCCTGAGGGAGACCCGATAAAGTGAATAAATTAGATCCTTGCACAAATACTCTCAACTTATTTACTCCAATTCTATTCATTAATGACTGAGGAAGAGAATAACCTATCTGAACAGATTTTAGACGAATGTATTTACCATCACGGAACCAGAATGTAGAACCTAATCCATTGTTATTATGTGGATCATTCACAGTTAAACGTGGATAAGTACCGCCAGTATTGTCTGGTCTCCAAGCATTCTCAACTAAATAACGTGGTGAATTTCCACCCTCTTTAAATGTTTGAGTAAAGATTGTATTATCGTCATACCCATTATAGTAAGTACCTGTTAGAGATACATCACAAATAGCGCCACCTGTTAGCTGTGCATTAAAATCTAATCCGCACCAATCACCAAAAAGATTTAAACCACCAACAAGTTCCGGACGGTTGGATCTACCAACAAAGCCTTGATCCTCATATCCAATATTGCCATCACCATTAAGGTCTACATATTTGATATCTCCGGGACGAGCTCTGTCACCACCAAAAATTCTAGGAGAATTATCTATTTCTTCTTCGCTTTGAAAAAGTCCGGATGCAGTCCATCCCATCTTAGCACCATAAGTTTGTCCAGTAACCTTTTGATAACTAGGCACATTAGGGCTATCAGGATAACGTAACCAACGGCTCTTTGCATAAGTAATATTTAAGCTTGTACCATAATTAAATGCTCGTTTTCCTGTACCAATATGGTTCTTATGGCTCAATAATATCTCAATACCCTTACCATCAATCTTGCTATAGTTCTCATAGCTAGGATAATATTCTCCCATTGAAGGTGGATAACCACTATTCATATGTGTTAATATGTCATATGTGTAGTTATAGAATAAATCGAATTCCAAACCCAACATGCCTTTCCACATACTTAGATCAAATCCTGCATTATAAGATAAAGTACATTCCCAGGTTAGATTTGGATTTGCAATGACACCTGTAGCTAATGAACTTTGACGGGTATTACCCAAAACTACTGCGCTGGAATTGCTATAAGTGCTTAAGTATGAATAGGCAGGAACTCCATCATTTCCTAATAAACCAACAGATGCGCGTAATTTCAAATTATCAATATTTTCGAAGTTCTTCATAAAATCCTCGTTTGACATTCTCCAACCAGCAGAAAAAGAAGGGAAGAAACCCCAACGTTTATTGCTTACATTGCCCGAGAATTTATATGAGCCATCATAACGACCAGTAAATTCGGCTAAGTATGTATCATTATAATCATATTTAGCACGGAAAACATAACCGACACTTCTTGTATGATCACTTGATCCTGCAATTGGACTATTATCTGGCTGAGCAAAACTTAGCTCTGGTAATTCGGCGAAACTAAGATTTTTTCCATAAGCTGAAAAATTATTAGTTTTCTTATCTCGAAGTTCAAGCAGCAACATTGCATCAATATGGTGTTTTTTTGCAATAGTAGTATTATAGTTTAAACTTCCCTGACCAACTAATTGAGTAAATTCAGCATCTCCCTCTCCTAAAGTCATATAAGTGGTACCACGTGGATCAATTACCTTTTGGTAAGAAATATCAGGATTTGTAGTATCCGGTTTTTTTGCAATCATTACATAATATGGAGTACTGAGATTCTTATTGCGTGATGTCTCAAAATCATATGCGCCTGTGAACTTAGCACTCAGTCCCTTCACCCAAGGCACATTATATTGTAACGTAACATTACTTTGTAAATCAAGGGTATTTGTTTTATACTTACCGGAATTATTAATAGCAGCCAACGGGCTATTAGGTTGATTACTATTATTGGGCGTTCCTACAGGAAGTCCATTATACTCTTCCGGAAGGTAAGGATGACTAGCTATGGCTTGTTGAGCTATTGACATCCAATAGCCCTCACTTTCACCTGATCCTCCTGCTGAGAACGCTGGATTATTTTTACGACCTACCTGACCTGCAACACCAACTGTCAACTTCCAGTTATTTGCAATATCAGCATCAATATTTGTACGCAAATTATAACGATCATAAAGATAATTATTAATATTACCTTGTTGCCCCATATAACCCAGAGAAGTGAAATACTTTATTTTATCTGTTCCACCCTGAGCGGTAATACTGTGCTGTTGATTGTGCCCTGTTCCAAAAACCTTCTTTATCCAATTCGTATTTCCCCAACCATCAGTATCATCACCATTTGTCATCTTTGTAATATCTGCTTGTGTAAAGATGGGCTGATTTCCATCCATTTCTAATCCCTTATTATAATAGTACGCAAAACTAGGGCCATCAAGGAATTCGGGAAAATTAGCATTCTGAGAAATACCGTAAGAACCACTATAAGTTATTTGTGATTTGCCTTCACGCCCTTTCTTTGTAGTGATAATAACTACACCTCCGGCACCTTTTAAGCCGTAAACAGCGGCAGAAGCACCATCCTTCAATACAGAAACTGTTTCAATATCATTAGGATCAATATCATTAATGGAACGTGGCATTCCATCAACAATATAAGTCGCACCATAAATTGAACCACGAATTGTCAAGTTTGCCTGGTCTTCTCCGGGCTGACCGGAAATTTGTACAGACTGAATACCAGGTAACCGACCACCAAGTAAACTAGATACATTAGTAGATGGGGCTTTAAGCAATTCATCTCCTCTGATTTGTGATACAGAACCAGTCAATGAAGACTTCTTTTGAGTTCCATAACCTACTACTACTACTTCATCGATTGCCTTGGCATTATCTTTTAGAATTACTTTTAACGCTATTTTTCCTTTTAAAGCGACTTCTTGTTTTTCATAGCCAATAAAAGAAAAAACCAACGTTACATTTGAGTTAGGAACTTTCAAAAGGAATTTTCCATTCATATCTGTGATAGTTCCATTTGTCGTCCCTTTAACAGCAACAGAAGCACCAATCAATGGTTCATTCTGAGAGTCAGAGACAGTACCGGTAACACTCACCTGAGCGTGCATACTCATTAAGAATAACGAGCATACGAAAGAAGCAAGTAGCCTCCCTCCCCATTTTACTTTTCTTTTCATATTACAAAATTTTAAGGTAAATAAAGATGTTATTTTCTTCAATTAAGGTTTTTCATATTCGAAAATGTTCTCGATAGCGTTCGTACAAGTGTCCGGCTTGCAAATAAGTGGAATTGGGGCTCATAAAATGAGAGAACTCAAATGTTATAGCATTTTCCATACCTGCTTTCCGTGCAGCTTCTAGTTTCAACAAAAGTTTTTCCCACTTTATTGGGAGAAAACGAATGGGCATATCTCGGTCAAATGACTCGATATTTGTCCAGCATTTCATATTGTATTTATCAGCTAATTTCTTATTGATAACTAAATAGTCGTACAATTCATGGTAGTCTACCTGGCCATCCTGAAATGCCATAATGTCTACTGCACCTTTCACATTGCTTAGAATTTCATCCCATTCCTCTTCATGCTCTTTTACTGTAAGGGCTTTGTCACTACCAGACATTACCTGATCAGTCTTCACTCCATGAATATAAGGTGAAACAAGTGTAGTTAGATTACCAGAAACATCCTTGGCATGTTTACCTACCTGAGCATATATTTTAGACATATTCTTTGTCCGACGACTGATTTCCTGTGAAAGATACCAACCTTGAAAAGACTTATGATGCCCATACTTCTTCCAAACTTCATCAATAAGACTCATATTCAGATCGATTTCTTTTTGAAACTTACCTTCTATCCAGTATTTGCCGGAATCATACATTCCAAAATAGAATGCCATGTTATGCTTATCTGCTAAAGTCAGAAACATTTCCACAAGGTCAACAGGAGGATAATACACATCTTCACTTTTTAGAATAGACTCAAACGGAGCTGCAATCCATCGGGCCAAACCGGAACGAATCATAACCACTGTATTAATTCCCATTTTCTTCATAGCAAGAAAGTCTTTATTCCAATCCTTGACTCCCCAGTTCTGGTGAGGAATATCCCAACTGATTTCATCAAGAAAGGTAGCACGGATAGGCATTCCTTTCATCACATTTGGAGTGATAAAAGAGTCTCTATCAGTTGTATCAAAAGCTGACTGAGTAGACTCAATCATTTTGCCGGAAGCAAATAGCTTTTGACCTGCTAATAAAGAAGATGCGGCCAATACTCCTTTCAGAAAATTTCTACGTTGATTGATCATACAGTCTTAATTAGATCTATTTTTCATTATTATATTTGTAATTGAACTCATTTTTTATTTCAACTGTTCCAATACCTGCCAGCATTGATAAAGTCCGCGTGGTACATGGAAACAGCCTTTCCATTTACCACCCTTGAGAGGAAGAAGGACTTCTCCGCGGCGATTTAGGTAACCAAACCATTCCGGATATTCAGGATCTTTAAAGTGCGTCCATACATAGTCGTGCACTTTTTCAAACCATTCCAGACACTCTTTAGAACCTGTCAGTTGGTAACCTTTAAGCAGTGAAATCATGGCTTCTATATGTACCCACCAAAGTTTCTGGTCCCATTCTAATTGCTGAGTTGGATGTCCGAGCCGATCCATAAAGTAATAGATACCACCAAACTCTTTATCCCAGCCATAGTTTAGCATAGTAAGAGTAATGTTTTTTGCTTTCTCAATCAGATCGGGACGATTAAGACGTTTCCCCAGATCCATGATAAACCACATCGCTTCAATGGAATGCCCAGGATTAACAACTCTTCCATCAAAGGAATCGGAAAGTTCACCGTCCATGGTTACATTTTCAATGATTATTCCGCCTAATTCGGGACGGTAAAAAACATCCATTACTTCATGAACACATGTTTCAATAGTCTTATTCAGAAAATCTTTATCCAGCAATGGTTCTATTTCCAAAGCCAGATTACAAAGGATCATTGGCAAGGCAAAGTTCTTTAAATCACGTGTTCCAGGATGTACTTTATTCCACTTTCCTTTGGGATTATCAACTTTGGAAAGAATAATATCGAATGTTTTTTTCGCAATCTCGGCATATTCCTTATTCCCGGTAGCTATACTTAACTGTCCGAAAGCCATAGTGGCAAAAGTATACGAAAAGATATTGTAAGGCTCAATCAGCGGGTTTCCTTGTCTATCAAGAGAAAAATACCAATTGTAATTGCCATCATGACCGTACTTCTTAAGGAATTCTCCTCCCTGCACTGCACAGTCCAACCATTCCTGTTTTTTCTCTACTTTATTATACAACATAGAGAACATCCACACTTCACGACCTTGAAGCCATATAAACTTGTCGGTATCAAAAACAGAGCCATCTCTATCCAGACAACTAAAATAACCTCCAAACTCTTTGTCCTGTGAGTTTTCGAGCCAGAAAGGAAGAACGCTGTTCAAGAGTTCATCTTTGTATTGTTTTGCCAAGCTTTTAAAGTCCATAATATTGTTTTTTAATATTCTTTTATTCTATTATTTAGGTAATTTCTCAGGTTATGTTTAAAATTAGATGTACACCTTTTAATTATTAAGTCTACAGTTTTTATAAAATAAATGTAGAGTATTCTATATCTAAGTGTACACCTAAATAAAAAGATAACCTTTAATATGATCTTACTTATCCCACATCTTTTCGATCTCTTCCAGTGATTTTCCGGTAGTTTCAGGTACAAGTTTCCAAATGATTAACATGTAAGGTACACACATCACGGCAAACAAAATAAATGTTCCTGCCGGAGTGAGATTTTCAAGCATCCAGGGAGTAAGCTGACCAATAAGATAAGTTCCTATCCACAAAGAGAATCCAGCAATGGACATAGCCAATCCACGGACTTTAATGGGATACATTTCGGAAAGCAGCACCCAGATTACTGCACAAATAGAAACGGCACAACAGAAAATGTATGCAAGAAAGCAAACAAGAAGGAATATATTTGGAATGCCTAATTCTTTACCCTCAATAAAGTAAAAGGCAATGAAAAATAAGGTAACAATCATGCCGGACACACCATAGTAAACAAGTTTCTTACGTCCTACCCTGTCAATGATTGTCATTGCCAGAACTGTAGTAAGCATATTAACCGCTCCTACCAATACTTGATAGAATAATGAGTCACCATTGGACAGTCCGCTACTTTCAAAGATTGTAGGTCCGTAATAGAGCACCGCATTTACTCCCATAAATTGTCCCAAAATTGCAATAGCCACTCCAATAAGCACCGCTTTGAAAATTCCGGGTTTCAAGATTAATCTCCATTCAGACTTGGTCTCTGACTGAGAGGCTTGTCTGGTTTCATTAAGTTCAAATTGAGCATCTTCTTCGTTTCCGTAAATACGCTTCAAAATACGTTGAGCAGGTGATTCTTTTTTCTTAAGGATTAACCAGCGTGGACTTTCAGGGATGAAAAAGATAACAATAAAGAACAGTAATGCAGGAAGAGATTCCATTCCTAACATTCCTCTCCATGCTTCTGTATAGAAAATTTTCAGCAATGCAGGATGAGAAAGATTTGCTGCTCCATCCAAAGAATATTGCAACAACCAATAATTTACCAAATAAGCTCCCAAAAAACCAACAGTGACAGCGAGTTGGTAAAGGGAAACAAGACGGCCTCTATATTTTGCAACAGAAACCTCAGAGATATAAAGCGGAGAGATAATAGATACTACCCCAATACCGACACCACCAATGATACGATAAAGCACCAATTGATTAAAATCGCAAGAAATAGCACAACCAATTCCAGAAACAGAGAAAAGGATGGCAGAAAGGATCATGGTTTTCTTTCTTCCAAATTTGTCACTTAAAACTCCTGCACAAAGAACACCGGCAATTGAGCCTACCAATGCACAACCCACAAACCATCCTTGCTGAATGGAATCAAGAGAAAAAAGAGACGTTACCTGCGCAATTGTACCGGAGATAACTGCCGTATCGTAGCCGAAAAGGAATCCTCCCAATGCGGCTACAATCGACAGAAAGATAACATAACCAATATTAACAGTAGATTTCATCGTGTTTTATTTTATATCAAAATATTCTTTATAACGGTTGTAAAGATGTCCGGCCTGAGCATAAGCTGATTGTGGACTCATAAAGTGCGAGAATTCAAAAGTTATTCCTTTGTCGTATCCGGCACGCTTAGCAGCTTCCAGTTTCAGACGAAGTTTATCGAACTTGATAGGAAAAAACTTAATAGGCATGTCGCGATCAAAAGATTCTGCATTCGTCCAACACTCCATGTGATACTTATCTGCCAGTTTCTTGTTCACAGAAAAGAAAGCATCCAATTCGTCATAGTCAATGTGGCCGTCTTGAAAAGCACAGGCATCTACCACATCGTGAATGCCGTCAAAAATTTCATTCCATTCCCTTTCGTGTTGATCCACAGATACCGCATCAGATTTACTTAATCCTGAGCCACTTGCCATAACAGCTTTCTTACCGTCAATCCATGGAGAGATAAAAGTAGGCAGACCGCCAGAAACATCCTTGCATTGTTTACCCATATCGTGAAAAGCGCCAATTGCACCTTTTGTAGCACGGCTAATTTCTCCACTGATGTACCATCCGCCAAAGCTTTTGTACTTGGAACCGTACTTGCGCCACACCTCTTCTATCACATATTTATTATCTTCCACTTCCCAGGACATATCACCTGTATCCCAGTAACGACCAGAGTCATACAGTCCAAAGTAGAACTTCATACCATACTTTTCGGCTAGTCGAAGATACATATCCAGTAAATCAACGGAAGGCATATAACATCCTTTTTTCTTGAGCAGATACTCTGAAGGATAGGTCACAAACTTACGATAACCGGAGCGAATCATGATTACTGTATCAATGCCCATGCTCTTCATATACCGGAAGTCCAGATCCCATTCTTTCTCTCCCCAGTTTTGATGAGGAATATCATGCGAAATCTCATCAAGAAAAGTACCGGTAATCTTTAGCCCATTATTTTTTGGTACAATTAGTTTGCTTTCAATAGAACTGTCAGATTCCAGTCCTCCTCCTCTGCCTATGCTCTCCTCTTCCTTAAATCCCATCAGGGAAGGGATCACCATTGCGGAAGCTCCAGCCAATGCGGCTTTCTTCAGAAAATCTCTACGTTCATTTCTTTCCATAATATCTTAATACATTAAAGTTATTTGTAATTTCCGCGCAGGTCAACCTCTTTCTTGTTGAAAGGATCGAGTAACTGATCAATCAGCACTGCCATCTCTCCACGTTTTATTTCTTTATTGAGTTCAAAAGCGTTCAGTCCACAATCCAAATAAGCTTTTCTAGCCAGCTCAGTTACTTCGCCATTGAAGGTTATATTCTCTGTTTTAGCAATTTTCTGAATCAGATCTAAGGCCTCCTGCAAAGTCATCGTTTTCTTATTTGTATCATAAACAGCCGATGGATAAACATCCTTTAATCCGTCCAATTCAGAGGTAAGCAATAAAGTATCTGCACGCAACCAGGTCTGGTTAGACCAATCTACATTCTTGCCTACCCCTTTAAGGATACCTGTTGAACCTATTCTTTGATATGGTTTAAATAATGGGCTCTCTACTTTAACATCAAGATATGGAAGAAGAAATCCTCCGGCAGCCAGAATTGCATTCTGAACATTACGAACAGAAACTTCTCTAACATTCTTTTGCTTCTTTACAGACAGAGCAGCCAAAGCTCCGGCAGCCTGACCTATCTGTAAAACAACCGGTTGTAAACGGGTAGTACCATTTGCAAGATTAGAAACAGAAATAGATTTTTCCGCCACAACAAGATCATCAACCTCTTTTGGAATCAATGTTCCCAAAGGTAATCCAAAGGAAGGGATAGGATAAAAATAAAGGTTAGGTAATTCATCATATCCCTGATAACGGGTATGATGATGGTCTACAGGATAATCTCCCACAGCAATGCAGGTTCTGTATAATTTATCCGACTGGTTATAAGGTTTAGCTATATCATTCAATGTAAAACGTACTTCACCGTGAATTCGTCTCGATTCTCTATGATAAGGTATAAAAGGAAGCTTATCAGCAGTAGGATATTCATCATCTGCCAGCCCCAAAGTTTTCAGGCCCAGTTCCTTTTGCATAAAATAAAGAAAACACATTGTATATCTTTTTGCGTATTTTAAAGCCTCAACACGCTCAGCAGGTGTCATTTCTACAAGGTTAATATAATAATCATTCCCTTCTATCGGCCAGTTAATCATATACTTATTATTAGGAAGCTTTCCGTAAGTCAGCATCATATCCTTAGACCACAAACGATCTGGTTCTTTGGGTTTAATGCAAACCTGGCTGGCGCAAGCACAAGCAAATTGAGCAGAATCATATCCTTCCGGGCGGGGAATCGTTACATCCTTTCCATAATCTTTGAGGATAGCAACATATGTAATGTCTTGTACTATATTATTTTTGTTTTCCGGAGCAATAGATTCTTTAGTATCCATGCGACTTTCCATACCTATATCATATTTCACTCCGCATAACTTAGCTATATCACCCAACTCAGTAGCATCAATAAGGACTTTAGCTTCAACCTTTTTCAGCACATTTCCAGTTTTAACAGTTACCAACCAGTTCTTACCGTCTTTTTTTATCTTTTCCACTGTGGTTTCTTTCCAAACCTTGAGACCATGTTCCCTGTTAACCATTCCAGTCAGGATTTTGTTTCCCACAGAAGGTTCAAACAACACATTACTCACCCAACCAGTCTTCAGTGAATCCAGTCCACCATAATAATCAATAAGAGATTGCTTGAATTCGCCCCAAAGTCCGGCAGGTAGTTCATAATTCCCGTCTACTGCACTAACTCCGGCAGAAGTTAACATTCCACCCATCCAAGGAGTTTCCTCAACTATTAAGGTGCTCACCCCCATTCGTGAAGATTGAATACCGGAAGTTATGCCACTGGCACCCCCGCCAATAACAAGAACATCTACCTGAGTTTCAGATAAACTTTTGCAGGAACTGAAAAATAGTATGCAAATACTAAAAAAGATAGTTGATATCAGTTTCATAGTATTTAATTAGATTAAAGGTTTGTAAATGAACAACAATATTAATATTACATTCAAGCGCTACAAATATACAATATTTTATTATATAAGCAATACTTAAACTATTTTTTTTAATTAGTAGATGCTATATATCATATTATTGTGCATTAATTAAGTGAAAAACAAAAATAAAAAGCTTTTTTTTACTTCTAAATAATAAATATATGAGCAGACATTAAAACAATAAAATCATATTTTTTTTAATCATCAATACACCCTTTACTTAATCTTATATAATATTGAACTATTTATGTGTTCTTTAATTAACACAGTGATTAGTAAATAATTAGAGAATGGCTTTCTTTGCAATTGATCGACAGTGGCCTTTTTTTTGTTTTATTAGCGGATATTGCAATAATATTTACTGAATATTTGTTTCTTTTGTAGTATGACTAAATTGAGTAATACGACAGAAAGAGGTGACGGACTGCCGCTTCCTAAGCGTTATTGGGCTATTCTGGCCATTGCGCTTGGTGTGTCAGTTTCTGTACTTGACGGTACCATTGCTAATGTGGCACTGCCAACCATTGCACAGGACCTAAATACTTCGCCCACAAATGTTATTTGGGTAGTAAATGCTTATCAGCTGGCAATAACCATCTCGCTGTTGTCTTTTTCTTCTTTGGGAGATATTTTCGGTTATCGCAAAGTGTATCTTTTCGGGCTTTCTCTATTCACTTGTTCATCATTGGCTTGTGCTCTTTCCGATTCTTTTCTCACATTAACGCTGGCTCGTGTTTCGCAGGGATTTGGTGCTGCAGCAATTACTAGTGTAAACACAGCTCTGCTGAGGGTAATCTATCCACAGCGTCATATTGGGCGGGGCATGGGAATAAATGCACTGGTTGTTGCTTTTTCTTTGGTCAGTAGGACCTACCGTAGCTTCCTTGATTCTGGCATTTGCACACTGGAACTGGTTGTTTGCCATAAATATACCTATCGGTATACTGGCTTTATACATTGCATTCAGGCATTTGCCATATAATCCGCAAAAGACCGGCGAGCGGAAGTTTGACTATCTGAGTAGTGTTGCTAATGCAGTGACTTTTGCTTTGCTGATTTTTACTTTGGAGGGAATCACTCACGAGCAACAATTACATTTCATCATTATGGAATTTATTGCGTTATTAATTGTGGGATTCTTCTTTATACGCAGACAACTGAAACAGAAAAATCCACTTTTACCCGTTGACCTGCTTCGTATT
>Ga0183099_1000975_pt1 | contig 17789 bp, 16 predicted proteins | sample Biomet1_FD_127788 | JGI IMG/M metagenome (GOLD analysis project Ga0183099, IMG submission 127788) | Microbial communities from bioreactor (seeded with anoxic lake sediment) at LBNL, California, USA - Biofuel metagenome 1 | ecosystem: Engineered > Bioreactor > Anaerobic > Unclassified ... | reverse complement strand
ACACTTTACAAATGGGAATAAGGACGAAGGTGAAAATGCTGAGGTTGCGGACAACCCCGGCGGAGTAAGTGCGGACGTAAATGGGGCGGCAACTGACACTGCGAAAGCAGAAAAGAACGTAACAAGCAATGACAATTCTGCGGGAGAGAAGACCCCGACTAAACAGCCTTCCGAAAATACACCGCAACCGAATTCCGGCAAAGCTGCTGAGACAGAAACTGGGTCCAAAGACGCAAAAACGACCCGCCAGTGCCGAAGTAGAATACCCAACCGAACCGGAAGGAAATACAGGCTATTCTCTCTATGTGAAGCCGGTAAACGGTTATATCTCCAAGGAATTTTCCCCGGATGAGCTTATTTATTCACCGACCATGTACGATTACAGAACGCACAGCGGGATTGATATCACAGGCGACCTCGGTGCACAGGTCAAAGCCTTTGCCGCCGGAAAAGTAACAAAGGTCTATGATGATCCACTGATGGGAAAAACCGTAATCATTGATCACGGTGACGGCATTACGTCCTGTTATATGAATCTGTACGAAACTATTCCGCCAAATATTACAGTTGGAGCTTCGATTAATGTAGGCGAAGTGATTGGCGGTGTTGGGGAAAGCGCAATCTGCGAAGTTGCCGAAGTCCCCCATTTACACTTTGAAATCAGAAAAGCTGGTATTCCACAGGATCCAAGCATTTATCTACGACAAAGTAGTCTTGATACCGAAACAAAATAAGTGTTACAGATCGAATCAGGGGGATGCTTTTCATCCCCCTTTTTTATTTTTCGCTTTTTAATTTAATGATTTTATCTCTAAAATATGCAGCACTCTCAAAATCAAGCCGTTTTGATGCTTCTTTCATCTGGTCGGAAAGCATAGCAATCATCTTTTCCTTTGATTTTTTGGTCAGCTTTTTTTCACTCTTTTTATCCGCTTCCCCATGAACAGTTAAATCAAGAATTTCGCGAACTTCTTTGCGGATTGTTTTAGGAATGATTCCGTGCTCCACATTATACTTCACCTGCTTTTCACGGCGGCGATTTGTTTCATCAATTGCACGTCTCATTGATGGCGTGATGGTGTCAGCATACATAATTACCCTGCCTTCGACGTTTCTCGCCGCACGTCCGATGGTTTGTATCAGTGAGGTGTCACTGCGCAAGAACCCTTCACGATCGGCATCGAGGATGGCAACAAGTGACACTTCCGGCAAATCCAGCCCCTCCCTCAATAGGTTGATTCCGATCAGCACATCGTAAACGCCAAGTCTTAAATCACGCAGCAATTCCATTCTCTCAATCGTTTCCACGCTAAAATGCATATAACGGCATTTCACACCGTTATTCTCTAAATATTCGGATAAATCCTCTGCCATCTTTTTTGTCAAGGTTGTAATAAGAACTCTTTCCTTCTTTTCTACCCTGAGATTGATTTCGCCGATCAAGTCATCTATCTGTCCCGCAACCGGTCTTACCTCAACCTCTGGATCGACAAGACCGGTTGGGCGAATCACCTGTTCCGCAATTACACTTGCATGGTCCCGTTCAAATTGTGCTGGCGTTGCGCTGACATAAATCACTTGATTTACTTTCTCCCGAAATTCATCGAAAACAAGAGGACGGTTATCAAAAGCCGAAGGAAGACGAAACCCAAAATCAATCAAATTTTTCTTTCTTGCACGGTCTCCGCCGCTCATTCCCCTTACCTGAGGAAGCGTTACATGCGATTCATCGATAAACATGAGAAAATCTTTCGGAAAATAATCAAGCAACGTATACGGAGTGCTTCCCGGCGTACGTCCCGACAAAACGCGGGAATAGTTTTCCACCCCCGAGCAATATCCGATTTCTCCAATCATTTCCATATCATATCTGGTGCGCTCCTCAATACGTTGCGCCTCAATCAATTGGTTGTTCGCTTTAAAAAACGCAACACGCTCCTCTAATTCTTCTTCGATTTCATGCAGAGCACCCTCTCGTTTTTCGCTTGATGTCACATAATGGGTTGCGGGATAAATCACAGCTCTTGAGAGATTTGCTATCATCTCCCCTGTAACAATATTGATTTCCGACACCTTTTCGATTTCGTCACCGAAAAATTCCACCCGAATAGCCGTAGAATTGGATTGTGCAGGAAAAACCTCGACAACATCACCGCGCACTCTGAATTTATTTCGTTCAAAGTTCACATCATTGCGCTCATATTGGATTCCGACAAGCGCACCCATAAATCGGTCTCTTGAGATTTGGCGGCCCGGAGAAGCAGATACCACCATCCGCTGGTATTCTTCTGGATCACCAAGTGTATAAATACACGATACGCTGGAGACAATGATGACATCTCTGCGTTCAAATAATGCACTCGTCGCACTGTGTCGCATTTTATCAATTTCTTCATTAATTGCACTGTCTTTTTCAATATATACATCTTTGCCCGGAATATAAGCTTCCGGCTGGTAATAATCATAATAACTTACGAAATATTCCACTGCGTTATCTGGAAAAAATTCACGAAACTCGGTACAAAGTTGCGCTGCAAGTGTTTTATTATGTGCAAGCACCAAGGTCGGGCGGTTTAGGTTTGCTATGATATTTGCCATGGTAAATGTTTTTCCAGAACCAGTTACCCCAAGCATAATTTGTTCCTTTTCGCCGTTTTTAATTCCCTTCGTCAATAATTCAATCGCTGCCGGCTGGTCTCCCGAAGGTTTCATTTCACTTTTTAATATGAATTTTTTATTGTCCACTTTTTTCACCAACCCTTTACGTATTATTATATAGAAATGTTTGCTTTTTTTGTGAATGTTATGTTAATTTGATAATTGACAATTTTGGGATTTTTTGTTATACTATTACTTATTAAAGTATGTGGAGATAAATATGACATCAACCGTTTATTCAGCAGCAGTACGAGGAATTGACGGCTACATTGTTGATGTAGAATGTTACGGTGTAAATACCGTTCCAAAATTCGACATCGTCGGGCTTCCCGACAACGCAGTCAAGGAATCGTATAATCGAATTAAAGCCGCAATCAAGACGCAGGGCTTTGAATTTCCTTTAATGGCAATTACAATCAATCTTGCCCCAGCTGACCTGTTAAAACACGGGACGGCTTATGATCTTGCAATTTTAATTGCAGTTTTAAAATGCACCATTCTTGCTGATTATAACTTTACAGATAAATGTTTTCTCGGGGAAGTCTCCTTAAACGGAAATATCCGCTCGGTCACCGGGATTCTTTCCATGTGTCTTGCTGCGAAAGAGGCAGGCTTTCGAGAGATCTATGTTCCAATGCAAAACGCACCCGAAGCAGCCGTTGTTGATGGAATCTCCGTATTCGGAATTTCCGACATCGCAGCACTGATTCATCACTTAATAGGAATTCACGTTCTTTTACCGGAACATTCGGACAAAGAAAGCATGTTTCAACTTTCGTATGACGGCATTCCCGATTTTTGCGATGTCAAAGGACAGGAAAATGCGAAGCGTGCCCTGGAAATAGCAGCGGCAGGAATGCATAATGTCTTATTAATCGGTCCACCTGGAACAGGAAAGAGTATGTTGGCGAAACGCCTTCCCGGTATACTCCCCCCATTATCCTTTGAAGAGGCAATCGAAACAACAAAGATTCATTCGGTGGCAGGCTGTTTAAAAGGCGGTAAGGCACTCATCACAAGGCGCCCTTTCCGATCGCCGCATCACACCATGTCGACAGCGGGACTTGCTGGGGGCGGAACCATTCCGATGCCGGGGGAAATTTCCCTTTCACACACCGGTGTTCTGTTTCTCGATGAACTTCCCGAATTCAACAAGGATGCAACCGAAAGTCTGCGCCAGCCGCTTGAGGATGGCAATATTATTTTGACCCGTGCCAGCGGCAGATTCGAATATCCCGCAAGTTTTATGCTTGTCTGTGCAATGAATCCGTGTAAATGCGGATATTATGGGCATCCCACAAAACAGTGTACCTGTGGGCAGGCTGTTATCTCAAAATATCTTTCTAAAATATCAGGACCTCTTCTTGACCGGATGGATATTCAAATAGAAGTTTCATCCTTAACTTATGATAAATTATCCGATAAAACGCCGTCTGAAGCTTCCGAAAAAGTGAGGGCACGTGTTGAAAAAGCAAGGGAAATCATGTTCCGCAGATATAGGGGAACCGGGATCGTTTCAAATGGTTCACTGACACCAGCCATGATTCGGGAATACTGTGTTCTCGATGATGGTGCGGATGAAATTATGCGTGCCGCATTTGACAAACTCGGCTTATCCGCAAGAGGATATGACCGAATTCTGCGTGTCGGACGCACCATTTCTGATATGGCGGACAGTGAAAAAATAAAAAAGGAGCACATTGCCCAGGCAATACAATTTCGAAGTCTTGATCGAAAATATTGGAAAAATTTTTAATTTACATATTTATTCGCTGAGAAAAGCAAACATCACTTTACATAATATTTTTTCAATATCGTGAATTCACACCACTAAACTGTGGAAAACCCTGTGGATAATGTGTAAAAGATTTTAGTTTTTGCGTAAGATATAGAGATTCTTGCAGTTTTCCACAGGTAAGGTGTGGAAAACTTCGTTGTCCTGTGGAAAAAATAATTGCGAATCTATGTTGTGCGTTGATTCCTTTTATTTGCGGTATAATAATTAATTTAAATTGTATAATATACAAAATTCGACAATCATATTGATCAATGGAATTCTTTGGAGGTTTATAATGTGGATTTGCCCAAAATGCAAAACTCATAATCAAGGTGAGGTTTGCAAATCTTGTAACTATATGTATGAGCACAGTAGAGTGGTTGACCCCGACCCTGCCGAGGGCGTCATTCTGCAAGTAAATAACAAAGTAAAGCCTAAAAAAAAGAGAAAAATTGAATACAGTAACAAGCTTACAGGCGATGTCATTCTCTCAAAGTCTAAGAAAAAGCGGGCAATGCGCAGACGAACGAAACTGATTATTGCTGCCTCTGTTTTTTACTTTATTGCAATGGCGGTTTTGGCTGGTTATAATCTGTTTTACAAAAAGCCCGACAACAAAAACATCAAGCAAATCAAGACAGTTGTCGGTGATACCGATTCATCAAAAAGCAATCAGCTTCAAAGCCCAAATATACCTGAGGCAAATCAACCCATTTCTTCTGTTCCTGTACCGAATACAACAGCCCCCTCTGACACACAAACCACGCCCCCTGTTGCAAGTTCTCCAGAAGTGCAAGTGGCGCAAAAACCTGCCGAAAAACCGGCAGTTGCAACAGAAAATAAAAACCCTGCAGATAGCGAAGCTACTGCTACTGCCGAAAGCAAGAATGTTTCGATCGGCATTACTTCATATGGCGAGGTAACACAGGAAAACGCCACACAATATAATATTCCACGTGGAATCATGGTTTTAAAGGTCACCCCCGGCAGTCCCGCCGAAAATGCAGGACTTCAATACGGAGATGTCATTATCAAATACAATGGCACAAAGGTGCTTTACGCAGATGATATACGGTTGTTAAAAGAAGGCGGTTCCACTGGAGATCAGGCTGTTTTAACTATGTTTCGCACCGAAAAAGGCGAATTTAATGTTATTATAAAGTTGTCATAACATAATTTGCCGATTTACAAATATCATTTGTAAACGCAGTGTAAAAAATGATAAAAATATAAGCAAACCTATGGAAAATAATATTTAGGTATGCTATAATATTTGGTACGAGTGAAAAAAAAACAAATTTCAGGAGGTAAAAACTTCACATGAGCAAAAAATATGTATATCTTTTTAGCGAAGGCAGCGGAAAAATGCGCGAGCTTCTTGGCGGCAAAGGTGCAAATCTTGCCGAAATGACAAACCTCGGCATGCCAGTTCCACAGGGCTTCACTGTTACCACAGAAGCCTGTACCCAGTATTATATTGACGGGGAAAAAATCAACGGCGATATTCAAGCTGAAATCATGGAGTATATCACGAAGCTTGAAGGAATTTCAGGAAAGAAATTCGGCGATTTAGAAAATCCTCTTCTCGTTTCTGTTCGTTCCGGTTCAAGAGCCTCTATGCCCGGCATGATGGACACAATCCTTAATCTCGGATTGAATGACCAAGTTGTTGAAAGCTTCGCAAAGAAGACAAACAATCCCCGTTTCGCATATGACTCCTATCGTCGCTTTATTCAAATGTATTCCGATGTCGTTATGGAAGTCGGCAAGAAATTCTTTGAAAAATTAATCGACGAAATGAAGGAAGCAAAGGGCGTCACATTGGATACCGAGCTTGATGCGGATGACTTGAAGAAATTGGCACAGTCCTTTAAAGCAGAATACAAGTCAAAAATCGGAAGCGATTTCCCATCCGACCCGAAAGAACAGTTGATGGGTGCTGTGAAAGCAGTATTCCGTTCATGGGATAACCCTCGTGCTGTTTATTACAGAAGAATGAATGATATCCCTGGCGATTGGGGTACAGCAGTCAACATTCAGGCAATGGTATTCGGAAACATGGGCGATACTTCCGGCACCGGCGTTGCGTTTACCCGTAACCCCTCTACAGGCGAAAAGAAATTATACGGCGAATTCTTAATGAATGCACAGGGCGAAGATGTTGTTGCCGGTGTTAGAACACCTCAACCGATTCACTTGTTGAAAGACATTTCAGAAGAGGCATATAATGATTTTGTTGCGATTTGCGCAAAACTCGAATCTCATTACAGAGATATGCAGGATATGGAATTCACCATTGAAAATAAAAAACTCTATATGTTGCAGACCCGTAACGGCAAGAGAACCGCTGCGGCTGCATTAAAAATCGCTTGCGATCTTGTTGATGAAGGCGTGCTTTCCGAAAAAGAAGCAGTTTTGATGATTGACCCAAAACAGCTTGATGCACTTCTTCACCCTCAGTTTGACACTGTCGCATTGAAAAAAGCAAAACCCGTTGCAAGTGCTCTTGCAGCTTCTCCAGGCGCTGCCTGTGGTAAGATTGTATTTACCGCTGAAGATGCAACCGAATGGGCAAAACGTGGCGAAAAGGTTGTTCTTGTAAGACTTGAAACTTCTCCCGAAGATATCGAAGGCATGCATTACTCACAGGGAATTCTCACCGTTCGCGGTGGTATGACAAGCCATGCAGCCGTTGTTGCTCGTGGCATGGGAACCTGTTGCGTATCTGGATGTGGCGAAATCAAGATGGATGAAGAAAACAAACAGTTTACGCTTGGTGGAAGAATTTATAAAGAGGGCGAATTCGTTTCTCTCGATGGTTCTACCGGTAATATTTACGGCGAAGCACTTCCCACAGTGGAAGCTACCATCTCCGGTGAATTCGGCAGAATTATGGGTTGGGCAGACAAATACAGAACCCTTCAAGTCAGAACAAACGCTGACACACCCACAGATGCAAAAAAAGCAAGACAGTTTGGTGCAGAGGGCATCGGTCTTTGCCGTACAGAGCATATGTTCTTCGATCCGGAAAGAATTGCCGCTATCCGTGAAATGATTTGCTCGGATACCGTTGCACAGAGAGAGACCGCCTTGGCGAAACTTCTCCCCATGCAGCAGAGCGACTTTGAAGAACTTTATGAAGCAATGGAAGGAAGCCCAGTTACCATTCGTTTCCTCGATCCTCCGCTTCATGAATTCGTTCCAACAGAAGAAAAAGATATTGAACTTCTTGCAAAAACACAAGGAAAGACCGTTGCTGATATCAAAGCAATCATTTCCTCTCTCCATGAGTTCAACCCGATGATGGGCCATCGCGGATGCCGTCTTTCTGTCACCTATCCAGAAATCACCGCAATGCAGACAAGAGCAGTTATCCGTGCCGCTATCAATGTAAAAAAGGCTCATCCGAGCTGGAATGTCGTTCCTGAAATCATGATTCCGCTTGTAGGCGAAATCAAAGAACTTGCATTTGTAAAGAAGACCGTTACAGCAACCGCTGACGCAGAAATTGCAGCAGCATCTTCCGATCTCCATTACAAAGTCGGTACCATGATTGAAATTCCTCGTGCAGCACTCACCGCTGACGAAATTGCAAAGGAAGCAGAGTTCTTCTCCTTCGGTACCAACGACTTAACACAAATGACCTTCGGCTTCAGCCGTGACGATGCAGGTAAATTCCTCGGCTCTTACTATGAAAACAAGATTTACGAAAGCGATCCTTTCGCAAGACTTGATCAAGTTGGTGTTGGCAAGCTCGTTAAAATGGCAGCAGAACTCGGCAAACAAACCCGCCCCGATATCAAACTCGGTATCTGCGGCGAACATGGCGGAGATCCGTCCACTGTTGAATTCTGCCACAAAATTGGCTTAACCTATGTTTCCTGCTCACCGTTCCGTGTGCCGATTGCAAGACTTGCAGCAGCACAGGCAGCTTTAAAAAATAAATAAAAGCTCTCATAAATAAGTTTTTGAAGAAAACAGAAATTTATTAGAAATACACTCATTATTGGGAAACCATAATGAGTGTATTTTTCATTTTCTCAATAGAATCCTTTGTTAATCTATTGTGCTTTTTTTATTGCTTTATACAAAGGGCATTCCTCTGCGTTATCCAAATAAAACACAGTAACCCTTGATTCTGATAAACACTTTCCATCAATTTTATATCGATGTTTTTTATCCCAAGCAGCTCCCATTAAATCACGAAGAAAATGCATTAAAGGTTGGAAACTAATAATAACACCTCCTCTTTGCTCGCTTCGGGGCTTTGAAAATTTAAGTACATGGTCATCTGTTTGTTTACAAACTTGTATTGCAAATATTTTTTTATGGGGATCAAACAATGTACGTACAAATGGTGGATTTCCCATGTCTTCAACATGCTTTCTTGAAAAATTCATACCATTTTGATTAATCATGGCCTCTGGTTTACCTTGCTATAACTTCAAAGCTAAAATCTTTGATATTGATATTCCCAATTCTTCCATTTTGGATTAAGAATAAAAAAGCCTTTCATCAAGCCGCTTTTTATTCTTGTTACATGAATCTTTTGCTCTAATGGTATCTTTTTCGCATGTCGCGTTCCTCTACCATTTGAACCTTGCTTTTGTGCTTTCGCCCATTGTTCACGTTGTATCTATTTGTATACAAAAAACGCAGATGTTTATTCAATCAAACACCTGCGTTTTTCTTTAATATTAAAATTTCCGCATCGGATAAAGCCCGCCATTCCCCTCGCTTTAAACAAGGGTCAAGGTCGATTCCACCGAATTCTATGCGCTCCAAGAAGGTGACGGTTTTCCCACACCGCTCGCACAGGCGCTTTATTTCATGGTATTTTCCTTCGGTCAGTATAATGGTACCACAGTTCCTTTTCAAGGGATCAATGGCAAGAAGAGCCGGTTTGGTCAGTTTACCGTCAAGCAGAACACCGCTTCTCAAGACGGAAACATCACTGTCGGCAAATTCTTTATCGCACTCGACATAATACTTTTTTTCCGCATGAAATTTCGGGGATAAAAGACTGTGGGAAAGCACCCCATCATTTGTTACAATCAAAAGTCCGACAGTGTCCTTATCCAATCTTCCGGCAGGGAAAATCCCCTTTTCGGCATAGCTTTCTGGAAAAAGGGAGAGCACGGTTTTTTCGCGTTTGTCCTCTGTCGAACAAATTAGCCCTTGAGGTTTGTTTAACATCAGATAAATGAATTCGCTGTATCTTACTTCCTTACTGTCAAACAGGATTTCGCTACCTTCTGGATTGATTTTGGCATCGGGAATCCTGATAACTTGTTTGTCCACCGTTACCCTGCCTTTTTTTATAGCAACAGCCGCATCTCTACGACTCATCACAAGAGCTGTTGAAATCACTTTATCAAGTCTGATTGCAGTCTTCATTCCATCATGCCCTTCTCGCCACACAAACCGATACGTCATTTGGAGATATTTCCGCATTTCGCAAGGCTGTGATCGCTGTTTGCAGTGCAATATCCGGTCGATTGTTATCCTGAGATAAATGTGCAAGAATGATTTTTTGTGTTCCGCAACGCACAAGATGTGGCAAAAAAGCCCCGCATGCGTCGTTTGACAAATGTCCCCTGTCGGAAAGAATCCGTTGTTTTAAATAATTGGGGTAGTGCCCGTTTTTCAACATATTTAAATCGTGATTTGATTCAATCACCACAGTTTCACATCCGGAAAGTGCATTTGCAATTCCTTTGGTCACATATCCAATGTCAGTTGCATAACCAATGCTCTGACCGTCTGGCGAATCAATCCGGTACCCTACACTGCCGAAACTGTCGTGTGGCGTCTTAAAAATATCAATCGAAAAATTCTCTGTTTTAATCAGTTCCCCTGCCTCACGAAACACCATACAGGAATGAAGAGCACTGTCTGTGTCGCAATTCATGGCTTTCGCCGATGCACTGTTGATATAAACGGGAATATGATGCTTTTTTGCAATCATTTCCAACCCTTTGGTATGATCGGTATGTTCATGCGTCACAATTACTGCACGGATTGCCGATATATCGGTTCCCTCATCACAAAGTGCCTTTGAAAGAGAACGATAGGAAACACCCGCATCGATTAATATTTCGTCGGATCCGTATTTGATATAAGTACAATTTCCCGAAGAACCGGAAAACAAAGGCATTATTTTCAGCATGGATTACTTTCACTTTCGTTTATTTATAATTCAACAAGGCGGATATGCCTTTCATAAGTGGATATTTGGACAAAAAGCTAATGTAGACATAATCACAAAGCAACGTAATAATTACAGGAATAAATAAAATCAAAATCAGTTTCAACCTTTTTTCCAGCTTTTTCATTTGTTTCTTTTCGATATCGGTTGGGGTTCGCTCCTCCGACTGTATCTTCATTTTTATAGTAGCGTTTTGGAAGGATAACGGAATATAAACCACAGCAAGAACAATACTAACCGCCATATAAAGCGGGGTTACATACCAAAAGCGGACTCCGACGAGTGCAAGATACAATCCCGAACATACAATCATCGAAAAGGCAAGTGCAAAAACTAATTTCTTTTTCTCGTTCATAATAATCTTGAAAGTTCCTCAGCGCCATATAGACGTACCCGCAACACGTAAGACATGCCTTTTCCAAACGCTTTTTCCATGGTGTCGCAATACTCCGCAACATATTGTTCGGGAACAAACGCTTGAATCGTTCCCGCAAAGCCACCACCATGCACACGATACGCTGTTTTCTCTTTTTGATCGAGCACTTCGCCTGCAAGTGCAAGCGCAAGTGAAATTCCCTGTTCGGACGTATTTTTTACGGTAAAAATGTTTTGGAGTTTTGATACCGAAGATAATCCGGATTCTCTGACACCTGTAAGAAATGCATCGATATTGTTCTCTTTCAGTGCTTGCGTCTGCATCGTTACCCTGTCATTTTCATTGCAAAAATGTATGGCTCGCAACAATGCTCTATCGCCGCACTTTTCCCGCACCGCCGCACAGTTGGCAAGAATCTCGGATTTTTCGACCTCACGCAACACATCCTTGCCGAAGAATTTGGCAACTGACTTCATTTCAAACGGAATTGAAGCATAATCCTCATTCAAATCGGCATGATTCCCGCCTGTATTGACAATACAAAGGGAATACCCGTGAGAAGACAAATCAAAAGACAGCTTTTCAACAATCGGATTTTTGGGATCTTTAAAATCAATCGCAACAAATCCACCGACCGCACATGCCGTCTGATCCATAAGTCCGCAGGGTTTTCCGAAATGCACATTTTCCGCATATTGAGAGATCTTTGCAATTTCAACCGCACCGATTTTTCCGTTGTTATATAAATGGTTCAAGATTGTTCCAACCATAACCTCAAATGCTGCGGAGGAAGAAAGCCCCGAGCCTTTGAGTACATTGGAAGTGGTGTATGCATAATATCCGCCTACCGCATATCCGTTTTTCGTTAAACCGTCGCACATGCCTCTGATAATGGCGGATGCTTTGTATTTTTCCTGTTCCACAACCGTTTGGAAATCAGTTAGCGTTATGGTATCCTCCGGAAAGCCTTCGGACTTGATTCTAATTTCGCCATCTGTCACTTTTGCGGCAACGGCGATAATGTCAAGACTGATCGAAGCCGCGATGACTTTACCATGGTTATGATCGGTATGATTTCCCGAGATTTCACTTCTTCCCGGCACCGAGAACAGATGCAGTTCAGCGTTTTCCCCTAATTTATTCCCGTAAAGAGAGATAAATTCCGAGGTTGCCTTAACATATCTTTCTTTGATTAAAGTAAAGTCGCAATCGTTTCCGTAAAGTTTTTGAAATGCTTTATCATATTCTCCGCCCTGGATGGCATTGATTGTATTTGATAATTTCATAATACCGTTTCATCCTTTGATTTATGTGATTTTTATGATTCTTCATTATAACATCTTCTGTTTTTTATTTCAATACAATTTTTACTTACTTTTTGCTTTTCTGCTCATTTATACGGATTAATAATTGACAAATTGATATTTGTTTGATATAATAATTTTGTTTAGTAATCTTAAAAGGGGGAAAAGTCACTTGAGCAAAGTTATAATGGTGACCTCCTTTAAGGGTGGCGTCGGAAAAACGACAGTATCTGCAAATATTGCAATGTCAATTGCCCGAAAAGGAGAACGAGTTGCCATAATCGACTGCGATCTTGAGTCGCGCTGTCTTGACATGGCACTCGGACTTGAAAACTCATCTCTCTTTAACATTTACGATGTATTATCGGGTTCCTGTTCGGCAGATAATGCCTTTTTAATTGATATGCGATGTACCAATTTAAGTTTTCTTGCTGCACCTCCGGCCTTTCCCCTCCTTGAAATGAAGGAAAACTTAAAGGATGTCTTTTCTTATAAAGCAATCAAAGATTTTATAGATTCCCTGTCAAAAAGGTTTGACTATATCATACTCGATTTACCGGCAAGACCGGATGAACTGTATTTACAGCTTGTTTGTTTTGCCGATTATGCACTTATCCTGTCATTACATACCGCGGCATCCATTCGAGCTGCGGAAAAGACCGCTTTTGCCATTGCAGAATTATCACAGAAAGGCAATGCTTCCAACCAGGGATCCCTTCAAAATGAAGGAGTGGCGACGCCCGGTTTCTTTGTAAAAAAACCGGAAACAAGGCTTATCATCAATTGTTTTCATGCAAAAGATGCTGTGTCGGAAATAAGACCTTCCATTTACGATGTTCTTTCAAAAGCTATGATTAAACTAATCGGTGTGATTCCTTATGACAAAGCAATGACCGATGGACAGGAAAAAGGGCAGTTGGCATATGAAATATCGGAAAATCTTCCGTTCTCAAAAGCGATTGAAAACATTTCCGATCGGTTGCTCGGATATCATGTTCCTTTGCTTTCCAATGTAAAAACAGGCGTGAATCGAAAAAATTTGTGTTGAAATATTATTCTTGAAAAAGGAGAGAACTATAATGGAAATAGCACTCATTGCTCATGATCAGAAAAAAGAGTTAATCACTCAGTTCTGCATTGCATATCACGGGATTTTAAGCAAACATAGTTTATATGCAACCGACACAACCGGTAAATATATTTCCGAAGCAACAGGATTAAATATTGAAAGAATGCTCTCCGGTGTACACGGCGGTGCAGAACAAATTTCCTCTCGCATCGCATTCAATGAAATTGACCTACTGTTGTATTTTCGGGATACCATGCATGCGCCCGAATTTAAAGAATACGAATACAATCTTCTTCGTCTTTGCGATATTTATAATGTACCGGTTGCCACAAACCTTGCAACAGCCGAAGCATTGATTCTCGCTTTGGATCAAGGTACACTCGACTGGCGTGAGCTCGTTAATCCACGTTCCAGGTTGAACAGAAGCGACAGATTATCATAATTTAAAAGTCCAATTAAAAAATTCCTTGCGATTGTTTTGATCGAAGGAGTTTTTTTGTTTTTTATTTGAATTTTTTCTCTACCAATTCATATAACCGTTCTTTTTCAGGATTCACTGTGAAAGCTGCGCGAACAGAATTCATGAGCAGTTGTTTTTCCTCATTCCGACTCAACTGTATTTCCCGTTTCAAAAGAGCAAATTCAGCATAAATATCGGTATCGGACACTGTCATATTATCCGTATTGATTGTTGCCACAATGCCGGCACATAAATAGTCCCGAACGGGATACTCCGCAAGGCTTTGTATCGCTTTTGTCTGCAGGTTGCTTGTGGGACAAAGCTCAACCGCGATCTCATATTCGGAAAGCAATTTTACAAGTTCACGGTCTTCCCGTGCATGCAATCCGTGTCCGATCCGTTTCGCGCCGAAACGGACTGCATCCTTCACACTTTGCGCACCATCCGCTTCCCCAGCGTGTATTGTAAACGGTATCTCCAATTTCTTCGCAAGCGTGAATACAGGTTCAAAGGTCGCTGTTCGATAAATTCCTTCCGCACCGGCAAGGTCAATTGCTGCAACTCCCCCGTTTAAAAATTCACGGGCAACTTTTACAGTCTGGACGTTTTCCGCTTCCTTTTCATTCCCCCTCATGCAACATAAAATGAACTGCACCTTTATATTCGTCTCATGTAGTGCTTGTTCCATGCCGTAAAGTGCCGCCTGAACCACTTCGAATTGTGTCAGCCCTTGTTTTTGGTGCAGTTGTGGTGCAAAACGGAGTTCCGCATACCAAAGTCCCTGTGAGTCAAGCCTTTTGATAAGATCATATACTGCATAACAAATAGCGCCCTTTGTCTGCAACACCTGAAGTGGTAAATCAAAGCGTGTGAGATATTCATTGAGATCCCGGCAATTCTTCGGGGCGCAAAGCAATTCCTTTAATTCGACAGCATCAGTTGTAGGCAACGGAATTTTTTGTTCCTTTGCAAGAAAAAGGGCAGTTTCTACGCTCAGAGAGCCATCCAGATGTAAATGCAAATCGATCATTTTCCATTCTCCTTTGCAACGGCAAGAATAGAACCATATAATAGCTTTTCAAAAACACCGCTGATTTTATCTGCTGTTTCGGTTACATCTTGATGCGAAAGTGGTTTTTCTGATCCCCCTGCGGCAAGATTGGTGATACAGCTGATTGCACAGACTTTCATGCCTGCATGCCTTGCCGCCATCGCTTCACAAGCAGTACTCATGCCCACGGCATCCGCTCCAAGCAATCCGAACATGCGGATTTCTTCCGGTGTTTCATAGTTCGGACCTGTTGCCTGAAGATAGACTCCTTCCCGCAACGGGATTCCGACCCCTGCGGCATACTGCTTGACAAAAGCACGAAACGCTTTATCATAAACTTCACTCATATCGGGAAAACGTTCCCCAAGTTCCGACAAGTTGGCGCCGATCAATGGGGAGGGCACAAAGGAACTGATGTGTCCCCGAAGCAACATGAAATCCCCAGCTTTATATTCTTTGTTCATTCCTCCGGCAGCGTTGGTCAAAAACAAGATCCCTGCACCAAGCAATCTCATCAACCGTATCGGCAGGACAACATCCTGCATGGAATACCCCTCGTAATAATGTACTCTTCCCTGCATCACAATAACCGGAAGGTCTTCTAGATATCCGAATATAAATTTCCCTTTGTGTCCGGTGACGGTTGAAACAGGAAATCCGGGAATTTCCGCATAATCGATCGATAAAATCACTTTAATTTTATCGGCAAAGCCTCCAAGTCCCGAACCGAGAACAAGTGCCACTGATGGAATAAAATTGGTTCTCTCGCGTAAATAAGAATAGCAACTTTTCAATTTTTCCGATGCAGTTTCCATTTTTTGATTCCTCCCCAACCTGTGTGCTTTTTCTTTTATTCTATCGCATTTTTCCACTTTTATCAAGAATCATTTTTCAAAAGATAAAAAACCCGCATTCCGAGCAGTCACTATCGATCGGATTACGGGTTTTATTGTTTTAACGTTGTTCTTTATTGAATGATTTTTTCGATTTCCTCTATGGCGAAATTCAAATAATCAACGGTTGCTTTTTCGATTTCTCCTGCATCGCAAAGAGCGGCAAGTTCCGAATCAATCGGCATTTTTCCAAGGAGCGGTATCTGATGGGTTTGAGAAATTTCTTCAATCTTGCTCTTCCCGAATACTTCGATGATTTTTCCGCAGTCGGGACATTTCGCATAACTCATGTTTTCCACAATACCGAGAATCGGAATATCCATTTTTTTTGCCATATTCACCGCTTTTGCCACCACCATCGAAACCAAATCTTGTGGTGTTGTGACAAGAATAATTCCGTCAACCGGAATAGATTGGAACACAGTCAGTGGAACATCCCCCGTGCCCGGTGGCATATCGATAAACATATAGTCAACGTCTTCCCACAAGACATCCGTCCAGAATTGTTTTACTGCTCCCGCAATGACAGGACCTCTCCAAATAACCGGATCCTCTTCCCTGCTTAACAAAAAATTGGCGGAAATCAATTTTATTCCGCTTCTCGTTACCTTCGGCAGCAGAAAGCCTTCGCCACCTTCAACAGCGCCGTGTATTCCAAAACACTTCGGAATCGACGGACCGGTGATGTCTGCATCAAGAATCGCAGTGTGAAATCCTTTTTTTGCCATTGCAACTGCTAGGAGCGACGTAACCATCGATTTGCCGACACCGCCTTTTCCGCTTGCAATTCCGATAACCTTTTTTACATTGCTGTTCGGATTCTGCGGTTCAAACATGCTTTCCTTGCTTTTGGAGGTGCAACTTGAGGAACAGGTGTTGCAGTCATGTGTACAACTTTCTGCCATTATTTCTTCATCCTTCCGATTTTGTACATTGAATTGAAATTATATTATATTCTCAATTTATTTGATTGTCAATTGTTTTATATTGACAAATCTTGAAACATAAAATATAATGTAATCTAAGAATATTATTTTTTACTATATATGGTGGAATTATGTTAAAAAGGAAGAGCGACTTATCTATAACTGATTTTCAAAAGCATCTCAAAACTTCCGTTTTGGGAAATTCTGTTGCGCTTTTTTGTTCAATCGGTTCCACCAATACATATACGAAAGAGGTATCGGATTTCTTCCCCAACGGATTTACAGCCATATCAAAGGAACAGACCAACGGGAAGGGCCGCCGTGGAAAACGGTTTCTGTCCCCAAAAGACAAGGGACTTTACATGAGCATCCTGTTGAAAGATAAAAATCTTACCTCCGACACCTTCATCACGGTCAAAGCCTGCATTGCGGTCTGTCATGCCGTTGAAAGCGAAACTGGTGTGAGTGATGTCAAAATAAAATGGGTCAACGATTTGTATTTTGATGATAAGAAATTTTGCGGAATTCTTGCTGAAAGCAAAATACTCGGTGAGGAAAGAAGTACCGTCCTCGGGATTGGCATCAATATCACCACCGACAAATACGAATATGACAGCGAATATGCGAACAGAGCATGTTCCCTTTCCGACTTTACAGAAAATGAAATCAATGTTTCCCGACTTGCCGCAAAAATATTAAATGAGCTTGAAACCGTTTTGTTGAGGAATGATATTCAAAAAAACATCACAGAATACAGAGAACGCTCCATGCTCGTGGGACGTGATATCTATATTTTGGACGGAGAGAAGCAAGTGGAAGCAAAAGCCATTGGAATTGACGATACTGCTGCTCTTGTTGTGGAATACCCGAGTGGAAAGACTGGTTTGATTACATTTGGAGATGTCAGCATTCGTGTAATGCAGCCTTAAATGCGGAAAGCACAATATAGTATTACCATATTGTAAATATTTTCTGTCGATTGGAATTTGTTGCATATTCTATTGAAAATTGAAAAAAAATGTGTTATAATATCAAAGCTAACAAATTGTTAAAAAAATAATTATATA
>Ga0183099_1000974_pt1 | contig 17789 bp, 18 predicted proteins | sample Biomet1_FD_127788 | JGI IMG/M metagenome (GOLD analysis project Ga0183099, IMG submission 127788) | Microbial communities from bioreactor (seeded with anoxic lake sediment) at LBNL, California, USA - Biofuel metagenome 1 | ecosystem: Engineered > Bioreactor > Anaerobic > Unclassified ... | reverse complement strand
CTTTGGCGGGGAATCTCGTGTTATCCGTGGACGTTTTACCCCGCCGAATAGGTTTTGGCGGGGTATCTCGTGTTGCCCTTGGACATTTTACCCCTCCAAATAGGTTTTGGCGGGGAATCTCTTAGTATAAATCCAATCCCAATACAAAAAACCGATCTACTCAGTGTTTTGCATTCAATCAGGTATGCGTTCGATTTTCATTAAATTGGTCGTGCCGCTTTCTCTTATCGGCGTCCCAGCAGTGATGACGATGGCGTCTCCAGGTTGCGCGAAGCCCTTTTCTTTCGCCAATGCGGTTACATTATTTAGCATATCGTCAACATTTTCAGGCTCTGCAATGACGAAAGCTTGCACACCCCAGACAAGCGTCAGCCCTCTCTGCACCCTTTCGCTGTAGGTTGCAGCCAAAATATTCGCTTTCGGGCGGTATTTTGAGATCATCCGGGCCGTATGCCCGGAGCTGGTTGCCGCTACGATGGTCTTGATGCCCAAATTCATGACCGTGCGGGCTGCAGCTTGGCTGATCGCTTCGGTAACGGAGGCCTTGTCGAACATGGACAATGCGGAAAGGTTGCCGCCATTTGCCTCAAGAGCTTCTTCCGTCCGTTCCGCGATACGCGCCATCATCGCGACAGTTTCGACTGGGTACTGGCCGACAGCAGATTCGCCGGAAAGCATGACTGCGTCTGTTCCGTCAAATATGGCGTTCGCGACGTCGCTCGCTTCTGCCCTTGTCGGACGCGGATTCCATTGCATGGAGTCCAACATCTGCGTGGCGGTGATGACCTGTTTTCCTGCCAGATTGCATTTCCGGATCAGGTCTTTCTGTACGATTGGAACGTCGCCTCCGTTGATTTCCACACCCAAATCGCCGCGCGCCACCATCAGGCCGCTGCACACCTTGAGTATCTCTTCGGCATTCTGGACGCCTTCCTGGTTTTCGATTTTGGCGATGATCTGCGTGTCCGTCGCATCCATTTCTTCAAGGATTTCGATAATTTCCAGGATATCATCAGGTCTTCGGACAAAGCTTGCAGCGATGAAGTCCACTCCTTGCTGAACACCGAAGCGGATATCCGCAGCATCTTTTTCCGTCAGCCCCGGCATACTGAACTTGGCTTCCGGCACATTGATACCTTTTGAATTCTTCAGGGTACCGCCCACTTGGATAATCGCTATGATCTCTTTAGCTTCATAATCGATGTCCGTAACCTCCAGAACCAACAGGCCATCATCGATCAAAATATGCATGCCGATCGTCACATCATTGATCAGCTCAGGATAGGTGACAGAAAATTTTTCTTTTGTTCCCAGCACAGGTTTCATGCTGATGGTTACCGACTCCCCGGAAACCAAGGTAACGGCGTCATCGGTCATCTTATTTGTGCGGATTTTCTGGCCTTGGATATCCAGCATGATACCTATATTTTTGTTCGCCAATCGTGCAGCTTCCCTGACATTATTCAGGCTGATCATATGCGTATCGTGTGCACCGTGCGAAAAATTCAAACGTGCTACATTCATGCCGCTGTCCATCATCCTTACCAGCACATCGACGGAATCGCTGGCTGGTCCGATTGTGCAGACTATCTTCGTTTTTTTCACTATGATCCCCTCATTTCTGATTTGACCCTCTTCATAACCTGACATTTACCTATCTTCATTATAGAACAAATGCCTGTATTTAGAAATTATGACGCTATGGAATGCAAAAAACGTGATGCCAAAAAGCCTCACGTTTTCCTTGATATTCAGATATTCGGCTCGGTTTGGATAATCTCGCTTGCTTTTATCGGTTTTGTTTTCAACGTCAACAGGAATACGGTTGAAAGAATCAACACGATACCGACCAGATCCGTCCAGTGCAGACTGGTCCCTAACCAAAAAACGGAAAGGAACGTTGCAGAAAGCGGTTCGGCCGATGAAAGTAGGCTTCCGATTGTTGCGCCGATGCGATGTACCCCCTCCAGATAGAGGCTGAAAGAAATCACCGTCCCAAAGATGATGATGACCAGCAATGCTGCAAATGCTGCAAGGTCCCAAGTACCGATGATCCGCCAAGGTTGATACACTAACGAAAGCAGAATGCCACCTATCAGCATCCCCCACCCCAACGACAGCAGCGTTCCATAAGTTTTGATGAGCCGGGCAGGCTGCAGATTGTAGATGACGACAGAAACAGCCGACAAGAGGCCGTAAATCAATGCCTCCTGTGATATGGCCAGACTATCAAATCGGCCATGTGTGGCCAACAGGAAAATGCCGGCGACCGCAAAGGTGATGGCTGTTAATTCAGCTGGCCGCGGTAATTTTCTGTTCTTGACGGAAAGGTAAATCATGATCAGAACCGGAGCCAAAAATTGCAGGACTGTAGCTGTTCCTGCGTTTGAATGACTGATTGTAGCAAAATACGTGTATTGGCAAAAGGACAGACCCAAAGCCGCGAACAGGAACAAATCCCTGCGGTCCCGCTTATCTTTCCAGACCCGAAAGATAGCCTCTTTTTCTTTTTTGTAGCACAACATCAACAAAATCAAACCGGCCATCAGCATTCTGACAGCGACCAACCAGCCGGATGTCAACCCGCGCTGCTGCAGCAGAAACTGCCCACTGGTGCCCGAAATCCCCCACAACAAAGCACCCACAACGGTGAATAGCACCCCGGATTTATAGTGAGACATTCCATCCCTCCTTTCCTTTACTTTTTTTCAAATAACATCATTATATGCGATGGCCGGACAAATAGAAAGCTGATATTTTTACTTTGTCCGAAGAACGATTTTGTGGGATACTGATAAGCGTGAACGAAAACGGAGGTTGACAAAATTGATACGCATTAAAGAAGCCATTTTACACATTTTGGACATCAACACGAATGAACCGATTTTTTCCTATGCCGGCCTGGATACATCCGAACGCATGATGATCGAATATATCGAAGCCATGGTCGCAAAGGTCGAAGATTCAGACAGCATGAAGGACGGGATTTTGGAAGAGGACAATCAGATGACTGCCCTGTTCAAGAATTGCCAAAGCGATTTCGTCGAAGGCACGAAAGCCTTGTCGGAAAAATTCTTCAATGTGACCAAATTGAATCCCGAAATCCCGCCCGCGGATCTGCTGATCGCGCATTTTGAATTGGATGAAGTGCCATGCCTTGGGGTATTCAAGCTGAATTACTCAGACAGCTATACGCACTTTGTTTCGTATGAAGGGGATATTCTGACCAACCAGATCATCCTGAACCGTGCCATCCTGCCTTCGCAAAGACAAGCTATCCAGGAAGGCCTTGTCGTGAATTTGGAGCAGATGGTATACCATGTCATCGAGAAAAAACACATGATCGCAGAACTCGGTGAAAAGGTGAACTACTTCACGGAAATGTTCCTGGAGGATACACCGAAACCGAGCCTGAAGGAGAACATCTCGATCATCAAAAAGGCTGTCCAAAAGACCAGCAAAGCCTTCAACGACGAAGAATTCCAAGTATTGGCCGAAACGAAGGAAGCCATCGTCACGAGCATGCAGGAAGATAATCTCATCGATAACGAAAAAATCGCTGAAGCCTTGTTCGGCGATAACTTCGCCAAGAAGCAGAAATATTTCGAGCAGGTCGAAGAATTGGGTTATGTCGATCGGGCCCCGGCGGAAGCTGCCGTCGCCGGCCCAAAATATTCCAAACAAAAATTCCGGCTCGATAACGGCATCGAGATCAGCATTCCACTGGAGCTTTACAAAGACCCGGATGTCGTGGAATTCATCAATAATCCTGATGGCACCACATCCGTCATCATCAAAAATATCGAGAAGATCAAAAATCTGTTTTAACCACAAAAGAACCGACAGCGCTCATTGAGATGCCGTCGGTTCTTTGCTTATTTCGCTTTTCTGGATATGTTCAGGATGGACAGGCCGTAAAGCAACAATGCGGTGGCGATCAGAATCAGCATACTGGTGAAGGGAGTCACTGCGGATTCCCCGAAGCGGATGGTATGGCCCATCATCAGTTTGAAGGCATCCAACGCTTCAACCGGAGCGCCTTCGAACGAGATTTTCAAAGGTTCCTCCATCATCACTTGCCTCATCAAAGAAGCCGAATAGGTCATCGGAAACAGTTTGATGATCGTCTGCACATTATCCGAGAACTGCCCAATCGGCACGTACACCCCGGCAAGGAAGCCGATGATGGTGCCAAGAATCGTGCTGGCAGTCGCGAAAGCGTTCTGGCTATTGAAGAAAGAGGTCAGAAAATAGACCATTGCACTACTCGTCAACACGGTGAGCAGGATCAGGCCGAGCATCTTCAGTATGGCGAGCGGAGCCAACAATTCCCCACCATTCAGGAAGATATAAGCTTCGGCCAACACGAACGTGACGAGACTCATGATGAAGCCAACAACCACCGAACTCAGGATATAGGCTGCCGCCAATTTGCTCGAACGGATCGGTGATACCGTAAAATCCTTCAAAATTTTATTGGCCCGGTCATCGATCATGACGGCGAATGCCCCCATCGTCGTCGTCACACCGGAAACCGAGATGACACCGGACATGATCCAGCTATCCATGACGTACTGAGCACCTGGCGAATCCCCTAAACCACTAGTCAAATTCTTGCCCAGGAAAAAAACGTAGAGTCCGATGATGATCAGCACTGCCAACAAGGAAAAGAAGACATTCGCCTTGTCCCTGAAAAATATTTTGATGTTGCGTCCGACAATCGGTATCATTCCTGCACCTGCTTTCCTGTGATCGCAATGAAGGCATCATCCATCGAACCCGCCACCACTTCAAAATAAGTCAGATAAGTTTTGCATTGCTCCAGAATGGGTAACGCATCCAATGTTTTAGCTAATTTCACACGGAAAAGATCTTTTTGCAACTCATACTGCATCTGATGCGCATCCAAAATACGGCTCACTTCGGAAACTGTTCCGGTCCGCATCTTCAATACATCAGAGCTGTATCTTTCCCGCAACGCATCCGGAGTCCCTTCCGCGATGATTTCGCCTTCATCGATGATGACGACATAATCTGCGCTGGCCGCTTCCTCCATATAATGCGTCGTCAGAAAAATCGTCATCCCGTGTTCCGCCTGGAGTTTCCGGATCGTATCCCAAACATTCTTACGGGTTTGGGGATCCAAGCCCGTCGTCGGTTCGTCCAAAAAGAGAATCTTTGGCGTGTTGATCAAAGCCCGCGCGATATCCGCTCGCCGCTTCTGCCCACCGGACAACTTTCCGTACGGCCTGTCCAAAAACTCCGTTACTCCAGCAGCCTGAGTCGCTCGAAGAAAAGCCGGTTCCCATTCCGATTTGGACAGTCCGTAAAAGCTCCCCCTCACCTCAAGGTTTTCCTTTACGGTCAACAGTTTATCCAATAAATTTGTTTGGAAAACGACGCCTATATCGGAGCGGATCGCAAAGTCATCCTTTCCCAAAGTATACCCGTTGATCCTGACTTCCCCACTGTCGGCCTGCAGCAGTGTACAAATGATATCGATCGTCGTTGACTTGCCTGCTCCGTTCGGTCCCAAAAATGCAAAAAGCTGACCGGCATTCACATGGAAATCGATGTTCTTGACCGCCTGTACATCTCCGAAACGCTTTGATAAGCCTCTGACTTCTATGATTTTGTCCAACTGAAAACACCCTCTCTGATAGTGCAGCTATGTCCATCCAGAATATAAAAAAACTTCTTCATGTTCAGTGTATCAGAATGGGGAATGGAGACAAAATAATTGTGCGCAGGCATACGGAGTTTAGTGTTTTGCATGTGTACTCCGGTGAACGGAGGCTTCGCCGGAGTTCGGAAAACATTCTGTTTTTTTCCTCCGATGGGAGAAGTTTGGCAGGAGGTGGGGCTGAAAGTTACCGGTATCCTCCGGCGGGTGGATCCTCGTCGGAGCTGAGGGTGCTTACCCAGAGGTTGTCCGATAATCCGACTGAATCGGACAACCAGAGCTCGCTATCATCGCTCTCCTCGCAAAAAGAGGGCTGGTCTCATATGAGACCAGCCCTCTCTTCTATTATTCGTCACGCGCTCTCGCAAATGCGTTCTGATTCCCAGAAATCTCCACCTAAGCTAATATTACGTCACGGCCAAAAAACGGCCGTTCTCGAAATATCCTCTTAGTGCTCGATTTCTACCCGGGATTTATCATGGCTCTCGCGATTTTTAATCGCTTAGAGACATGATACACTTGGTCGCTCGCGACCACAGTGCATCCAAAGCTCTATCTGCTCTTCACAAGCAGATTGATTGCTTGTTGGACGCTTTCTTCTTTTGAGATGCCGTCCTTTTCCTGATCATTCACACAAGCGACGAGATTTTCCGCAACGATGATACCCATTGCGCGATCGATACTGGATCGGACTGCGGATAATTGGGTCACGACATCAGAACAGTCTTTGCCGTCCTCCATCATGGCGAGTATACCGCGCATTTGCCCTTCCGCACGCTTCATGCGATTGATTATATTTTTGTTGTATTGGTTCACACAACTTCACCCCTCCAGGCCGAAATGCCTCCCATTACGTTCGTTACTTTGTAGCCCTTTGAAGCAAGATATTGGCAAGCTGCAGTTGAGCGAGCACCGCTCAGGCACATAACATAGTAATTTTCGTCCTTATCCAGTTGGTCCGCAGTGTCTTCTAAACCGCTCAAAGGCATAGAGATGGCGCCATCAACGTGTGCATGTGCAAATTCGTCATCTTCACGTACGTCCACTAGTTTGACAGGAGTTTTTTTCCATAATTGTTCGAATTCCGGCATTGTAATTGATTGATACATTTTATTTTACCACCTTTTCTGGTCTGACGGTTGCATATAAGCTGAATGCACCATCTAAATTTTTGACTGTAAATCCATTTTGCTTCAAGATTCGTTCAGCGATATAGCTGCGCAGACCGCTGAGGCAGCTGACGATGATCGGTGTTTCTTTCGATAATTCCCCGATACGGGCACGCAAATCGTCGACAGGGATATTGATGGCCCCTTCCAAGGCACCGAGTCTGGCAATTTCGCTCTCGCCGCGGACGTCCAACAGTTGATAGCCTGCTTCCTGCAACTTTTCCAATTCATACCACTGGATGGATTCAGAAACGCCTTCGATGATGTTCATGGCTGCGTAGCCGGCCATATTGACTGGATCTTTGGCTGAACCGAACGGAGGTGCGTATGTGAATTCCAATTCTGGCAGATCGTGGACCGTTAAATTGCCTTTGATTGCTGTAGCGATGATGTCGATGCGTTTGTCTACGCCATCCGCACCGATAGCTTGCGCTCCGTAAATTTCACCGGTTGTCGGATGGAAAAGCAATTTCAGGACGATTGCTGATGCATTCGGATAGTAGCCGGCATGACTCTTTCCTTGGATGTGCACGACTGCATATTCTTTTCCTGACAGCTGCAATTGGCGTTCGTTCAGACCTGTGGAACCCCCGGCTAAGCCGAATACACGGACGATTGCAGTTCCGATGCTGCCTTTATTTTTTCTGTTCAAGCCGCTGATGACATCGGCTACTTGGCGTCCTTGGCGGTTCGCAGGTGAAGCCAAAGCGATCATGGTGTCTTCACCGGTGATCTGTTGCTTCACGATGATTGCATCCCCGACTGCATAGATGTCTTTTTTGCTTGTTTCATAGTTCTCATCGACCAGGATACCGCCGCGCATGCCCGTTTCGATACCCGCAGCGATTGCCAGGCTGTTCTCAGGTTGGACGCCGACTGACATGATCGTCAAATCGCTTTCCAGTGTCACGCCATTTTCAAGAACAATCGTTTTACCTTCATTTTGGAAAGCCGTAGCCGCAACGCCTGTATACAGCGTAACACCATTTGCTCTCAACTCATCCGCCAGGTAGGCAGCCATTTCTTCATCGAAAGGAGGAAGGACATGCGGTGCTTTTTCGACGATTGTAACAGTCAAACCACGGTGGGCTAAGCTCTCAGCCATTTCAAGGCCTATAAATCCTGCTCCGATCACAACCGCTTTTTTCGGGTTATTTTCAAGGATGAATCCTGTGACAGCATCCACATCCGGTACATTGCGCATTGTAAAGACGTTTTTGGCCTCGGATAGGCCTTCTGCCGGTGGAACGAATGGTTTCGCACCTGGAGACAAAATGACTTTATCGTAAGCCAATTGATAATCGCCCTCTTTTGAACGCACTGTCACTTCTTTTTTATCCGCATCAATTCCGATTGCTTCGCTGAAAGGACGGACATCCAAGTCAAAACGTGCGCGCAGTTGTTCAGGAGTTTGAACCAAAAGATCGCTGCGTTCTTGGATATCACCCGAAATATAGTATGGTAAGCCGCAATTGGCAAAGGAAACGAAAGGTCCTTTTTCCAATACGATGATTTCTGCATCTTCATTCAATCTTCTCAACCGTGTTGCAGCGGACATCCCGCCCGCCACTCCACCGATAATAACAATTTTCATCATAGTTTTCCTCCTCTTGTAGGGCCTGACCATGCGGACATGCCGCCTTTGACATTGACTACATCGTAGCCTTTGGATTTTAAGATAGTCGCTGCACGTTTGCTGCGTGCACCTGATTGGCAGATTACGTACACCTTACCCTTGGGGGTATATGCCTCCATTTTTCTCAACGGAACATTTTTTGCTCCGGGAATATGTCCTCCGATGAATTCGTTCGGTTCACGGACATCGATTATTTGTGGTTTCTCGGTTAATTTAGCTTCCAATTCCTTAGTGGATATTGAAGGCAGACTGTTGAATAAATTAAATAGCATACTTGGCTCCTTTTTCGTAAGTAGTATCAATCGCTTATGGACCTATAATACCCCATAGGGTATATTTTGTAAACAGTTATTATTCAAAAATTTTGAAAATGTAAAAAAAGCCTGATACATGGCCATTCTTTCGATACTCAACAAAATAAACGCCTAAACCGCTCTCCCGCATAGTATAGAGAAAAAAGACCGCAAAAGTTGCGTACGAACGCAATTATGCAGTCTTTCTTCTTATTGGTTGCTTTTTTTCTCTGCACGTAGGCGTTCGATAAAGCTTTTTATATGTTCGAAAGCTTCTTTCAGCTCTTCGATTGAATAAGCGTAGGAAATACGGATGAAGCCCTCTCCGCTTTCGCCGAAGGCCGAGCCGGGCACAACAGCCACTTTCTCCTCAAGAACCAAACGGGTAGCGAATTCTTCCGAGCTCAAGCCGAACTCGGTTATGTTCGGGAAGATATAAAAGGCACCATAAGGCACAAAACATGGCAATTCCAAATCTTTTAGGATTTTCATTAAGTAGCGGCGACGTTGATTGTAGCTTTCACGCATCTCCGCTACATTATCATCACAATTCCGCAACGCAACGATACCCGCGTATTGGCTTGTCGTCGGTGCAGCCATAATGGCAAATTGATGGATTTTGATCATCTGTTCCATGATGATCGGTGGAGCAGTTGCGTAGCCCAAACGCCAACCGGTCATCGCGTACCCTTTTGAGAAGCCGTTGATGTACACAGTCCGTTCCTTCATTCCCGGTAAGGATGCAATGCTGACGTGATGTCCATTGTAGGATAGTTCACTGTAGATTTCATCGGTGATGACGAAAAGATCGTGAGCGATGATGACTTCAGCGATTGCCTCCAAGTCCTCTTTGGACATAACCGCCCCGGTAGGATTGTTGGGATAAGAGAGAATCAGTACTTTCGTTTTCGGAGTGATCGCTGCTTCCAGTTCTTCTTTCGTCAAACGGAATTGGTTCTTCTCCTGCAACGGGATAGCAACCGGAACACCATCAGCCAATACGATGCACGGAAGATAAGAAACATAACACGGCTCCGCATAGACGACCTCGTCACCCGGATCCAACATGGCACGCAAAGCCAAATCGATGGCTTCGCTTCCGCCCACCGTAACGACGGTTTCATCTTCGGGGGAATAGTGCAGATCATAGCGGCGTTCCAGGTAGCGGCAAATTTCTTCGCGCAGTTCGGCCAACCCGGCATTTGCTGTATAGAAAGTACGCCCTTTTTGGAGGGTATACATGCCTTCGTCACGCACAATCCAAGGAGTATCAAAGTCGGGTTCGCCTACCCCCAACGAAATCACTCCAGGTATCTCATTCGCAATATCAAAAAATCTCCGGATGCCGGAAGGTTTGATTTCGCGCACCTTAGCATTTATCGGATTTCTCATGGAGTCAGCACCATCCGTTTGTCCTCATCCTCATCCACGAACAACGTGCCATGGTCTTTATAACGTTTCAATACGAAATGAGTAGTGGTTGATTGTACTTCATCGATGACAGAAAGGCGTTTCGCAACAAACAGAGCGATCTCTTTCATCGGAGCTTTCTTCAGTTGCACCATAAAATCGAAACCGCCGGACATCAGGAAAACGGTCTCCACTTCTGGAAATTGGTAAACTTTTTCAGCGATACGGTCGAAGCCGGAGCCTCTTTGTGGGTTTACGCGTAACTCGATGATAGCAGAAACTTCGTCATCGCCCGTTTTGTCCCAATTGATCAAAGTATGGTAGCCGCAGATGATTTTGTCCGCTTCCAGTTCTTTCACAGCAATCGCCACTTCTTCTGTTTCAACACCTAGCATGACCGCCACTTCTTCATCAGTCAATTTGTTGTTCTTTTCGATAATCTTCAGAATCTTTTCCTTCAATTCGTTATTCATCGTGTTGCCTCCTCTGGCTTTACGCATTCGGGCCATTTTCAGGCTCTAGTATTCATTTTTGATAAATGAAATTTCTTTCATTTTATCACCACTACCATGCACTTGCAAATAAGTTTTCGGGAATGGTGATTGGCGGGATGGTGCATCAATACTGGAAAAAACGCAAAAAACTCCACAAGATCGCGTAGCGCGGACTTGTGAAGTTTTTTCTTATCGGTTAATAGCGCGTATCCAAGAATCCGCAGAATGCATCCACTGGAGACACACCGGTGAATTCAGAACGGCCGACCATTTTGTTGACAAGAGCTTGCAGTGTGAAGTCTTTTGAATCGTATGTATTGATGTATGTTTGTACTTGCGGCACGTCAGCCAAGTGGTTCGGTGCTTGCACAGATACAAAGATTGTCGGGATCTCATGGACATAGAACGGAATGTCCGGTGTTCCTTTTGAAGCTGGCCATTGGATGCGTTGATCCGTATTCGGTTGTACCGAAGCTACGTTGATGACCAAATCGTAGGCCGCAATCAAATCTTTGATCGGACGTTTTTGAGCGTACACGTTCGCAACGGCAGCAGCTCTTTCTTCTTCCGGCAATTTGTTGATCCGCTCTTCCGTCGATTCCCAGATGGAGACTTCAAAGCCTTCAGCTTCCAAAATACCTTTCAATGTATCGACAGGACGAACAGCTTCTCCGCCGATCATTGCGCCGAAGCCGCCTTTATGGCCTTCAACGTTGACCAAAAGGACACGTTTCGTTTTATCCGGTGAGATCGGGAAGATGTTTTGGTTGTTTTTGACCAAAGTGATCGCTTTGTCGGCAACCTCAACTGCGATTGCTTTGTTTTCCGGCAAGCCGATTTTAGCCATCGCTTCTTCTTTGGACGGCAAGATTTCTGTTTTCGCTTTTTTGTGCAGACCTAAAGCAGCTTTTGTGCCCAAGATGCGCGTCAAAGCTTCTTCCAAACGCTCGTCCGTGATGACGCCGTTGTTGTAGCCATCCAACATCCATTGGAAATCTTCGTCCGGATCGTTGAAGAACAAGAATAAGTCGGAACCTGCAGCGATAGCTGTCGGCAGCATATCTTGGCGTTTCATGGCGGAAGTCATCGCAACCATGTGGCTGGCATCGGTTACGACCAGGCCATTGAAGCCCATTTTGTCGCGCAACAGATCAGTCAGGATGTATTTGTTCAAAGTAGCCGGCATAATTTGTTCTTGTACGGTAGCTGCCGGGTTGAAGTATTTCACGTATTCAGGCAAGGAGATGTGACCAGCCATGATGGAAGGCAAACCAGCATCGAACAAAGTGCCGTACACTTTACCGAAAGTAGCATCCCATTCTTCAGTGGAATATGGGTTTACGCTGAATGACAAATGTTGGTCGCGTTCGTCGATTCCGTCCCCAGGGAAGTGTTTTGCAGCTGGTGCAATGCCGCTTTCCTGGATACCCTTCATGTATGCCAACGACATTGCGATGGTTTTGTCGACATCGCCGCTCCATGTACGGGTTGCGATGATCGGGTTGCGCCAGTTGCGGTTGATGTCCACGATCGGAGCGAAACTCCAGTTGCAGCCGATAGCAGCAGCTTCGACACCGGAAACGCGGCCCATTTCATAGGCGTACTTCGTGTCGTTCGTGGCAGCGATTTTCACTTCAACGCCGACATACGTACCGTCTTTACATGCGCCGTTGCCGCCTGCTTCGGTGTTGGCAGCGATCAATAACGGGATTTTGCTGTTTTCCTGCAGAATTTTGTTTTGTTCGTAAACTTCTTCCGCCATACCAGGATTGTAGCGGACTCCGCCGATGTGATAGTTGTTCAATACGCCAGTCAAATATTCCTCCGTGCGTTCTGAACCCATATTAATGAACAGTTGCCCGATTTTTTCTTCGACAGACATGCCTGCAATCGTATCTTTGACCCACTTGATTCCCTCGGCATCCAAGTTATAAGGTTTAGTAGTTAAATCGACTCTCATGATTTGTCCCCTCTCAAAATAGTTCTGGAACAGACAGTTGCACCGTCTTTCCTTCAAGAACAAGTATAGGCAGTTTATCAGAAAAATTGAAGGCACTTTCACCCTGTTTTGAAAGGTTCGGATTCTGTTCAAAATTGAATCATCGAACCATAACGGATAAAATAAGGCTTTCAAAACGCTTTGAAACCTCTCCATGAAGCCATTTCTTAAAATTATGAAATGATTCAGAAAGCCCCTGCACACTAAAAAGAAGCCTTGAAAATTTGTCACTTTTTTGTCACAGTATTCGTCCAAATAGAAAACGAGGCTGGGACAAAACCCCAGCCTCAAATTATATATCCGAATATTATTTGCCTAAACGTGCGCCAAAAAATCATTCGACAAACTCGCCTACGATCGGCAATCCCTCAAGTACCTGTTTGCCATGAGGCGAACTATTGATCTCTTCCGACAATTCATTGCCGGCAGTCAATCCCATTTGATGCTCCCCGTCTTTCCATGCTTCCACGTTTGTGACGTCATAAACTACCCCATCGACGGCAACATAACCAGGCTGGCCGTCCTTGCCGGTGTATTGGCTGAGTTCTTCAAGCGTGAAGGTTTGCATTTCCGCGGCCGAACTGCTGACCGATACGCTTTCGGAACTCGTTGTTTCGCTGTCTTCGACAGTGTCAGGCGCACATGCGACTAACAACAGGCCAGCTATCCCTGCTTGCAGCATCAGGCTCCATTTGCTTCTAGTCATTTTCGTTTCCTCCTTCATCATAAACCAAATGTTTCATAATGGATGCGATCTTTGGGAATACCTTTTTTAAGCAAAGCTGCTTCGACCGCATTCATGAATGGCGGTGGTCCACACAACAAGTACTCGGCTGCCTCGTATCGGATTTCATTGTCCTTGAGTATCTTATCGATTTTTCCTTCATCGAGAAAGCCGCTCTCATTGGCAAAGAATGGCACCAAACGGAAATCCGGAAGCTTTTCCTTAAACGCCTGCAATTTTTCAGTGAAACCATACTCATTACGATCTTTCAGACTCCAGACCAGTACCGTCTTGTTCGGGAACTGAAGGTATGCACTGTTTTCCAATATCCCCAGCATCGGTGTGATCCCGATGCCTCCCGCAAACATGACCATACTCACCGTTTTATCGTGAATGCCTTCCTGGACATGCCACATACCGCCATGAGGGCCTTCAACCGACGCTTTGACTCCCGGTTGCAGCGTTTGGAAGCGGTGCGTGTAATCCCCGGAATCCTTGATGGCCAATGCGACCTTATCCCGATCCTGCGGAGCACTGATCAGCGAGAACGGATGCTCTTCCGGTGAATACTGTGGGTCATACAGGCGCAGAAAGACAAACTGCCCGGCTCGATAAGGGAATATTTCGCCACTATCCGGCTTCAGATGGACTTCCAGGACGTTGCCCTTTTCCGGTCTGGTGGCGGTGACGGTGTAAAGATTTTTTTTGAGTCTGATCGGCTTCAAGAATTTGTGGTTGATGTACAAGCTAAAAGCCAAAGCGAAGTAGCCTCCTAGGATGGCGGCGGCAAGATAATCGCCCTGGACAATAATGGTCATGGTCAAGACATGGATAGCCAGAAAAGTGGCGGCGATTATGTTGAAATTATGGACGAATTTCATTTTCTCGTAGTTGGCGATGGGGTATTTTTTGAGGGTAGTTTTGGCCGTTTTGACGATTTTTTTTCGCCCGAACCAGTTCGTCATGACGAGAGCGGAAAGGACAGCGATGGTCAAAAAGAAGAGGATGGCCAGGTCCCCGAAGATGGTCGAATAGCGGTATGCCCAGCCCCAGAGAAGCGTCACCCATAGTTTATGTGTGATTCCGATCGCCAGCGCAACGACGGCCATGATGGCGTGGAATCGATTCAGCTTGTCCAAGCTGAAGTAGTATTCAATGAACCTGGGACGGGATGCAATGATGACGCCCGTCAAAAGCCAAGTATAGGATACAATCCCAAGAAATGGCGGACCTGCGGAAAGGAAGCTCCTATTCCTGAGGGATACTGCGGCGATAAGCACAGGGAGAAGAATATAAGCGGCAACAATCAGCATGCGCATCAGTTTTCTGTTCATTGGCGAACCCTCTTTTCTTCTGCTGGTTTCGGCGGACAGATGCAAGCCGCATTCCTTTTCGGCAGAAATGCATCTCTTGTGTCCATTTTATAACGTTATGCAAACGGATACAAATCAGAACCCTCAGCCGAAAAATGCAAAAGCAATCGGAAGAAGCTTTCGAAGCCAAAAGCTGTGATACAATAAAAAAAATAATCCAAACAAGGAATGATGATATGAACCCTACAAAAAAAGAACTGTCATGCAACCAGACGCGGAACGTACGCACTGCTTTCGTGTCCTACAGCGAATTGAACGATAAAGATACCCTGTTTGGCGGCGAAATCATGTCGCACTTCGATTCAGCCTGCGGCAGGGCGGTGTTCAACTTCGTCAAGCGCCCTTCTTTCACCGCGACCGTAGATTTGATCGCTTTCATCCAGCCCGTCCAGAAAAATGAGGCCATCTATGTCGAGGCTTACGTTTCCGGCTGTGGAAACACATCCGTGGAAGCCTTCGCCAAACTTACTGCCACCGACGTCCGCACCGGTGAAAGCCGCATCTGCGCTTACGCCTTCCTGACATTCGTCATCACCGACAGCTCGGATCCGGACTTTGTGATGCCGCTGATCCAGCCCGAGTCGGAGGAAGAAAAGCTGATCTGTTCCGGATACGAGGAGCGCAGGACCAATAATCTGATCAAACGCAACCAGAACAGCCGCCTGCTTGCTGGCCTTTCAACCAAACAGATTTGGGATGCCCAGAAATAATCCAAAAAAGCTCCAAGCGCACCGATAAGGTAGGCTTGGAGCTTTTTGCATTTCAACTATTTAGATTACGTCGATGGAAACTTCGATTGTCTGTAATGGAACATCGTAGAATCTGTCTTCTCTGCGTCCAAGGAAGTCTTTTGCTTGTTGCGGGAACAAAGCGTACATCAAGACGTCTTCTGTGGATTTAGCATATTGGCTGATCTCTTTTTCAAATGTAGGCATTTGCGGCAGGATCAGGTCAGCAGGTCTCACAGTAGTGATGCCTTCGTTGCCGATGATTTTTTTCGTGATTTCTGCAGAAATCGCTACTGGCGGTTTGCCGTATTGACCTCTTACATACTCTTTTATTTCGTTAGGAACAAGTTTGTAGCGCTCACCCGAAATGACGTTCATCAAGGCTTGCGTACCGACCATTTGCGATAACGGTGTAACCAATGGAGGATAGCCTAAGTCTGCACGCACTTTCGGAACTTCTGCCAATACATCGTCGTATTTGTCTTGCAGGCCCTGTTCAGTCAGTTGACTCAACAAGTTGGAAAGCATGCCGCCTGGTACTTGATACAGCAATGTTTTCGGCTCGACGTCCTTCACTTTCGGGTTCAGGATGCCTTCGTTGCGGAAACGATCACGGATCGGTGCAAAGTGATCGGCGATTTCTGCAAGTTTGTTCCTATCAAGACCCGTGTTGTAACCCAGACCTTCCAACGCGATTGCGACGGATTCCGTAGCTGGTTGGCTTGTGCCGCCAGCAAATGGGGAAATGGCTGTGTCGATGATATCAGCACCGGCTTCAACAGCTTTCAAGTAGGTCATTTCAGCAATGCCGCTTGTCGCATGTGTGTGGACTTCCAAAGGCAGATCCACGGCAGCTTTGATTTTGCTGACCAATTCATAGGCGACGGCTGGCGTCAACACGCCGGCCATGTCCTTGATGCAGATGGAATCTGCGCCCATTTTAGCCATTTCCTTCGTCAAGCCGACGAAATAGTCGACTGTGTGGAATTCGCTGGTTGTATAGGAGATTGCAGTCTGGCAATGGCCGCCAGCCTTTTTGGTGATATCGATGGCTGTCTTCAGGTTGCGCAGGTCATTCAACGCATCGAAGACACGCACAACATCGATCCCGTTTTCGATCGATTTTTCGACGAATGCGCTGACGACATCATCGGAATAGTGTTTGTATCCCAATAAGTTCTGTCCACGCAAAAGCATCTGCAGTTTTGCATTTTTGACTTCTTTACGGATCGTGCGCAGACGTTCCCAAGGATCCTCGTTCAAATAACGGATACAAGAATCAAAGGTAGCCCCTCCCCACATTTCGATGGAGTGGTATCCGGCTTCATCCATGGTTTTGATGATCGGCAACATGTCCGATAGCGGCATACGTGTTGCAATCAAACTTTGTTGACCATCACGCAAGACCGTTTCCATAAAACGGATTTCTTTAGTCATGTAATTGGTCACTTCCTTCTTGTATTATTTTAGAAATGGCTTCTTGCATTTCTTCTATAGTGTGACGACGACTGCGACCGCAATCTTTCGCATCACGATTGCAGATGAAGCAGCGTCTCGTATTCAGACCTAATGCGGTTCGGCTGATGCTCTTCAACTCATTGCCTTCCATCCAGAGGACATCCAAATCAAACAAACGGCCAAAAGGATGCGTCTCCTCTATCATCACCATTTTTTCTTTCAGTTGCGCAGGCGTCAATGGCGATAGGATAAAATACTCCGCACCCGTCTTCAGATTCCGGTAGAGGGAAGCTTGCGGCAGATCATTGCCCAATACTTCTTCTATGCGTTCCAAAACTGCAGTAAAGACAGCTTCCAACTTTGGATTGTTTTTGATCGGGCCCGGGATATTCATGAGCGCCATCAAGAGACTGTCCTCTTTCTGGCTGCTCAATAATTCCCGTTGGATGGCGACACGTTTTTCACGCACCTCCAACATTTCTGCTAAAGTAACGCGTTCTCCTTCAGTAAAAAGGGTTGTACTAGACATTTTTTACCACATCGATTATCGTGCCATCACGGTATTCGATCAAGGCAACGACTTTGTCGCCGTATTCGATCGGATCAGGAGATCCAACGATGGAATACGCGATGTCCTTCAATTGATTGATCGTGAATTGAGGCACATCCAATGTCTTGAAGTGTTTGATCAAGTCTTCTCTGGCAGGGTTGATGGCGATACCTAATTCGGTAACGACATCGATTATCGTGCCATCACGGTATTCGATCAAGGCAACGACTTTGTCGCCGTATTCGATCGGATCAGGAGATCCAACGATGGAA
>Ga0183099_1000972_pt1 | contig 17823 bp, 15 predicted proteins | sample Biomet1_FD_127788 | JGI IMG/M metagenome (GOLD analysis project Ga0183099, IMG submission 127788) | Microbial communities from bioreactor (seeded with anoxic lake sediment) at LBNL, California, USA - Biofuel metagenome 1 | ecosystem: Engineered > Bioreactor > Anaerobic > Unclassified ... | reverse complement strand
AACTCAAAAAAGGGAAAGCTAAATAGGGTCAATGACAACAGAATAAGGAAAATTGGCCAATTTCAAGTTATATTTTGCTGTTATCGTTTAAAGCAGGCTCAAAGCTCAAGTTTTAATGCATTCCGCCAACTAATACGATGCTCGCACAAAACTCATACTTAAGACCCATACAATTAGTCACAAACTAAAACTCACTAATTAGGACTTACGGGATAAAAATGCTGGTAAACTGAGCAAGCCAGAAAAGCTGAAGATAAATGGAAAATTAAGAAAAATATCGGGGGTTAAGTTTCTGGACTATACGCTTAGAATAGGAGGAGAGGCCGGACAGGGGCTGCAGACCATAGGAGGAGCTCTTGCAAAGGCCTTCTCCCGAATAGGATATCATGTATTTACACACCAGGACTACATGTCCAGGATACGAGGAGGGCATAATTTTTACCAGATACGGCTTTCCGACCAGAAAATATCGGCCTCTAGAGAGATGCTCGATATTCTTCTGGCTCTTGACCTGAACACCATCGAAACCCACAGAAAGAGTGTGAAAGACGGAGGATTTATTCTCTATGACTCCGAAATTGCCAAAAAGAAGTTCGAAGAGCCGGAGTTCATAGATATTCCTTTCAGGAAGATGGCCCTTGATGTTGGAAAGAATAGCGTTATGGCAAATACCGTAGCAACAGGAGCTGCACTTGGAATACTTAGTATTGGGCTCGAAGCGCTTAAGAATATTTTGAGAGAAACATTTGAGAGAAAAGGAAACGAAATCGTTCAGAATAATATTGCCTGCGCAGAAGCTGGGTACAATTATGCTGTTAAAAACTGTCCGCGCTGTGAAAACTTTGGAATCCGTGAACCTGAGTACAAAAGGCTTATGCTTATAACCGGACTGCAAACAATCGGGATGGGAGCAATTATGTCCGGCTGTAAGTTCTACTCGGCATATCCTATGTCACCTTCAACAGGAATTATGGAGTATTTTGCTTCCAGAGCAGAAGAATATAACCTCGTTGTTGAGCAGGCTGAAGACGAAATTGCAGCCATTAATATGGCTATAGGAGCCTCTTTTGCAGGCGTAAGAGCTATGACCGGAACGTCTGGGGGAGGATTTGCCCTCATGGTAGAAGGTCTCTCCCTTACAGGAATGACCGAAACTCCTCTTGTGATTGCGGAAATGCAGCGCCCTGGGCCGGCTACGGGTTTTCCGACACGCACCGAGCAGGGGGATCTGCTTTTTATTCTGCATGCAGGCCACGGAGAATTTCCAAGAGTAATTTTTGAGCCAGGAACCCCAAAGCAGGCTTTTTATCTGACTAATAGGGCTTTCGAACTTGCGGAAAAGTATCAAATCCCTGTGTTCATCCAGTCCGACCAGTATCTCGCCGAATCCGAATGGACCTTTGAGAACCTCGATTTAGAGAACCTGATTTATAATGATTACCGGATGAGGGAAGAGGATCTTAAAGGCATTGAGGACTATAAACGTTACAAATATTCCAGTACAGGAATTTCTCTTCTTGCGATCCCTGGAGAAGCCGGAAAACACCTTGTCGTAGCGGATAGTGATGAACATGATGAGGAGGGGCATATTGTAGAAGATTCCGAGACCCGCATCAAAATGGTTCAGAAAAGGCTGCTGAACAAACTGCCGCTTGTAAAGAAAGAAATCGAAGCTCCGCTTTTATATGGGGATTCCTCTCCAAAGATTGTGATTGTAGGACATGGATCTACCTATGGTGTGATAAAAGAAGTGATTGATACAATTTCTAAGGATAAGAAAGTTGCAATGCTGCACTTCAGCCAGATTTATCCTCTTTCCGAGCGGGACAGGTTCGATTATATTGGGCTTCTTGAGAACGCAGACCTTACGATTTGTATAGAAAACAATGCCACAGGGCAGTTTGCAAAACTTATAAGGGCAGAAACCGGATTCGAATTCTCCCACCAGATCAGCAAATACGATGGGAGACCTTTTACAATCGAAAACCTGAAGGAGGAGTTGCATGCCTACATCTGAAGATTATAAAGGCCAGGTTCCGGCCTGGTGCCCTGGATGCGGAAATTTTCAGATTCTTTCGACCATCAAACAGGCGCTTATTGAACTTGGTATTGAACCCTGGGAAGTACTTGTGGTTTCAGGAATAGGACAGGCTGGAAAACTGCCCCACTATATTAATTGCCATACGTTCAATGGGCTGCACGGAAGAACCCTGCCTGTAGCTACGGCTGCAAAGCTTGCCAACCATTCCCTTCACATAATCGCAGTTGCAGGAGATGGCGATTGCTACGGGGAAGGAGGAAACCATTTCCTTCATGCAATTCGCCGGAATCCGAATATTTCCCTGTTAGTGCATAATAACCAGGTTTACGGACTGACCAAGGGGCAGGCATCTCCTACTACAGCCGAGGGAACTTACACAACAATTCAGCCTTACGGTGTCCTCCAGGAATCGATGAATCCTCTTGCTATGGCAATTTCCCAGAATTGTAGTTTTGTAGCCAGGGGTTTTGCAGGAGATCAGGAACATCTTAAAGAGCTTATGAAAGCTGCGATTACGCACAAAGGTTTCGCTCTTCTTGATATTCTTCAGCCATGTGTCACTTTTAACAAGATAAATACTTTCAAATGGTATCGGGATAGAGTTTATAAACTTGGGAACGACTATGACCCTTCCAACCAAGTTAAAGCCTTTGAAAAATCTTTAGAATGGGGAGACAAAATCCCGAATGGCATTTTTTATAAACATGAGAGAGATATATTTGAGGAAAGAGTACCGGCAATTCAGGAGAAGCCTCTTGTAAGGCAAAAGTTCTCTATTGAAGAAGTAAAGCATGAAATTGAAAAATTTTATTAAAATCTCCTCCTTCTATTTTTGTTTAAAACAATTTCCTAAAATTTTGACTTTTTTCAGAATAACTTCAAATTGAGAATAGCTCTCAAATTAGTAGAAACTATTTTATTGTTCCTTGATTAAATTTCCACCACGCAACTTACTCCATTTTTTAAGAAATGTTAATAAATTAGAAGATATTATTATCTATTTAAAATTTATTTGTATGTGTATGGGGGTAATTAATAGGGAACCATGCAGATCAGCTCCTTAATATCTTATCAGCCATCAATAAATTTCGGTCAAAATTAAAAAATGGAGATGCTGAGAACGTGACCCTTTAATTTCTCTATATGCTTTCATTCAAAAATAAACTTAGGAGTGATATCGAATGAAAGGAATTTTTAGTATTTTTAGAAAAGACGATAGAGCCTTCACAGGGCTCGAATCAGCAATCGTGCTAACCGCTTTCGTAGTTGTTGCAGCAGTGTTTTCTTATGTGGTTCTCGGGGCAGGATTTACTACCTCTGATACCGCCAAGAAAACTATCGATGAGGGTGTGAAACAGACCACTTCTTCAGTTGAACTTGCAGGCGATGTAATCGCAAAAGGGACTCCTGCAGAAAAACCAACACAAGTATCTGATATTCTTATCACCCTTCAACTCACAGCAGGACAGTCTCCTGTAGATATTGGAGAAGATAGTGACGCTGGAATGCTGGTAGTAACTTATGCAGACAACAATACATACAACCAAAGCGTGGCCTGGGATAAGGATTTTGTAGGGGACAACGATGGCGACTCTATTTTAGAACAGCATGAGAAAGTTCAATTAACTCTCGCTGTTCCTGATGACTCAATGCTTCAGGGTGAACTTGACCAAGCGGTAAACAGGGAATTCAGAGTGGAGATAAAACCGAAAGTCGGTGCAATAGTTCCAATAACAAGAGTAACTCCACCACAGCTCGATGGTGTTATGGTTCTGAAGTAATCCTAAGGGAATTCAAGGGGGACTTCCCCCTTCTCTTATCTAAAAATTGAAGAATTAATTTTTTTCAATTCGGTGGTTAATATGGAACTGGAGAAAAGAGTAGCAGATGTGGAAACGGAACTTAAAGTGGTAAAAGGTGAAATAAAAGAGTTACTCGTGGATATAAGAGACCTGATAAACAAAAGTGAAAACCCGTTCTATAACAATCACAAATACAGAAACTCCATTCCTGAATCCAGAGCAAATGAGGCAGAAACTAAAAATCAAACACTTGATCCTGATAAAGAAAAAACAAATCTAAAGCCATCTGAAGGCGTTTCGGAAATAGGGGTGGAAGATGAAAAAGACAGCAAAATTGCTTTGGACCCGGTTACAACCATTTCAAGGAACCCTTCATATGAGGTTCAGGAGCAAAAAATGTCACAACCGAAAAATTCGATAAGCAAAATGCAGACGATTGAGCCTGAAATTTCAGTCATAAAAATTGATACGTTCACCCTTGTTGAACTCATGCGCTGGGTGGATTATGCTGTAAGGACAATAGGACACAGTAACTTGGAAGTCCTGCTTGACCTTTATTCACTTACCGGACAGCTCCCTGAAGAAACTAAATACGTTATAAAAAATATCGCAAACCTTTCCATTGAGGAACCTGCATGTGAGGAAGGAGTTAGCATAAAAGATAATATTACAGTGCTTTCGCAATTGAGTGCAATCCTCAACCCAAGGGAATTCAAAAACGGCATCCAACCTCTTTATGACGATTCAGGCTGGAGAGAAGATAAAAAGGAAGACAGGGCTTGCCTTCAATTAAATGTACGAACTAATGAATCAACTGAAAAACAGAATTGTTTTTCCAATTAATATCAACTAATTGTTATCAGTATCAATCAAATCAGTATTGTTCAGCTTAATAATTATTGTCTAGCATGATCAATAATATCTCTATCTGACATAATATGTATTATTCATATAATCACTACATATAATCACTATTATCTTAACGGGTATCAACTTGTTCAAATCGATAAGGAAAAGGGGAAAGTAAGGCGGGGGCCGAAAAATGAGTGGGGAAGCGATAAGCTCTGCGATTCTAACAATAGCATCCATTATCTGTGTATTTTCATTTGTTTCAATTGTATACCCGTCTGTAATTTCCGCAGGAGACCCTATAATCAGCCGTACAAACGCAATGGGAGATCAGATCCTGACAGATATTGAAATTTTGCATGAAGCGGCTACTGCTGAGGGCTCTGAGATCAACATATGGGTCAAAAACGTGGGACCTAAGGGGATATCTTCTGGTTTGATTTCCAAATCTGACCTTTTTTTTGGAGAGTCCGGAAACTTTGAACGGATACCATATGATGAGAATGGAAGTTTGTCTCCTTGCTGGAATTACTCAATAGAGCAAAGCAAAGACGATGACTGGGACAAAGGGGAAACACTGCTAATCAAAATAAAACCGGCTGATGTACCTGTCAGTGGAGATAAATATTTCATTAAATTCGGTGTATACAACGGGGTTTCGAAAGAAACCTATTTTACGGTGTCGTGATGGGATTCGGAACAGTTATTGCAGCAATGATTTCGGTTTCAATTATCCTCCTGGCATCTTACGTCTGCTCAAACGGGGGGTTTTACATGGCAGACGTACTTTCAGATTCAGTAATGGAAATGCAGGAAAACGAGAATGAGATGCTGAAAACAGAAATAGAGATTACAAGCATCTCCGTGGATGAAGCCGACGTTTTCGTATCCCTGCACAATACGGGCTCCACAAAGATAGGAGACTATGATTATATGGACGTGATCGTTAAGTACTCCAATGCATCCGGCACTGCAAAAACTATATGGATTCCCTATCAGGGAGATGCAGACACATTACAAAACAGGTGGATTGTGAGAAATATCAGTCCAGATCTGGTAAATCCCGGAATTCTTGACCCAGGTGAGGAGATGGAATTGCAGATTTTACTTGAAGGCTCCCTGGAAAATGAGAGCGTAAATTGGCTGCTGGTAGCTGCCCCAAATGAAGCAAAGGCTTCAGGGTGTTTTAACGCATGAATTAGAGGACTGGTTCGATAGTCCAGAATTATGCAGGTTGAATCAATGAGCTGAATTAGATGAACTAAGGAGATAAAAGATAAGGTGATCTCTGAAAAAGGGGAGAGAGGGAGAACATGGGGGAAAATGAGGGAGAGGGGCTATTTCTTGAAAAAGAAGCATTTTGTGAAGAGATACCAGGTAATCCGGAAATTGAGAAGAAAAAACCCTTAGAATTCATATCCTCAGGAAATCTGGAAATTGATAGGAAACTGGAAGGAGGCTTACCTATAGGTTCTCTATGCCTTCTCGAAGGAGCAAAAGATAGTGGAAAATCAATTTTCATGCAGCAAATTATGTGGGGGGCTCTCAACCAGGATAAAAAAGTTTTAGCTTTAACGACTGAAAAAACATCCCGAAACCTGCTGAATAATATGGAAAGCCTGAAGCAGGACATTTCAGATTATTTCATAATAGGAAGATCGAAGATCTTTGAAATAAATGCAAGCTATGTTGAAGAAAATCCCGAGCTAAGTGAAAATCTGCTACAGATGCTGCTCGAATACGTAAACGAATGTGAAGAAGAACTGGTCCTGATCGATTCTTTAACTATTTTAGCGGTTAGCGCCTCTGAAAATACCTTATTGAATTTTTTTACTGAATGTGTAAAACTTTGTGATAAGGGGAAGACCATTTTTATAAGTGTTCATGGGTATGCTTTCTCCCAGGAAGTGCTTTACAGGCTAAGATCAGTTTGCGATTCGTGCCTCGAACTGAGAATTGAACAGGTAGGAGACAAACGGATAAAGACCATGGAGATTCAGAAGTTGAGGGGTGCCAGAAAAACTACTGGAAATATGTTAAGTTTCAATGTGGACAGCAATTCCGGGCTGAAGATCATTCCGGTCTCAAAGGTCAAAGCATGAAGTAAAAAGGCATCCGGGAAAACTGTTCTGGAAAAAACCCGAATGAGGATTTAAAATGGAGGATCTACCTTTTAACCCGCTGCCTGCACCGATAAATGGAAGGCGTTCCAGAGAGGAAGTGCATTCTAAACTTTCTTCAGAGTTGCAGGATTTTGTAGGCAGGGAAGAGAATCGTCATATCCTCGATTATATCTGCAGACTTCCTTTAGAAGAAATAGAAATTCCGGAATTCCATTTAAAGATCTCAAGAGCTATGAAAGGTATCAAGCACCCGAATCTTATTTATCCTGTTGGAAAAGGAGTTGCCGTTCACATTTATCCTGATAAAGAAGACATAAGAAATTATTACATCCCAATAGAACCCTGTCTTTTCCAGAATATGGACAGTACGCTTGAGGTTGTAGAAAAGTTGCTTATCGACGTTATAAACGATCAGGATATTGATACAAAAGATCCAGAAGAAAAGAAAAAACTTCTGGAAAAGGCCCTTGAGAAGGTTTGTACTATAGAAGAACACGTAAACGAAAGTGCAGAAAAAAAAAGTAAAGATATTGATGAGAAAAAAACTGTCCTGAGAGAGAAAAACGGCAAATTGCGGTCCGGATTTATAGGAAATTTAAAGGAAGCTGGCAAAGTCTTCAAAATGAAAAAACGAGAGAGTATTCGCGTAACTCCCGATGAATTTAAAGCTATCGAATATCTCATGATCAGGGATAAGATTGGAATGGGAATGCTCGAACCTTTACTAATGGACTCAAATATAGAAGATATAAGTTGCAGTGGGCTTGGGAGGGTTTTCGTCGAGCATAAGGTATTTTCGTCCCTTAAAACAGCAATCACGTTTCGGGAGACCGAGGAACTAAACTCTTTTATTATACAGATGTCCGAAAAGGTAGGAAAGCCAATCACGTATAGAGATCCTATAGTCGATACAGCTCTTCCGGATGGATCAAGGATTAATATCGTGTTTGGAGAAGATGTGTCCAGAAGGGGAAGTAATTTTACCATAAGGAAATTTATGGGAACTCCTATTTCAATCCTCGAACTTATTGACTTTGGGACAATTGACTATATAATGGCTGCATATATGTGGATGATGCTGAAGGCAGGGATGAACTGCTTTATTTCGGGGGAGACAGCTTCTGGAAAGACCACTATGATGAATGCAATAACTACTTTTCTTCCACCTGAATCCAAAATAGTTTCTATTGAAGATACTCCGGAACTGCAGGTTCCCCACAAGAATTGGACCAGAGAAGTTACCAGGACTACAAGAGAGGATAGTGGATCTGATATCTCAATGTTTGACTTGTTAAAGGCTGCACTTCGCCAGCGTCCGAATGAGATCATAATCGGAGAAATCCGTGGAGTGGAAGGTGGGATTGCTTTTCAGGCTATGCAGACAGGGCATCCTGTCATGTCTACATTCCATGCCGCATCAGTCGAAAAACTCATTCAGAGGTTAACAGGAGACCCGATCAATGTTCCCAAGAACTATGTGGATAACCTGAATGTAGTTATCATCCAGAGCGCGGTAAATGTCCCTGGAAAAGGGATGGGAAGGAGAGTTCTGAGCATAAACGAAATCGTAGGCTATGACTCCGTAAACCAGGCTTTCAATTTTATGGACATATTCAAGTGGGACCCTGCAACAGATACTTTCAATTTTATGGACATATTCAAGTGGGACCCTGCAACAGATACTTTCAAGTTCACGGGAAGGAATAATTCATATTTGCTGGAGCAAAAGATTGCTCCGCGTCTAGGAATTCCGGAAAACCAGGTTAGGAGAATTTATTCAGAACTTGACAGAAGAGCAAAAATTCTCAGGAAGATCCATCAGGCGAAAATTACCAACTTTTACGATCTGTTTAATACACTGATCCAGATTGAGGAGGCTGGGTTAACATCATGAGACCTGAGGAGAAGCTTGCCTACCTGAAAGTGGACTCTGCAAAGCACAGATTTGAAGGATACTTTAATCTTGCCCGGAAACTGAAGAACACGAAGATTGTTGAAAGAGTCAATGACGATATGCTCTTCCTTCTCACTTATATGGCAGCGATTTCGACTGCAGATATTGAAAGAGACAGGATCTTCGATTATGCAGGATCTCAGAAAGAGTACGAAGCTTCAAAATATTTCAGGCAGATTCATATCCTTGCCTCAAAGTGGGGGTATGCATATGCAAAAGCCTGCAAATATATCTCCCAGAGATTGAAGGAAGAGTATATTTCAAAGCTTTTTGGACGAATGTCAAATATTCTTTCTTCTGGAGAACCGGAAAAAAACTTCCTGAAGCAAGAAAAACTAACAAGGGAAGAAATATATTCTAACGAATATGAAAGAGGTATCGAATCTCTGAAAAAATGGACAGATGGGTACACTGCCCTTATGGTATCCGTAACCCTTGTTGTTACTATAATTCTTGTTTCAGTTATGATCTATAATATAGCAGATATAGGAACCATTGCTTTTCTTATTGTATTATTAACCGTTTTCATATGCGGGATTGCCCTTTTTATTATATACAAGACAGCTCCGGCTGAAAAGAAGATTCATACCCTGAGCAGGCGATCAAAGGAACAGGAGAAAATAAGGTTTCTGAGCCGAATTTTGCTTCCACTGGGTGCAATTTCTGTCGCTGCTCTCATTCTGATAGGTACAGAGCTACAGTTTACTTTGCTTGCAGTAGCTCTCTTTACGCTTCCGATAGGCTTCTTTGCTATGGTAGACGACAAAAATATTGATGAAAAGGACTGTAGTTTTCCGGCGTTTGTGAAGACTCTGGGTACTCTTGCCGGGACAACAGGAATTACTGTCCGAAGTGCAATGGAAAACCTTGATAGAGAAACTATAGGCGGCCTCAAGTCTGGAGTTGAAGAATTACATACAGGGCTTTCGATGGGATTTAAGTCAAAGCTTTGCTGGGAAAAATTTATAGGAGAAACAGGTTCTGAACTGATCAACCGATGCTCGAGGATCTTCACGGACGCAGTCGAACTTGGAGGAGACCCAACCGAAATAGGGAATTTAGTCTCATCATCAAGTCTTGCGATTGTTCTTCTGAGGATGAAACGACAGCTTGTCAGTTCCGGCTTCAGGGGTCTTGTAATCACCATGCATGCTGTTATGGTTGGGCTTTTGATTTTTATTGTAGAGATAATTTCCACGTTCAGCGATCTCGTCTCCAGGATGAACGCGTCTTACTCATCTATGGAAGGTATGTCTCAGATGGGGATGAGTATGTTTAATGTGGCTGAAAGTATACCCACACTCTACAGGTTTACCTTTTCCGTAGTGCTCATTCTCACAATTTCGAACGCGCTTGTAGTGAAGATCGTGGAAGGTGGAGGAAACTGTAAGCTATTTTTTTATGGAGGATTGATGTCAGCAATTTCTGGGTTCTGCATGATTATTGTACCCCCGGTTGTATCAAAGGTATTTACGTTTCAGATTTGAAAGAGCTTTTCAATTAAATTAAAGAACATGAGGGATAAGAAAAATTCGGGTTAGTGAAGGTAATGGGATGAACGGATTAAATAATCTAAGAATTAGCGGGTTGAAAGACCTGAAAGTTAACGGATTAAGATATTTAGGAATCAATAAATCAAAGCAGATGATGCATAAGCCAGGAAGCAAAAATGATAAGTGTATAGGGGATTTGACAAAAAGCAGAGAAAAAGTCAAGAGACAGATAAGAGAACTGGTTAGAGAAAAAAAAGAGATTGAATCCCGGATTGATCAGCTTCAAAAAGCAAGAAACGAAGAAAATGAGGCAATGTCGAAGTTTTCCTTGCAAGAAGAAATAAAAGTTGAAAAGACCGATAAACCCGATAAGTTGAATGAAATAGGCAAGAACGAAAAAGTAGATAAAGTTGAAATAAAGGCTGAAGATATAGATGTAAAATCTGATAGTGAAAAAACTGATTCAAAAAGTAATGAAATAGTGGGGCCCAATCAGAGTCATAGCAAAAATGTTGAAGAGTTTCTTTTTCCTAAAAATGACGAAAAAACAAAGCCTTCAAATCCCGTCTCACTGAGTAAAGAAAAAAAGGAAGGCAACGCACCTCAGAATAGTAAAACTGAAAGTAAAAACCCCATACCCGGCATTTTTGGAGGTAGCCTGATTGAAGAGTTACTGGAAAGCGAGGACCTGTATCCGGAGGAAGAGCGAAGTTTCATGAAATATATTGAAGAATCAAGCGTTGTAGAGCTCAGTACAAATTTAAGAGAAGTAAAGAAACTCCTGGCCGAAGCAGGACCCTGAAAGTTTGATGCTTGATGTTTTATTCGTAAATGAAACAGAAAAACAAAAGATAGTGACGGAGAAAATCCCGCCACAGAGCTCTTAAAAGGTAGTTCTTGAGATTTAGCTTTTAGAAGGCGGTTCTTAAGATTATGCTCTTACATTTTTTCACTGATGGAAAAGCCCTTCTTTTGCCTTGTTAAGGTACTTGTTGGATTCCTCAATTTTACTGGCAGCTTCTAAGATATTCTCGGAAGCTTCGAGAAAACCATCTTTTTTGGCTTTCTGAGCCCATTCCCTGAAACTCTGTATGTGGCTTTCGTTATGCTCGATCCAGTGCTCAATCAAATGTGAAAGGTTCTCGTGACTAAGTTCTTCAGTAATAGTTGTCCCTCCTGTTTAAATATATGCAATTCATCGTATAAATGCCCGCTGGATATAATTAACAATTTTATAATCCTGAACCGAAAAGATAGAAAAAGAGAGACAGAAAGAAATAAAATAATTTGATAAGCTGAACAGTTTAAAACCCTGAGGGATATGGGTCTGATTCCAAACTATCCTGTTCAAAAACTCACATTAAACTGTCTGTCCTTCATTTTTCAGATTCAAACTTTCCTTGGATCAGTAATTTCACCTGATAGTGCAGAGGCTGCTGCGGTTGCGGGGGATGCAAGGTAGATAAAACCGTCTTTTCCCATCCTGCCTTTAAAATTTCGATTTGCGGTTGAAATGCAGACTTCCCCTTCCCCTAGCACTCCCTGGTGGGCGCCAAGACAGGGACCGCAGCCAGGGGTTGCAAGCGTGACGCCTGCCTTGAGCAGAGTTTCCATTGTTCTATTCTCAATTGCTGCAAGGAGAGTCGTGCGGGATGCAGGAATTACGATAGTCCTGACCGCAACCTTTTTTCCTTTAAGGATTGCTGCTGCGACCTCGAGGTCTTCAAGTCTCCCATTTGTGCACGTCCCTATAAAAGCCTGGTCTATGTTGGTACCTTCAACCTCTCCCACAGGCTTTACGTTGTCCACCTGGTGCGGGCAGGCTACCTGAGGCTCGATATCGTCAGCGGAGTAAGTTAATTCTTTTGCATAGACCGCATCCTGATCGGCATAAACCGGTTCATAGGGAGCAGCCGCCCTATTATTAAGGAACTCGAAGGTTTTCTCATCCGGTGGAACAATCCCGGTTTTTGCTCCCATTTCGATTGCCATGTTGCAGAGAGTCATCCTGCCGGAAACCGACAGTTCGGAGATAGCCTGTCCGTAAAACTCTACAGCCTTATAGGTGGCACCGTCAATTCCGGTCTTTCCGATCAGGTAAAGGGTCAGATCTTTTGCATAAACCCCTTTTCCAAGTCTTCCTTCAACAGTGAACCTGAAGCTTTCAGGTACCTTAAACCAGAGCTTACCTGTGGCGAAAATCTCAGCCATGTCCGTAGCTCCCACGCCTGTTGCAAAAGCCCCGAAAGCCCCATAGGTACAGGAATGCGAATCAGCCCCCACAACCAGTTTTCCAGGCAGGGCGAATCCGTTTTCGGGAAGCACCTGATGGCAGATTCCTTCCCCCAGCTCATAAAAGTTCGGAATGCCCTGCTCCTTTACCCATTCCCTAATTTCTTTTTGCAGGGTAGCTGACGTCTCATTATTTGCAGGCGCGATATGGTCAAAAGGAATTATGATCCTTGAGGGGTCCCAAACCTTCTTCATTTCCATTTCCTTAAAAGCGTTAACTGTAAGTACAGAAGTGCCGTCATGCGCCATTGCATAATCGATGTCTGCCAGGACAAAATCGTTTGCCTTCGACTCTGTTCCCGCTGCACGGGAAAAAATCTTTTCGCTAATTGTTCCCAAAAGTAAGTCTCCTGTCTAAATCAAATAATAATGAAGTATGAGAAAGAAATTCAGATTCCTGAACTCACTATAAAGAAATTTATTAATCAAATCAACACTTGTAGGAGCTTCTGTAGCCCTCTTATATATCTTTCCTATTTATATCTCCCCCCAGCTCTTTTGAAGCGAGGTACATACAAGATTTTCAACGACAACATTGAGGTCAATCTGCGTCACGTAAGCTTGACCATCTTTGCACCAAATTTTCGGGTAATGGTCGTAGGCAAATTCCGTCCTACTGTAGCTACCTAGCCGAAAGTCACGTAAAAAGGCCAGGGCTATCACTTGGGATAAGGATAGGTATTTTGGACGCCAGGCATGAAAACAGTACTTTGCGAGCTTCAATGAATAGATAAATAAATTAGGACTTACACACTTGAAGTATAAAATCAAGCGCAATAGATATTGTGGTCAAATTCGCTTTTTAGACGGTAGAAGGTTTGATGTTATTGATTTCTCCGTTCAACTGCGTAAGTCCTATCCCCTCTATTCAAGAGAGTAAAAAATACGACCTAAATATCACACATCAGAGAAGTCATCTCCATACTGTCTGCACTCCTGCGCACTTATCATTCCACAATTCAAAAGACTTAGTGATTCAAATATACCCTCACCTACACTTATTCCTTTTAGAGCGCATTTCTTCATCAAACGATCGTAAAGGACTTCATTTTCGCTTTTAATAAAGTCGCACATTTCCGAAATAAATTCATCTGTTATAAGTGGCTCTTTTTTGTTTACCCAATTATCAATTGACTCGATCAGATACTGACGCATAGATTTATTCTTTCCAAGATCCATAAGATTAGTAAAAGCACATTCATCTATGCTTAGAACCCACTTACCAAGTTTATACTTAAACATATCTCCACTATCGTCTTCCAAACATATCCCTCCACAATAATTAAATTCTCACAATAATTAGAGGCTTCATGATATTTAACTCATCATAGGCATAAGCTGCCCCTGGGTTCTAATCAAGCACAGTAAACTTTGTAGTCAAATTCACTTATTAGACAGTTGGCGTTTTAACGATATTGATTTCACAGTTCAACCGCGTAAGTCCTATATAGTTATTTAAGTGGTTGAAACCAGTGTAAATACTGATATAATTTTTTTTAAAATGCCAAATTTTCGATTTCGAGAGAGTAAAGTAAAGGAAGATAATCAGATGAAAGAGAACCAAGCTAGCTTTTCTGCAATGACGACTGCCTACATTCGTGCTTACCATGCCATGCATGATACTCCCAAAATCTTTGATGATTTTCTGGCCTACCGTTTGATACCGCAGGAGGTACGGGAACTAATTGAACAAGGTTTGATTAGAGATGAGCAGTTTAATGATCCTAAGCGTACTGCATCGCTCTCCGACCAGACGACTAATTTTGCTTCCTTAATGCAAGCAACCAATGTTCTCAGCCGTGCACGGTACACGGAAGAAGCCTTAGAGACGATTGTCAGGCAGAGAGTAAAACAATATGTGATTCTCGGGGCAGGGATGGATACCTTTGCATTTCGGCGACCAGAAATGATGGAACTGCTGGAAGTGTTTGAGGTCGATCATCCAGCCACACAAAATTTTAAGCTTCTTCGCCTTGCCGAGTTGGGATGGGAACATCCAGCACAATTACACTTCATTCCTATAGATTTCACAAAGGAAAACTTAGCAACAGCACTCACTCGTTCATCAGCTTATGACCCGAATGTTAAAAGCTTCTTTAGCTGGCTTGGGGTCACCATGTATTTGACCCGAGAGGAAGTTTTTTCGACACTGCGTTCCATCACCGATATTGCCCCTAAGGGCAGCGCAATTGTTTTCGATTACTTCGATACCGATGCATTTATCCACGAAAAATCATCTCCAAAAATGCAAAAGAAGCAGAAGGTTTTTCAAAAGCTAGGCGAAAAGATGATAATGGGTTTCAATCCGTCAACTTTGGCAGAAGACATTGCAAGTTTAGGATTAAGTCTCTATGAGAACTTGAGTCCAGCAGACATCGAAGAGCGTTACTTCCAAGGCCGCACGGATGGACATCATGCGCCTGAGCATGGGCACTTTGCATATGCAATTGTCGAATAATAAGCACACCATATAACATCACCGAAAAATCCTCAAGCAAGATCGTCGCAAGTTTTAAAGCTGGGTCTTGAGTATTTGGACCAACCTTCGGTTTATAAATATCCTGAAATTGGTAGGGTAGGTGTAGAATTCCTATTGAGTTCGAAGTTGTAGTGATCTGGATGGGAATCTGGGATAGCTATTTTTACATTTTATCCTGAAGACGTATCTCCACATATCTAAATGCACATCTACCTAGAAGCCACGTACAAAGGCCAAGGCTATCGCTTGGGATAAGGATCGGTATTCGGACACTAGGTGTGTGAAGTGAAAAATATGAAACTGGTACTCTAGCTTGCATATCCCGTATGGTGGCTCGGGTGCTGATAAGCTGAAATCCCCAGTGGCCATCCCGAGAATAAAGCCAAAAGAGTAGGCATTTTTCATATCCTAGAAGATAAGCACACAATCTTTAGTGGGCTTTAAAGCTTAATCCTAAGGTAAATGACTCAAGTTCTTACTCAAACAGAAAATATTTACAAATAAGCAAAAAATAGATCCTGACATATATTTCTGAATGATGACCCGAATCTCTGCCGAAGATAAGTGGAAAAAAGTAGAATAAAATATAACTGTATAAAATATGCATTTAACCCCAACTTCTATTATGCCTGATTTTAACTTCAAGTGCATAAGTTCTAAAAGAAAGCCGAATTGAAGCTCCCTCAAAAGGTTCAGCTTAGATTTGACTAACATTTAGAAGCTATGTATAGCGCTCATTGAAATCGTGGAAACATTTAAAACAAAGTTTGATCCTTCAAACAACATCACAGAGATTAAGACTTTATCGAACCATTAATTAAGTGTTAAAAATCAATTAAAGAATATATTGCATAAATACCCCTTAAAAAAGCTTTATTACATAATTAAATTCTGATATCTTCCTTTTTTGGTTAAGCATGTTTTTATTATTTAATGCCATGAGGGGTTGAGTACTCTAATATACCTTGAGCATTAAGACATCAGAAAACTAGAATTTACTCTAAACTCCTTTCATTACTGTAGCTTATGATTAAAAGTAAGGGATAAAATGGACGAAAAGTATCTGAATTATATATGGCAAAAACCGAAAAAAATAGGATTTTCCCTTATAATTCTCATTTTCTTGATCGCATTGGGAATATCCATTCTTCATATTATACAATCTTACTCTACCCTTACACCATCAAATAAGACGATCTATGTAGCTGGCGATGGAAGTGGAAACTTCACCTGTGATGGAAGTGATGATCAGGTAGAGATAAACCAAGCTCTTGAATATGTTGCCGAAAATCCACAGTTTTCAACCGTTCATTTGAAAGGCCCGAATACATACGTAATCTCTGACAGTATTTTAATTGGGAACGATACAGTCCTTGAGGGAGATCCTACAGCCATAATTAAGCTTGAAGACAATGCGGACTGGCCAAGCGGTAAGCCCCTGATAACGCAGATGGACAGTACCGGAAGCTATAATATCACTATAAAAGGATTCGAAATTGACGGGAACCATGACCACAATGAAGATAAAAAGAGAGGGGAAGGATACTACAATATGATCAATGTCCTTGATTCTAAAAATATTCAGGTTCATGATATGTACATGCATGACGGGCATGGAGACGGGTTAAGAGTAGAGAGAAGTTCTAATATCAATTTTACAGTAACAAAGTGCATAAGTTAGGACACGATGGCTTTTATGCTATTGATTGTCAGAACATAGAGGCCTGGAAAAACACAATAACCTGCAGAACTAATAGCGGGCTTCGAATATGGAATTCAAATCACGTAAAATTCCATGATAACATCATCGATTCTTTTTACCGCTGGAGTGCAGGGAGCCCGGGAATTCTGATCCAGAAAACAACAGGTATCGTTAACGATATCGAAGTATATAATAACACTATTCATAACACTTATGGACCTGGAATCTGGCTGTTAGGCTATGGCAATTCTTACTCTCGGGAAGAGGCAGAACGTACATATCCATCACAATATTTTCTACAGCACCGGTACGAACCCAAGTATAGGTTGGGTAGGTGGTATAGTGACGAGTGGATTTTATAACACCATCATTGAGAATAACGTGTTTGATGGTACGTATATGCTGCGATTATACATATGTATCCTACAGGTTATTCTACAGATCTTTCACCCAAAGATACAGGATATACCACAATTGTCCGCAATAATATTATTGTAAACACTCTGCAACGTACAAAAGACCCAAGAGGAACAGGATATGGAGTTATCAATTATCTTCCTGGAACACATACTTTTGTACTGGAAAATAACTGTCTCTACAATAATATAGCAGGAGATTATAGGAACGCCAGGTCAACAAGCGATATCCATGCAGACCCTCACCTCGCAAACGAGAAAAATCATGATTATCACCTGAAATCAACAGGTGGAAGATGGAACGGAAAAACGTGAGTAAAAGATTTTGTAAATTCTCCCTGCATCGATGCTGGTTATCCGGAATCTGACTATTCAAAGGAGCCCGAGAACAATGGAGGCAGGATCAACATAGGCAGGTACGGAAATACCGAATATGCCTCTATCTCAGGCAATATGCCCGGGTATGTTGTATGGTAGAACCAGATATTTTCACCTGAATGGAAAATTTTCAGGCTGCTGCTGAGGATATTTTTCTAGGTGGAAGATGGAACGGAAAAACGTGAGTAAAAGATTTTGTAAATTTTCCCCTGCATCGATGCTGGTTATCCGGAATCTGACTATTCAAAGGAGCCCGAGAACAATGGAGGCAGGATCAACATAGGCAGGTACGGA
>Ga0183099_1000971_pt1 | contig 17827 bp, 12 predicted proteins | sample Biomet1_FD_127788 | JGI IMG/M metagenome (GOLD analysis project Ga0183099, IMG submission 127788) | Microbial communities from bioreactor (seeded with anoxic lake sediment) at LBNL, California, USA - Biofuel metagenome 1 | ecosystem: Engineered > Bioreactor > Anaerobic > Unclassified ... | reverse complement strand
GTTAAAGTGCGAGGTTTTCGTATCGAACTGGGTGAAGTTGAAAGAGCGCTGGCCGCCTTGCCGGGCGTGGCGAGCGCGGTGGTGGTCCCGGGCAACTGGTCTTTATCGGGCGCACCGATCATCAGGTTAAAGTGCGAGGTTTTCGTATCGAACTGGGTGAAGTTGAAAGAGCGCTGGCCGCCTTGCCGGGCGTGGCGAGCGCGGTGGTGGTCGCTGAGCCGTTTTCCGGTAGCCACCGCCTGCTGGGTTATTGTGTCTTACAGCAGGAAAGCTCACTGACACAAAATGATGCCACCATTTTGCAGGAACAACTGGCGCAGCAAGTGCCGGAATATATGGTGCCCACAGCTCTGCGCATTCTTGATCGCTGGCCCATGACTGTGAATGGCAAAATTGATAAAAAAGCCTTACCGCCGATCGAGATCGCTGTGCGCGCTTCAGGTCGGGCTGCCAGAACACCCGAAGAAATGCTGGTTTGTCAGGCGATCGCCAAAATACTGAATCTGCCGGATGTCTGCGCCGATGATGATTTCTTTGCGTTGGGGGGCGACAGTATCTCCGCCATGGCGCTGGGCAATGCCTTACGCCGGGCCGGATTCCTGCTGCGACCGAAAGAAATTTTTGCCCAGCGCAGTGCCGAACAAATGGCTTTGGCATTACAGCCACTGAAACAGATCGCTGCACAGCAGCATGATTCGGCATTTACACTGTCGGCATTACCGATGACGCGCTGGTTCAGCTCCTATTTTTCCACCGAGCAGCATTTTTCACATGCCGTTATCGTGAACATGCCAAGTTCCGTTTCTGCCGTGCAACTGGAGATTGGGTTAAGTGCATTAATGCGCGCGCACCCGGTGTTGCGAAGTGTGTATGAAAATGGCGTATTGCAAGTTCCGACTATGGCTGACGTTACGAGAAACACGCTTCCAGCCAGTTGGATCTCAGCAAGTGAAGATGATTACGACACAATCTTTCAGCGGGCGATCAGCCGACTGAACCCGGCGGCAGGCATCATGGGGCAACTGGTGTTATGCCATCAAAACTCCCAGCAGTTGTCGTTGATGGTGGTGTTGCATCATCTGGTGGTCGACGGCGTTTCATGGCGTATTTTATTGCCGGAATTGGAATTTGCCGTGATGTCTGCTGTTCAGGGGACAGCCTCAATCATTCCGCCGGAAGAGTATACGCTAGCCGATTGGGCGGCAGCACTGAATGCCCAAGTTGCCAGACGGCGGGAAACTGAATCAGCGTTCTGGTTACAACAACTGAGCGAACCATTACCGTTATTGGGTTCCCGCGCATTAACGGCTGGCGACACTCATTCAACCGTTACCCATCAGCGCTTATTAGTGCCGAGTACATTGTCGCAATCATTATTGCTGTCATTGCCGACAGCCTATCGCGTCAATATTGAAGAGATGCTGTTAACAGTAGTCGCGAAGGCGTGTTCCAAAGTTTTTGCGATGCCAACCATGCGTTTTATGCTGGAATCACACGGGCGTCACGCCGAAAATGATTTGCAAGATCTCAACCGCACCGTGGGTTGGCTGACGAACGAATATCCGGTGTTGTTAGCGTTTGACACAAATACTGTTGATCTGTCTATGGATGTAAAAACGGTGAAACAGGCCATGCGGCAGATCTCTGATGCTGGTCTGGGTTACAGCATTTTGCGCTATCTGGATGACAGTGCGGCTGATATTCGTGCAGCAGAAACAGCGCATCGTCCGAGCGTGTTATTTAACTATCTTGGCCGCTTTACCCAATCGACAACAGACTGGATACCACAGGCGCAGCAGGGGCGTTTTGCTGATGTATTTGCCGTTTCAGTTGATGACACAGCGCCAGTGCTTTATCCGCTGGAAGTCAATATTTTTGTGGATGAATCAGCAGGAGCACCACAGCTGGCGATCCACTGGTCATCGATTGACACGATCATCAGTAGCGAGGTCATTTACGCGTTACACCAGCAAGTGATCGATGCTATTGAACGATTCCGCGTCTTTGCTGAATTGTCACCTGCACTGGCGGCAAATACACTGGTGAGCAGTGAAACCGTTGTCTCAATTGAGCAGCAGCAAACCATTCATTTAACTGATGCAGAGCTTAAGTTACTGACCCAAGCCTATGGCGTTCAGGAAGCCGTTTTGCCGGTTTTACCGCTGCAGGAAGGGTTGTTATTTCACGCACAATTGGGTGATGCAGCCAGCCAGTATAATTCCATTACCCGCTTAGATCTGAATGGTGAAATTGATGTGCCGAGATTGCGTAACGCACTTGATGCAGTGCTGGCGCGTCATCCGCAATTAGCTGCGCGATTTGATTTGGATGTGATCGGGCAACCGCTGCAATTAATCCCGCTGACAGCAAAAAGTGAACGTTGGCGCTGGCCGTGGCAGTTCTTATCGCTGGCGGGGTTAGCGCATGATGAACAGGAACTAGCATTAGCCGAGATCCAGAAAACTGAGCTGTACCGGCCTTTTGCAATTGCGACTGCCGATGCGGGCGCATTAATTCATGCGGTATTGATTGAGCGAGCCGATGCACGATTCACGCTTTTCCTGACGGCACATCATCTGGTGGTTGATGGCTGGTCAACACCGATTTTGATCCAAGATCTACTGGCTGCCTACAGCGCTGGTGCGGAACAATTACCAGCAACCCGGGTCAGTTTTCCACAAATTATGCGCGAACTGGCACGCCGTGATCGTGATCAATGCCGTCAGGTCTGGCGCGATGCCTTACACGGAGCAAAACCGACCTGCTTGTTTGCAGATGGATTAGCTGACGCGCAGACCAATGCGCCTGTTAAAGAGGCTGCGATCACGCTGTCACCCGCGTTAGCCAATAAGCTAACTGCGACCGCACAAAAACAGGGCTTAACGCTGAATACCCTGATGCAAGGCGCCTGGTCGGCACTGCTATCAATAATGTCAGGGCGTAATGATGTCATTTTTGGCACGCCCGTATCAGGCCGGTTTAGCCCCATTGACGGCATCGAGGAACATATTGGTCTTTTCAGTAACACCATTCCGGTCAGAATGAAGTTAGACCCGCAGCAGCCGTTGATCATGCAACTCGCCGCTTTACAGGCACAACAAATTCACCTGATGGAACATGATGCGATTGGCCTTGGTGATATTCAGCGTCTGACGGGTGGTGAAACGCTATTTGATACCTTGCTGGTGGTCGAAAATTACCCTGATCAAACTGCATTATTCAGCCAGACCTACCACAACATGCAGGTGACGGGGATGCATAATCGTGGTTATACCCATTACCCGATCACCGCTTTGGTATTGCCGGGTGACGAGATCCATGTGTTATTTGAATATCGTGAGCAGGTTGGTGATATTCAGTTATGGATCGAACGCTTCCAGTTACTGCTAGCGCACTTGGCGGAAGACAGTTGTGCGCCTTGGTCGTCCGTTGTCGTGTTGACTGAGTCGGAACAGCAGCTACTTACCCACGTCAATAACACAAAAATGCCATTGCCAGCTCAGACACTTAATGAGGTGTTACAGGCGCAAGTATGGAAAACCCCGCAGGCTCCGGCACTGGCCGATATTTCGGTGCAGCTCACTTATCAAGAGGTAAACGAGCGCGTTGTTGCATTAGCTTCGCATCTGATTGCGGCGGGCGTTCAACCGGGTGATGTTGTCGCTGTGGCTTTGCCACGTTCGGTGGAACTCACGCTGGCTTTGCTGGCGATATTACGTGTGGGGGCGGCTTATCTGCCTCTGGATGTCAGCTATCCCGATGATCGTCTTGCTTACATGGTGCACGATGCCAAACCACCGCTGATCATCACTGAATCCGCGCTGCAGGAACGAGTGAGCCTCTGGGGGGATGTCTTGTTGTTAGATCAGCTTCACTGGCAGGACGGTGATCACCAGCCAATGCCGTCGGTTACACCAGAAATGGGCGCGTATCTGCTGTACACCTCGGGTTCAACCGGTAAACCGAAGGGGGTATTAGTTTCGCATGCGGCGATTGTGAACCGGATCTTGTGGATGCAACACGAATATCAACTGACCGCTGACGATGTGGTATTGCAAAAAACACCGTGCAGTTTTGATGTGTCGGTCTGGGAGTTTTTCTGGTCGATGATGGTCGGTGCACAGTTGATGATGGCGCCACCGGAATCGCACCGTGATCCGGAAGCGCTGGCGCATCTGATCAGTAAATATCAGATCACGACACTGCATTTTGTGCCTTCCATGCTGGCTGCGTTCGTCAGTTATCTGGAACAAACAAATGCGGCCGAGATATGTCGTTCCCTGTGTCGTGTGTTCTGCAGTGGCGAAGCATTGTCGCGTGAATTGGCCGATCAATACGCATCTTTGATCAACGCACCGTTACACAATCTGTATGGCCCGACTGAAGCGGCGGTCGATGTTACCTATAAGCCGGCGGCGGCAGTCGATGCTGGCACCGAGTTAGCCAGTTCAGTGCCGATCGGTGTTCCGGTTTGGAATACGCAGTTACGTGTTTTGGATGCCGCACTGCGTGCAGTGCCAGTCGGTGTGGCTGGAGAGCTATACCTGTGCGGAGTGCAGCTCGCCGATGGTTATCTGGGTAAACCAGCAATGACAGCAACACGGTTTGTTGCTGACCCTTATGCCGACGGGCAGCGCATGTATCGCACCGGTGATGTGGTGCGCTGGCTGCCAACCGGCGATGTGGAATATCTCGGGCGCAGTGATGATCAGCTGAAGATTCGTGGTCAGCGTATCGAATTGGGCGAAATTGAAGCCGCTATGCTGGCACTGCCGGGTGTTGCGCAAGCAGCGGTTCATGCCCGTGTATTAGGCGGTGTTGCAACACAGGCTGGCATGGATAGTCGCCAGTTAGTGGGTTATATCGTGGCCGCAAATATAGCGCAGAGCGAAGTGGTTGATCCGGCGCAATTACGTCAATTACTGAGTGACAAATTGCCCGCGCACATGGTGCCGGTGGCGATAGTGGTGGTGCCATCATTCCCGCTAAGTGCCAATGGCAAGTTGGATCGAAAAGCCCTGCCTGATCCCGGTTCAGTTGCATTAAATCAGGGGCGTCTGCCTGCGCCGGGGCTGGAAAGTGAAATCGCAGCGTTGTTTATGCGTTTACTTAATGTGTCATCGTTGAGCGCCGATGATGATTTCTTTGCCTTGGGAGGGCATTCGCTGCTGGCGATGCGATTAGCGGCGGAGTTGCGTAAGCAATATAACAAGGCCATTGCCGTGAGTCAGATCATGGTGGCACCGAGTGTCGCCAAACTGGCAGCATTGTTACGTGATGATGCATCACTGGCAGCGGCAAAAAAAGCCAGTTTCAGCCCGATTTTGCGTCTACGGGAAGGGCAGGGAACGCCGTTGATCTGTATTCATCCGGCGTCCGGTTTTGCCTGGCAATACAGTGCGTTACTGCGCTATCTGCCGGTTGATCGTCCGGTGATTGGGTTGCAGTCGCCACGGCCTGATGGCGCGATCGGCACCTGTGCTGATTTAGAGCAGGTCTGTGAACAACATTTACACGCATTGCGATAGATTCAACCGATTGGCCCTTATGCATTACTGGGTTATTCACTGGGCGGCACGATAGCGCAGGGAATGGCCGCGCGGTTACAGCAAGCAGGTGAAATGGTTTCTTTCTTAGGGTTACTGGATACCTACCCACCGGAGGGGCAGGACTGGTCAGGCCCAACCGACGATGAAGCACAGGAAGAGGTTCGTCGCGAGCAGGCGCAATTTATGGTAGTCGCGGAAGAGTCAGCTGATGACTATGCCGAGCAGGAAAAACAGGAGATGTTTGGTCATATCGTTGCCAACTATCAGGATGCGGTGCGGTTGCTGTCTCAGGGTAAAACTCCGGCCTTCAATGGCAAGGCGGAACTGTTTGTCGCCACCCGCACCTTACCAAAAGGTATGGATATTCAACAAACCTGGGCGCCGTATATTCATGAGTTGCAAGAGCATCATTTTGATTGCTCGCATGAAGATATTTTGTCGCCGGAATCACTGGAAACATTAGGGCCAATTCTGGTTAATTGCTTGTGAAAATAACCGGTTAGCCAGATATGAAAGATGCCACTGCGTGTGGCATTTTTTTTGGCCGCAAGGCGCTATTTTGTTTCTAGCATCCCGAAAAAGCTATTTTTGATAATTATTTGCTAACAAGTGATCGAAAGGCTGGACATAACCATATAAATGATAATAATTATCATTATCTGTAATTAACACCCCTTTGAAGGGATGTAAGGATCAGGAAATGAGAAAATTAGATAGCCCGACAAAATGCAAATACATCCTGTTCACGGTGTGGGGGATAGCAATTTTGTTAATTATGGCGCGCGAACCCATTCTGCAACTATGGACGATGATGCTGCACTAGGCTACCGGGGGCGGTAGCCTTAGCTAGTTCAGAAGGCAGGTAACAGACGGTGAGGAACAATGAGCGGGGTATGTGTGACTGGGTCATCAATCACCATACAATCAAGGTCAAAAACAGCTTTCATTAATGCCGGCGTTACGATATCAGCCGGTTTTCCTTCCGCAATCACTTTTCCCTTATTCAACGCAATCAGGTGCGACGCATAACGGCAGGCATGGTTAATATCATGTAATACGGCCACCAGCGTGCGGCCGGAACGTTGATTCAGTGCGAAAAATAACTCCAATAATTCAATCTGATGCGTGATGTCGAGATAAGTCGTTGGCTCATCCAATAAGATCAATGGCGTATCCTGCGCCAGCACCATGGCGATCCAGACGCGTTGCCGTTGCCCGCCAGAGAGTTCATCCACCAGATTATTTGCCAGTTCAGTAATGCCAGTGACCCGCATCGCCCGATCAATGGCGATTTGATCGACCTGACTCCATTGTTTGAGTAATGACTGATGCGGATAACGCCCCCGACTCACCAGTTCCGTTACAGTAATGCCTTCTGGTGCGATGGCGGTTTGCGGTAATAAACCAATCTGACGGGCGACCTCTTTGGTCGGATATTGCTGGATAGCTTTACCATTGAGCCAGACTTCACCTTGCAAGGGTTTCAATAACCGGCAGAGCGTGCGTAACAGTGTCGATTTTCCGCACCCGTTCGGGCCGATGATGGCGGTAAATGAACCGGGTGGGATCGCAATATTCAGATCCTCGGCAATCAATTTATTGGCATAACCCAGCGATAACGATTTGCCACTTAATGACAGGGGCATGGCAGGATTAGTAATCTCTGTGCGCTGATGAAGCGTGTGCGGTTGTGTGGTCATAGATGTTGTTTTCTCGCTTCACGTAATAAAAGTGCGATCAGATAAATGCCACCAATGCTGATGGTAATAATGCCGACGGGCAGTTGTGTGGGCATGAAAAGGTGTTGAGCAACAAAGTCAGCGGTTAGCAGTAACAAGCTGCCCATGGCGGCAGAGCAGATCAGTGATAACGATGCACCTTGCGTTAACCTCTGTGCAATTTGTGGAGCTGCCAGCGCAATAAACGAGATCGGGCCGGTGATCGCCGTTGCCGCTGCGGTGAGCGCTGTCGCAGCCAGCATGAGCACGGCACGAGTGCGATCAGGGTTTACACCCATCGCTTGCGCTAAGTCGTCGCCCATTTCCAAGATCTGCATTGGACGAGCTAATGCCAGACAAACCAGCATGAACACGCAGCAGATAATGCCGGTAGGCAGGCTTTTTTCCCACGTAATACCATTGAGCGAACCGACACTCCACAGCGCTGCCGACATGGCAGACTCTTGTGTCGCACTCATCATCAGCCAGATATTCAGCGCATTCAGAATGGCACTGACGGCAATGCCGACGATGATCAGCCGAAACCGGGCCACGCCATTTTGCCAAGCCAGCAGGTAAATGAGCACCGCCGTCAGGCAGCCACCCAGTAGAGAGCCCATTGCCATCTGCAGATAAGAACCTTTCAACAAGATCACGGTGACCAATGCACCGGTATAAGCCCCGGTGTTAAAACCGATCACATCGGGGCTACCCAGTGGGTTTCGTAGCAGTGACTGAAAAATAGCGCCACTGATCCCAAGTGCGGCGCCTGTCATCATTGCCATGACGGCACGTGGTAAGCGCCACTGCGTGACCACGGTTTGTAACGTGAGCGAACCGTCACCTTGCAGGGCTTGCAGCACTTGCTGCAATGTTAAGGGCAACATGCCTTTGGTCAGCCCGAACACAGCGAGAGTTAGTGTGATGGCGAATAAAACAGCGCTGATAAGCACGGTTTTTTTCGGTAATCGGAATGTGATAGCTGATGTCGGGTGGCCAATGCGCCAATATGCTTGTTCCATGGCTACTCCTAAAAACGTCTTTGTTGTCTGACCAGCCAAATCATGACGGGTGCGCCAATCAGTGCGGTCACGATAGATACCCGCAGCTCATTGGTGAGTAAGAAGCGCCCGGCGATATCGGCCAATAGCAGCAGAGTCGGGGACAACACCAGCGTAAAGGCCATGATCCAGCGTTGGTCTTGTCCGGCTATCCAACGTGCCACATGGGGGATCATCAAACCGATAAAACCGATGGGGCCAGTGATAGCGGTGCTTGCGCCGCATAACAGCGTGACGGCCAGCAGGGCCAGCAACATGATCTTTGGGCCATTGATGCCGAGCGCCGTCGCCATGCTGTCACCGAGCGATAATGCATTCAGTGGCGAGGCGAGCAGCAGCGCCACTACCATGCCGATCAGCAAGGCAGGCGCGATCATCAACACCATATCCAGGCGACGGATATCTAACGAACCGGCACTCCAGAAGCGCAACTTTTCAAATGCGGTGGGGTTTAACAGCGTGACCCCCGATGAGATGCCAATCAACACTGCACTCAGCGCTACACCGGCTAAAACAAAACGAACCGGGTTCCGATGCGGGTTGCCTAGACTTCCCAACAGATAGACCAATGATGCCGCACACAGAGAACCCAATAACGCGAACCAGAGATAATGTTCGGGGTTAGAGATATTCAGCAACGCCACCGCAATGACAACGGCGAAGCTGGCGCCGGCATTAATCCCCAATATGCCGGGGTCAGCGAGCGGGTTGCGTGTGATCGCCTGGATGATGGCCCCACTCAGGCCAAGGGCTGCGCCAGTCATCAACCCCAGCAGGGTGCGGGGTAAGCGCCCATCCAGAATGATCACACTGTCTTCGCTGGTGATTTGACCGGTCAATGACTGCCAGATGATGTGCGGATGAATTGATTTTGCCCCCAGCATCATGCTGAAAAATACGCACATGACTAAGCCGACCATGCTGAAGAAAAACCAACGCCAGCGTTTGTGCATTTGCTGTTTTTGAAGAGCGGCAACATTGCTGTTGAGCGGGAATGAAGATACATCCATGCGTAGATAGTAATGATTATCATTTGTGATTGTGCGATAGTAACACGCTTATTGTGGCAAATGTATCTCTCTTTATAGGGTTTTCTGAGTAACCGATATGACGAAATCATCCATTTTTGTGAATTTTAATCTGTTGAAAGAGAACACGAATTTTCGTTCTGTTTTTATTGCCCGCACCATTTCCGTGCTTGCCTTCGGCATTCTGATGGTGGCGGTTCCTGTGCAGGTGCACCAGTTAACCGGTTCAACTTTGCAAGTCAGTTTGGCTATGATGCTCGATGGCTTAGGTATGTTTATCGGGCTACTGTGCGGCGGCGTTCTGGCTGATATGTTTGATCGGCGACGTTTAATTTTAGCGGCCAGAGGCACCTGTGGCTTAGGTTTTTTGATGCTGGCGATTAATGGCTTTCTCAGTGAACCCTCGCTACTGGTTTTATACATCATTTCTGCATGGGACGGTTTCTTTGGTGCCATTGGCATTACTGCGCTGATGGCTGCGACACCATCGCTGGTGGGGCGCGAAAATCTGGCTGCCGCCGGTGCGTTGAGTATGCTAACCACCCGTTTAGCGGCAGTAATTGCACCGTCCATTGGCGGGTTGATCATTGCCGCCGTTGGCGTGAACTGGAACTACCTGATTGCTGGTGTTGGAACCTGCCTGACCTTACTGCCTTTGCGCCGTTTACCACAGATGCAACCACAACCGATGGGCGAACCCGAAAAACCATTGGCCGCGTTGGTGGGCGGTATTCAATTCTTGTTTACGCATAAGTTAGTTGGTGCGGTCGTGTTATTCGGCACATTACAGCTGATGACAGGGTCAGTGCGCGTGCTGTTCCCGGCGCTGGCCTTTGAACAATTCGGCGATAATGCCACGGTTGTGGGGTTTATGTATTCCGCCGTGCCGTTAGGTGCCATGTTGGCGGCATCAACCAGTGGTTGGGTGCACCAGATAAAACGGCCCGGCAAAGTGCTGATCCTGACCGCTTTAACGGCATTTACTGCAATCGCCGCCATCGGGCTGGCACCTTACTTACCAGTCGTATTGTTATTACTGGTTGTGTTTGGCTATCTGGGTGCTATCAGCAGTTTGTTGCAATTCACAATCGTGCAAAGTAATACCCCGGACGAAGCATTAGGGCGGGTAAACAGCTTGTGGGCGGCACAAGATGTGGTTGGCGAATCGTTTGGTGCGGTGATGGTTGGCGCGTTAGCGAAGTGGCTGACGCCCTTAACGGCGATCACGCTGCTGGGGTTATCAACGGTGGCGATCGGCAGCGCATTAGCGGGCGTATTTAAAACACTGAGAACATATCAACAAGCTGCTCCCGAACCCTTCGACGATGAATTCGGGAGCGAAGCTGCTCATGAAAACAGCTGAGTGACTCGATTTAATAAGTTAGTGGCGCTGTAGTAATCTAAGCGGAAGGTGTCTATTCCGACGGCATAAACCCGGTTGTGTTCTACAGCCGGGTGGCGCAGCAGAAACTTATTGGTAGTCACTTTTTTCACGGTGTCATCATTGCCTGCAAATAGCATAAGCGAATTGCCGGTTAGTGCTTCCGAAAAGCGTTCGCCGGAAACAGGAATAATATCTTTACGGCCTAACGCGACACTTTGATTTTTTAAACTGTCGGGCATGCTTGCCAGCGTGAAACCTAGTTTTTCCAGTAAACGACCTTGGGCGGAATCTTTCGTCCAAAGATTAGCGCCTGTGTCATCATCGTAATACACCATGGCGGTAACAGGCTGTTCCGGTAATGTGATCTGTTGCTTTACCTTGCTTAAATGCTGATTGAATTCATCGATCGCGGCTTTGGCATCTGCTTCGTGCCCGGTTGCTTGCCCTAAGATCAACGAAACTTCTTCCCAGCTTTTATCGTCGTAATTAACCACCAACGTCGGGGCGATCTGAGACAGTTGTTCATAGGCTTTTAACGCCGAATCACCGCCCGTCGCTGAGACCACAATAAGATCGGGTGCCATGGCTAAAACCGCTTCTGCGTTCACTTCCCCCTGATACAGCGGCACGACACCGCGTTGTTGCGCGATAGCCGACCATTGCGTGAAGAAACCCGTCTTATCAGTCACTTGTGTCATGTGTACCGTCGCGGATGAGGCCACCACCGGCGAATTAATGGTCAGTAATGAACCGGTGAGTGTCACACTGGTGGATACAATCCGCTGCGGTGCTTTTTGTAAAACCAGCTTACCCTTGGGGGTGTTCAGGGTGCGGGGCCAAGTACTATCTGCTGATGAAGCTGAACTTTTCTGTATCGATTCCGTCACATGAATTTTTGATGTTTTTTCATCGTTACAACCTGTGAGTGAAATCAGAAGCACAAGCAGACTGCTGCTCAGAGCGAAGATGTATTTCATGACCCTATCCAGTTAAAAATCAGACGTCCACCTTATTTCAAATGATAATTATTATCAAATAAGTATCATTACTCATCACTATTGTTCTGATTAATCTATGTTTTTTCTATCCAAAAAGTGTTGTGGTTTGACTATTTTTCATCTGGAACTGTAAAAATGCTTGATAAATAGTAACGAGAATTATTATCATTTGATCGTAAGTTACCTTCCTACGATGAAATATGACTATGAGCATTTCTGACGCCGCATCTGATTTTCCTGACTTTACACAGGAATGTTTGATGACGACCCAACAAGGTTATTTGTTTTCTAAAGGTATCACCGCGAGCACCGAGGTTGACGTTAGCGACTCTGTTCGTATGACGATGACAGTCAAACATCTGTTTGAACTCTCACATCAGCGCCCGGTTCTCGCATCTAAAAAATCCATCGTATTTGGCGCCATTCCATTCAGTAATCAGGGCAAAGCGCATTTCATTCTGCCTGCCGATTATCATTTTTACTCACGGGAAAAGATCCAGTCACTGCTACTGAAAACGGCCAATCGGGCACCAGTTACCTTGGTGGAACAACGTTATCAACCTGATCAGGCGGAATATCAGCAAGCGGTGACTCATGCGCTTCAGGCCTTTGCCGCCAACCAACTCGATAAAGTGGTGTTAGGCAAACAGTGCCATCTCACGTTATCAGCAGCGATTGACCCTGCCGTGATTTTACAAAATTTACTGCTGAACAATCAGCGGGGGTATCACTTTTCGCTGCCATTACGGGAAGGCGTTTTGTTAGGTGTCAGCCCTGAGTTGCTGTTGCGAAAATCCGGCGAGCAGCTGTTTACCAACCCTTTGGCCGGCTCAGTAAAACGTCATGGCCATGCGAAGCAGGAAGAGTGGCAAGCTCTCGCGTTACTGCATTCCGAAAAAGATCGCCACGAACACAAACTGGTAGTAGATGACATCGTGCGGGTGCTCAAACCACTGTGTCGTGAGCTGAATGTGCCTGATGCGCCGTCGATCTTAAAAACGGATTCCATGCTGCATCTCTCTACAGAAATCAGCGGCATTGCTAACGCGCCTCAGCTTTCCTCTCTGGATGCGGCGCTGGCATTACACCCAACACCTGCCGTATGCGGTTACCCGACAGAACTTGCGCGTGCGTTTATTGCGGAACACGAAAAGGGCGAGCGCAATTATTTCGCCGGGCTGGTTGGCTGGTGTGATGAAGAGGGTAACGGGGAATGGTATATCGCCATTCGCTGCGGATTAGTAGATCACGACCAAGTGACCTTATTTGCCGGTGCGGGTGTGGTGGCAGGGTCTGACCCGCTGCTCGAATGGCAGGAAACCGATGCCAAATTAGGCACCATGTTCAAGGCCCTCGATCTTCAATATCCGGAACAAACGGGTGTCAAACAGGGAGATAAATATGCCGGTCAAATTTAACCATTGGCCTGCGGAAACCGCAGCCTATTATCGTGCTGCCGGTTACTGGACAGATGAACCGCTCACGCAAATGCTGATTGGCCGGGCATCTTCGCAGCCCGATCAGATGGCTGTTATCTCTGCTGGATGTTCACTAACCTATGCGCAATTGCACCAACACTCTGAGCGATTGGCACAACAATTTCTGCTGCGTGGGCTGCAACCGGGTGACACCGCATTAGTACAGTTACCAAATATTGCCGAATTTTATCTGGTCTATTTCGCCTTGCTCAAAGCAGGCATTGTGCCGGTGAATGCACTGTTCAGTCACAACAAGGCGGAACTGAATGAATATGTGCGACAGATTAAACCGCAACTCGCCATTCTTAGCGGTCAACATACGCTGTTTAGCCAGCCTGATTATCTGTCTACACTGTTACCTAATTCCACGATCCAGCAGCTCGTGTTTGTTGACGATGTGGATGCTTCCGTTTTTGCGGCAGCAAATCAACAGGTGCCATTAACCTATCTGCATACGCTGTTAGCTGCTGATAATGCCGATATTGCATTACCGGAACTGAATGCCAGCGAAGTGGCTTTTTTCCAGTTATCGGGTGGCAGCACAGGCACGCCAAAACTTATTCCCCGAACGCACAATGATTATCTTTACAGTGTACGGGGCAGTGTTGAGATTTGTCAGGTGACAGCCGAAACCCGTTATCTGTGTGCCTTGCCATGTGCACATAATTTTCCTATGAGTTCGCCGGGCGCACTCGGTGTTTTTTATGCGGGCGGAACCGTAGTGATGGCGCCTGATCCCAGCCCGGCGGCCTGTTTCCCATTGATTGAAAAACACCAGATCACCATGAGTGGCCTCGTTCCTACTGCACTCAATCTTTGGCTGGCTGAGGCTGCTGATACCCAATTCGATATCAGCAGCCTACAAGTCTTACAGGTGGGGGGCGCCTCATTACCGCTGATCATTACCCGACAGGTAAAACCTAAGCTGGGGTGCCAGTTGCAGCAAGTGTTCGGTATGGCGGAAGGGTTAGTGAACTACACCCGTCTTGATGACGATGAGTGGACAATTTGCCATACCCAAGGCCGACCGATCAGTGTCGATGATGAGATCCGTATCGTTGATGAAGAAGACAACCCGGTGCCATGTGGCGAAGTAGGATCGCTGCTGACGCGTGGCCCTTATACCATCCGTGGCTACTACCAGTCTGATGAGCACAACCAACGGGCATTTACCCCTGATGGTTTTTATCGCTCCGGTGATCGGGTGCGGCAGACAGAGCAGGGGTGTCTGATTGTCTCTGGCCGGGAAAAAGATCAGATCAACCGCGGAGGCGAGAAGATTGCTGCCGAAGAAATAGAAAGCTGGTTGCTGAAACATACGTCGATAAAGCAAGTGGCGCTGGTGGCGATGAACGATGCAGTGATGGGGGAACGAGCCTGCGCATTTGTCGTTTGTCACGATGCCCCGGTTAAAGCGGTGGCGTTGCGTAAATTTCTGCGTGAACAAGGTCTGGCTGATTACAAAATTCCTGACAAATTCGAATTTGTGCCTGATTTGCCGCTCACAGCAGTGGGCAAAATCAACAAAGCAAAATTAAGAGTGTTGCTGGCCGAACAGCAACAAAATGCAATGGTGGTGGAATCATAATGGCAATCCCGAGAATTCAGTCTTACCCGTTACCAGTGACGGATGATTATCCAAAAAATAAGGTGAGCTGGTCATTAGAGCCGAAAAAAGCAGCCTTATTAATTCATGATATGCAGGAATATTTTGTCGGTTTTTATGGTGAAGAAAGCCCGCTGATGCAGGCGGTGATCGACAATATTGTGTGTTTAAAAGCCTTCGCCAAAGCGAATGGCATTCCCGTCTATTATACCGCACAACCAGCAGAGCAAGATCCTGCTGATCGCGCTTTGCTGAATGATATGTGGGGGCCGGGTTTAACTCGTTTTCCGGCGGAACAACCTGTGGTTGCTGCGCTGGCACCCGATGGCGATGACATTGTGCTGACCAAATGGCGCTACAGCGCCTTTCATCGCAGCGATCTGGAAGAACAACTGAAACAGCGCGGCAGAAACCAGCTGATCATCTGTGGGGTGTATGCCCATATCGGTGTGATGATTTCTGCTGCTGATGCCTTCATGCGTGATATCAAACCATTTCTTATCGGCGATGCTATTGCGGATTTCTCTTATGACGAACATGTCATGGCGCTTTCTTATGTTGCTGGTCGTTGTGGCCGGGTGACGACCACGGAAATGATAACGAGTACCTCCATGCAAGATCCCAATTTAACCTCTTATGACGCTTTTAAAATGCACATTGTTTCGCTGTTAGATGAGGCGGATGACGAGTTTGATGCCGATGACAGCCTGCTCGATTACGGTCTGGATTCTGTACAGGTCATGCAATTGATCAATAAGTGGAATAAAGCCGGGCTGGAGGTCAGTTTTGTTGAGCTGGCAAAAAATCCATCGGTCAATGGCTGGTGGAAATTGGTCTCTGAACGTTTAGCAGCTTAGGTGGTGGCATGATCAATTTTCATGAAAAACGGGTTTGGATCACCGGCGCAAATCGTGGCATCGGCGCTGAAGTGGCGCAACTGTTTTGGGAACTGGGCGCAGAAATTGTCGCCTTTGATCGCCAATTTGATGAGCAACAACGTCCGTATCGTACCGTTGAGCTTGATGTCACTCAGCAGTCAGATGTCGCCGATATCGTCAGGCAGGAATTAACTACCTCAGGAAAACTCGATGTCTTTGTGAACGTTGCTGGCATTCTGCATATGAACCCGTTGGAAACGATCTCCGAGCATGAGTGGCAACAGACCATCAATACTAATGTATCGGGCGCGTTGTGGTTATTTCAGCATGTGATCCCGTGGTTTAAGGCACAGCGTAATGGCGCTATTGTCACTGTCAGCTCAAATGCCAATCATGCTCCTCGCATGAACATGGGGTCATACAGTGCCTCGAAAGCCGCGCTGACCAACCTGACTATGACGGCAGGCATTGAGCTTGCGCCCTATGGGGTGCGCTGCAATGTGGTATCACCTGGGTCAACTGATACGCAGATGCAACGCCAGCTTTGGCAAGATGATCGCGGTGAACAGAACACGATCCAAGGCTTTCCGGCGCAGTTTAAACTGGGCATTCCGCTGGGAAAAATTGCACAACCGCGAGATATTGCTTACTGCGTCGCGTTTCTGGCTTCTGATTGGGCCAATCATGTCACGCTGCAAGATCTGGTGGTCGACGGCGGGGCGACGTTAGGCGCGTAATGTGTTTATATTGTCTCGTTTTATCCAATCAAAAATGATGAACTCCCTGTCTATTCAGGGAGTTCATTTTTCGACGGAACAGTATATCGATGCGTTATATCCGCAGCATCAGGTCATTATGCCGGAGTCGGTTCGCCAGGCTGCGACCAAACGGAAGGCGGAGTTTTTAGCCGGAAGGGTTGCTGCACAGGCAGCATGTTCCGCATATTATTCCCACTTATTATTGCCACAGATATTGTTACCACAGATCGGAATCGGCCCATTACGGGGACCATTGTGGCCAGCAGGCATCAATGGCAGCATTACCCATTGTCATTTACCGTCGGGCGAGGGGATCGCGCTCGCAGCTTGTGGGCCATGTAATAAACTGATCGGCATTGATGCGGAAGTCATTTTTTCGCCGCAACTTGCAGCTGAAACAGCAGAGCAGTTTGTCGATGAAACAGAACGAGCATTGATTCAATCAGCGCAAATAACTGTTGATTATCATGTTGCCATGACGGCAGTTTTCTCGGCCAAAGAGAGCTTCTTTAAAGCAGTAGCGCCAGTTTTGGGGTTTTATTTTGATTTTGATGCGATAAAGCTCATTAAGATTGAGGAACAACAGCTGTCTTTTGAAATTGTTGATTTCCTTTCTGAGCCTTTTCATGCCGGTATAGCTATCGATATTGATTTCATGGTTATCGACAATGCCTTTGTGATAACCAGCTTATGCATGAATAGGCCAGAGACAAATTAAGAGCAAAAAAAAAGCCCCCGACACATCGGAGGCTTTAAGTAGCATCAGTATTGATTATTCGATTTCGATCAATACATCGCCTGGATTCACCGATCGCCTTTGGCTACGTGAACGGCTTTCACGTTACCGGCGATTGGGGCCAGAATTTCACTTTCCATCTTCATCGCTTCTGTGACCAGTAGTGGTTGACCGGCTTTCACTTTGTCGCCCACATTGATTAGCACATCGACAATGTTACCCGGCATGGCGGTGCTGACATCGCCCGGTGCAGCCGCTTGCTTGCGCTTGTTGCTGGCACCTGAACCCACGTAAGCATTCAGCGGTTCAAAAACCACTTCTTCTGGCAAACCATCGATCGACATGTAGAAATGGCGTTTATTGTCGCTCTTAATACCGATACCGGTAATGTCGATATGATAGCTTTCGCCATGCACATCAATCACAAACTCGGTTGGCATGCCTTCTTTCGCGACTGGTTGTTCCGCAGCAGTACTAGGAATTGGTAACAAAGCTTCTGGTGTCAGTGTGCCTGCTTCGCGTTCAGTCAGGAATTTACGACCAATGTCCGGGAACATGGCGTAAGTCAGCACATCTTCTTCCGATTTTGCCAGCGCGCCAATTTCGGTACGCAATTTGTTCAGCTCTGGTTTT
>Ga0183099_1000969_pt1 | contig 17848 bp, 11 predicted proteins | sample Biomet1_FD_127788 | JGI IMG/M metagenome (GOLD analysis project Ga0183099, IMG submission 127788) | Microbial communities from bioreactor (seeded with anoxic lake sediment) at LBNL, California, USA - Biofuel metagenome 1 | ecosystem: Engineered > Bioreactor > Anaerobic > Unclassified ... | reverse complement strand
TGCAACCGGAAAAATAGTACATTACAGTCCGTTCAACGGTCAGGTGCTTCCCGGATATCTGTATACCGACTCCGGTTTCTGGGATACTTTCCGTTGCCTGTTCCCATTCCTTAATTTAATGTACCCGTCAGCCAACAAAGAAATTCAGGAAGGGCTTATCAATGCCTACAAAGAAAGCGGATTCTTCCCAGAGTGGGCCAGTCCCGGTCATCGTGGATGCATGGTGGGAAACAACTCTGCTTCCATATTGGTAGACGCTTATATGAAAGGCGTTAAGGTAGCCGACCTCGAAACCCTGTACAAAGGACTTATTCATGGAACAGAGAATGTTCACCCAACAGTTTCTTCAACCGGACGTCTGGGCTATGAGTATTACAATAAACTGGGCTATGTTCCTTACGATGTGAAAATCAAAGAGAATGCAGCACGTACACTTGAATATGCTTATGACGACTGGTGTATCTATAAACTGGCCAAAGAACTGAAACGTCCGAAGAAGGAGATCGACTTGTTTGCCAAACGCGCTATGAATTATAAAAACCTTTTCGACAAGGAAACCAAACTGATGCGTGGAAAGAATGCCGATGGTAAGTTTATGGCTCCTTTCTCTCCGCTGAAATGGGGTGATGCCTTCACCGAAGGAAACAGCTGGCATTACACCTGGTCGGTATTCCATGACCCACAAGGCCTGATTGATCTGATGGGTGGCAAGGATGTCTTTGTAAATATGCTCGATTCTGTATTTGCCGTACCCCCAGTGTTCGATGCAAGCTACTACGGACAGGTTATCCATGAAATCCGTGAGATGCAGATTATGAATATGGGTAATTACGCTCACGGCAATCAACCCATTCAGCACATGATCTACATGTACAACTATGCCGGTCAGCCATGGAAAGCACAATACTGGTTGCGTGAAGTGATGAACAGAATGTACACCTGTAACCCGGATGGTTATTGCGGTGACGAGGACAACGGACAAACCTCTGCCTGGTATGTTTTCTCTTCTTTGGGATTCTATCCCGTATGCCCTGGAACAGACGAATACGTGTTAGGTGCACCGTTATTCAAGAAAGCAACTGTTTATTTCGAAAACGGAAACAAACTTGTTATCAATGCTCCGGAAAATAGTGATAAGAACCGTTATATCGAAGCAATGAGACTCAACGGTAAAACCTATACAAAGAATTACCTGAAGCATGCCGATTTGATTAATGGTGGAGAGATCAACATTAAAATGAGTGAAACTCCCAATAAGCAACGCGGTATTCAGAAGGAAGATTTTCCTTATTCGTTTTCTGTCAATGAAAAGAAATAACCAATTTAATTAATTATATGAAAAAACTATTATTAACCGCATTTGTAGCCATGAGTCTGGGGCCTGTCCATGCTCAGCATGAATACAAAGCGTACGTTGTATCGAATGCCCATTTCGATTCCCAATGGAACTGGACAGTACAAACATCTATTGACGAGTATGTTTATAACACATTAGTCCAGAATCTTTGGCTGCTCGACAATTATCCCGATTATGTGTTTAATTTCGAAGGTGGAGTTAAATATCAGTGGATGAAGGAATACTACCCGCTTCAGTATGAAAAAATAAAGAAATATATTGCTCAGGGCCGATGGAATATTGCAGGAAGTAGCTGGGATGCTACCGACCCCAACATGCCTTCACCCGAATCGTTTTTCCGTAACATCCTGTTAGGACAGAACTTTTATAAGAATGAATTTGGCGTAAAATCAAAAGATATATTCCTTCCGGATTGTTTCGGATTTGGATATGCCCTTCCTACAATTGCCGCTCATGCCGGATTAATAGGATTCTCTACACAGAAACTGCAATGGAGACATAAACCATTTCATGGAGATGCAAAATACCCTTTCAATTTCGGTTTGTGGCAGGGAGTTGACGGCTCGCGCATCATGGCTGCACTGAATGCTATGAATTACACTTCAAGATGGCAGAATGAAGACATCAGCAACAACAAGGAGCTCATTGATTTAGCCAAGAGCAGTGTGAACAATACAGCATACAGATATTACGGAACCGGCGATATGGGAGGTTCACCAACCATCTCTTCAGTAGCTTCACTTGAAAAAGGTATCAAAGGCAATGGTCCTGTAAAGATAATCAGCTCACGCTCTTATCAGTTGTTCGAAGATTACCTTCCTTTCGATAAACATCCCGAACTGCCTGTCTATAAAGGAGAGTTGCTAATGGATGTTCATGGTACCGGATGCTACACATCACAAGCTGCGATGAAACGTTTTAACCGCCGTAATGAGGAGTTGGGCGATGCAGCCGAGAGATCATCTGTTATGGCAGACTTCCTGGGTGGTGTAGCATATCCGGCAGCTACGCTCGACGAATCGTGGAAACGATTTATCTGGCATCAGTTCCATGACGACTTAACAGGAACAAGTATCCCAAAAGCATATACTTTTTCATGGAATGACGAGCTAATTGCCCAAAGTCGTTTTGCCGATATAATAAAAACCGCTACAGGATCTGTTTCACAAGCTCTCGACACAAAAGTTAAAGGTACAGCGGTAGTGGTGTATAATTACTTATCGTCAGCACATAAAGATGTTGTTGCAGCAAACGTTCCCGTAGCAGGCAAACCATCAGGTGTAAGAGTGTACAACAACAAAGGTAAGGAAGTGCCGGCTCAGCTGGTATCTTATGCCAACGGTGTGGCCGCCATTATATTTGCAGCAGATGCAGCTCCGGTAAGCTACTCTGTTTACGATGTTCGTTTCGGTAAAGCAAATGCAGGTAAAAGCAGCTTGAAGGTTACAGCAAACACCCTCGAAAATAGCGTATATAAAATTACGCTGAATGCCGATGGAGATATCTCCTCTATTGTAGACAAACGAGTTAACCGCGAGTTGGTTAAAAACGGAGCTGCCATTCGTCTGGCCTTTTTCCCTTCAAATGAATCGTTCGAATGGCCGGCATGGGAAGTAATGAAGAAAGCAGTCGACGGAACACCTGTTTCAGTGAACGAAAACGTGCGTATTTCAGTAGAAGAAAACGGTCCGCTTTGTGCTATATTAAAGGTAGAAAGAAAGCATGCCAACTCTACCTTCGTGCAACACATCCGTTTAACAGAAGGAGCTGCTGACGATCGTATCGATATCATAAACGATGTTGACTGGGCATCACAGAATGCACTGCTCAAAGCTGAATTCCCACTCAACCTTTCCAATTCAAAAGCAACGTACGATTTAGGACTTGGCTCAGTTGAAAGAGGAAATAATACCGATATTGCTTATGAAGTATGTGCACAGCAATGGGCAGATTTAACCGATAAAGACGGAAGCTACGGTGTTTCTATTCTGAATAACTGCAAGTATGGCTGGGATAAACCAAACGATAACACCCTGCGTCTTACCCTGCTGCATACACCTAAAACAGACAAGTCATATACTTATCAAAATAAGCAGGACTTAGGTCATCATGTATTTACATATTCCATAGTTGGACACGTGGCATCTGCCGATCAAAAAGAAAAGACTGCATGGAAAGCAGATGCATTGAATAATCCTATGATTTCATTCATCTCACCTAAACATGCCGGAAAACTAGGCTCTGAGTTCTCATTCGTAAAAACAAGTACACCTCAGGTTGCAGTAAAAGCGTTGAAAAGATCGGAAGATGGTCAGTCGTATGTTGTTCGTTTATACGAACTAAACGGTCAGGCAGCCAACAATGTAGAGATTGAATTCCCAACTGCAATAGAGTCGGCTCAGGAACTTAATGGTATTGAAGAAGCCATTGGTGAAGTAACCATAAAAGGAAACAAACTAATATTCAGTACCACTGCCTACAAGCCTAAAACATTCGGTGTAAAACTGAAGAAAGGAGCTATAGAATTACCTCAGTCGCTCAATATTCCTGTTGCGCTTGATTACAATGATCAAGCCTTTACGCCCGATGCATTCCGCAATACAGGACGATTTGACAAGGAAGGAAATTCATATTCGGCAGACTTGATTGGAAAATCAGTAGTAAGTGATGGAATAGCCTTCAATATTGCAGCTGTTGATGTAAACAACGTGGTTAAGTGCAAAAAGAACATTGTCCGTTTGCCAGAGAATAATCAGTGCACCAAGCTCTATATACTCGCATCATCTGTTGATAAAGACCGTAAAGCAACCTTCAAGGTAGATGGAAAACAGTACACCTTCCAGGTGCCATATTATTCAGGATTCTACGGACAATGGGGACAAACAGGCTTCAGCGAAGGATATGTAAAAGATGCTTCCCTGGCTTATGTAGGTTCTCACCGTCATACCCGTAAAGGAAACGAAGCCTATACATTTACCTATATGTTTAAGTTCTGCATTTCCTTACCCGAAGGAGCCAAAGAACTGGAACTTCCTGATGATGAAAACATAGCAGTCTTTGCTGCAACTCTTTCCAATAATAGTAATGACGATGTTAAGCCTGCATGCGAAATGAGAGCTTTACCTCTTCAAAAATAACAGAAACAGTATAACAGATACCAAGATAACATAATGAAGAAAATAGTAATAATTCTCGGCGTAATGTTTATTACGCTGGGAGGATGTTTGGCCGGTAATATTTATCAGTCCCTGATGAAGAATGAATTAAGAGCTCCGGCATACCCTTTGGTAACGGTAGACCCTTATACATCGGGATGGTCGTTTTCAGACAACCTGTATGATGAGACAATAAAGCACTGGACCGGTAAGAAACAACAGCTTATAGGAGTGATTACCGTTGATAACAAAGCGTACCGTTTTATGGGAGAGGAGCAAGTTCCTATGAAACCAGTTGTTCCAATGGCTGCCTATAAACCCTGGGATGCTGCCTATACCTTCGAAACTCCGGCAAACGACTGGATGAAAAGTAACTTTAACGACGCAGCCTGGAAAAAAGGCAAAGGCTCGTTCGGTTCCGAAGGTCATTTAAAGTTCCAAACCTCCTGGACAACTCCGGACATCTGGGTGCGCAGAGAATTTGTCTTAACGCAAGCTTCTCTAAGCAAAGAACTTATTCTGGAGTATTCTCACGATGACAATCTGGAGCTATACATCAATGGCACCAAGGTTATCGACACAGGTAATGCCTGTCAAAGCAATGCCATCCTTAAGTTATCGCCTCAGTTCAAGTCAGCCTTAAAAGCCGGAAAGAATATTATTGCTGCCCATTGCAAGAATACAGGCGGAGAAGCTTTTCTAGACTTTGGTATTCTCGAAAAAAGAACAGATGCACAATGCTTCCCTAGAACAGCCAAACAGATTTCGGCCAATGTAATGCCAACACAAACATTCTATAAGTTCCAGTGCGGAGGCGTTCAGCTCGATCTTGTCTTTACAGCTCCTTTGCTAATGGATAACCTCGACCTCATGTCTCGTCCGATTAATTATATCTCTTACCAGGTAAAGTCTATCGATAAAGCAAAGCATAATGTGGCCATTTACTTTGATGCCTCTCCGGAGTGGGCACAGGATAACGTTTACCAGCCTGTACAATCAAAAATGCAGCAGATAGATAATATGTACTTACTCAGTTCCGGAACAAAGGAACAAAAGGTGTTGGGTAAAAAAGGAGACGATGTGCATATTGACTGGGGATATTTATACCTTGCCGCTAAGAAGAACAGCAACGTTACCGCTTCTGTAGGTGTTTCCGGCAAAGTAAAGCGCAGCTTCATAACCAATGCAAAACTTGATAATAAGTGCGATGCTTCACTGTCTGGCGATCTTGCAGATAAAATGGAAGCTCTGGCTATTTCAGATAACCTTCGCCTTGTCGATAGTAAAGGTGCCAGTGGTTACCTAATGCTTGCCTATGATGATCTTTACTCCATTCAGTACTTTAATGATAATCTGCGTCCATACTGGAACCGTAATGGAAACAAGACAATTGTGGACGAGTTGCAACTCGCAGCAAAGGAGTACGATTCCGTAATGGCCAAATGTGCAGCATTCGATGAAAAACTGATGAAAGATGCAACCGCAGCAGGAGGTAAGAAATATGCCGAACTGTGTGCTCTTGCTTACCGACAGGCAATCTCGGCTCACAAACTGGTGGAAAGTAATAACGGTGACCTGCTGTTCCTGTCAAAAGAGAATTTTAGTAATGGTTCAATAGGAACGGTAGATGTCTCTTATCCGTCGGTTCCGCTGTTCCTTGTTTACAACACAGCCCTGGCAAAAGGATTGATGAATCATATCTTCTATTACAGCGAAAGCGGAAAATGGACCAAACCTTTTGCAGCACATGACATTGGCACCTATCCTTTAGGAAACGGACAGACTTATGGCGGCGATATGCCGGTAGAGGAATCGGGCAATATGCTTATAATGTGTGCAGCAACATGTTTAATTGATGGTAACCCCGATTATGCAATTAAGCATTGGAAAGTACTCACCACCTGGACCGATTATCTGGTAGAATACGGATTAGACCCAGCCAATCAGTTATGTACCGACGACTTTGCAGGACACTTTGCTCACAACGTAAACCTGTCAGTAAAAGCCATTATGGGTATTGCCGGCTATGCAAAGATGGCCGAGATGCAGGGCAAAACCGATGTAGCACAAAAGTATATGCAGATTGCCAGAAAGATGGCAACACAATGCGAAAAGATGGCCGATGACGGAGATCATTACAGACTCACCTTTGATAAACCGGGAACCTGGAGTCAGAAGTACAATATGATTTGGGATAAATTATTTGGAACCCAACTGTTCAGTCAGGCAGTTTACGATAAAGAACTCTCATTCTATCTCACAAAGCAGAATAAGTATGGCCTTCCATTGGATAACAGAGAGAAGTATACCAAGTCCGACTGGATTATCTGGACAGCATCCCTTGCCGACAATAAGGATATAACAAATAAACTAATAACACCGGTATGGAATTACGCAAACGAAACACCCACCAGAGTTCCTTTAAGTGACTGGCACCAAACAGACAGCGGTCGCCAGAGAGGTTTCCAGGCACGTTCGGTAGTTGGCGGATACTATATGCTTCTGTTAAAAGATAAGATGCTAGGAAAATAAGCCCCCCTTATATTTTTTGGTTAGGCACGTAGATCAGTATGCCTTTTTCGTATTCCGGAGTTCATTGTAACCTTGAAATACGAAAATGGGCATACTTTTTTTTGTTTTTTCGCATCTTCATAAACTTACTTTCATTAAATATTGTTTTAAATAAGTAATAATGAAACTTATTGATATACAATGAAAAAGAATTTATCATTTTTCCTTTTAATCGTTTTCGGCCTTTTGATTCTCATCTACTCAAAAGGTTGCAGCAATGCTGCTACTATCCCCTTAAAAAGAAAAATGAAACTGGAAGATTCAATAAGAACTTATAATTACGACACAATAAAGTTTGCCCGCTCCAGTTCCCAAAACTCTATTCCCATTGTAAAACTGTATTTAGGATTTTACGGCAAAAAATATTTCATTATCGACACCGGCGCCACCGTTTCAATTATCGATTCGGGATGGATTAAAGATCATCAGGACTTGATAGAGTATATACGCAAAACCGATTTCATGAGATTGCAATCCTTCTCGGAAAAAACCAGCAGTGATATATCCTACATCATGGGGCTACCAATAAATGGGGCTATGCACGAGTTTGTGATGCTCGATATTCATTCCTTAAGAGAAAACTGCCGGCTTTCCGGTTATGACATCATAGGAATCCTCGGGTCCGATTTTCTGTCTAAAAACAAGTATATAATAGACTATCATAGAAGATGCCTTTACCGGTCTACTACTTCGTTAAATAACTAACAGAGCCTTCCTGCCTTATAAGTTTACAGCCACCATATTCTCCGGTAAAGAAAGATGTGTTTGGCTAAAAAAAAGTGTGGCTACGCTTCTCTTTGCAGAGATACGTAGCCACATACCCAATTAATTTATAACAAACTTACTATTGCTATTTTATAGCTATAATAACGCGTCGACATGCCTTGTCGGCAGTCATACCTTTCTCACCAATAGCATTTTCTTCGCTGATCTGGTTCATTTGAACACCAGCCTTCAACAAAGCCTCACGCACGATCTTAATACGACCTTCAGAGAGATGCATGTTATATGATGCTGCACCAATGGTGTTTGCCGATCCGGTCATGATAACCATTGTTTCTCCGCTTGTTTTCAGACGTTCAGCCATCTCTTTGATAGACTGCTGACTCTGAAGATCAAGAGCTACAGAATTATTATCAAAGTAAATTATAGTACCCTGTACTTCAGGCTTCTTAATTTCTACAGGAGCACAAACCTTTTTGCTGTTTTCAGCTTCAAGATTGCTAATAGTTTCCTTCTGTTTAGCAGACTCTGTAGTACACTGTTCCAGTGAACTCTGACTAGCATAGAGCTGAGCTAGAGTTTCATGGTAACGTTGTTTGTAAGACTTCATGCCTTTACTCTTGCCTATAAAGTTGTATCGAATAACTACACCAGCGCTCCATATACCCTTAGGCGTACCAATCTTATCCTGAGGCATACATTTGTATTGACCTTGAACTCCAAGCGTAAGCTTTGGATGAACATCATACTCTGCAGAGAGAGTAAGCGGAATGTAGAGAGCGTTTGAAGTGCCATTTATCTGTTTAGATGATAAATAAGTGTGGTTATAGATGTTGAAATACTCACCCCCTTGGGCAATACATTCCTCAGATACGGCCCAAGTGCTGGAGTTTCTGTCCCATCCGTGGATATAACCGATACCTGTACCTGCCCAAACATTTAATTTCTGAAGCTTACGGTTATGCCAAATATCCATAATGTTAAAATCAACATTAAGGTCGGCACCCAGCATATGGTTCATATTACGGTTCTGCAGTCTCACAGAAGTAGTATTAAGCACACCTGTTCTTTCTTCTATAGTATAATTTTTGTTCGAAGTCTCCGTTACTGTGCCCTTGTCAGCAGACTTCAGGTAGATGTAGTTTAGGTTCATGCCTACACGCCACCACGGTTTGATGTTGTAGTTGACACCAAGACTTGTCTGAGGAGCGATGTACGACTTACCGTCATACTGCACTCCACGCATGTCGTGGCATCCACCCACTCCACCCTGCACATACACTGACCAGGTTTTTGTCCTTACTGTGTCATTGTAGGTTGCTGTTTGAGCCTGGAGTGAGGTTGCCGCCGCAAAAGCAGCAACCACTGTGATTAAATTTTTTACCTTCATGCTTATAACCTTATTCAATTAGTATCTAGTATAAACTTTAGCAGTAGGATTTGGGCTATAATAACCGTTGCTGTAGTTAACAAAAGTCACATCGAAACTACTTACTCCGCTACCATTGTAAAGAACTCTGTCAGCGCCTGCTGCATCAGTTACCTTAACACAATAGATAATAGGAAACGCACAACCACTAGATATTGTTAATCTATAAGTTGAATACATGTAAACACGTGTCAGAGTGCACAATGTTACACCATCCTGAGTAGTGTATCCTGATAGTTCAACTGTTTCACTAGAATCACTAACCTTTGTCCATACAGAGTGCTCGTGAATTTGGCTTTCATCGAAATTATTAGTGTAAGAGCAATACTGAGTTGGAGTTGGTGTTGGTGTGCCATGAGACTGCATCTGATTAGTCAGGTAGTTCATTATTTCACTATCAGACTTTGCAGCCTTCCATAATTCCGGTGTTACATTGATTGAAGTGTATTTACCAGCATAGTCGGCAGTACCATTGAATGTAAGACCATCAGAGTAACTGATAAGCTTTTGAAGGACTATGTTTTGAGCTGTTAGCGCATTAACAGTAGCCTGGTCACCATCACTGATAGCTTTCGCAATTTGTGCAGCGTTAAGTGCAATAGCATCTTTCACAGTTGTTGTTTGATTGGTGATAGCAGCAGCAATACCTGCATATTGAGTACTGATTACCTGTGAATTCTTGTCAATAGCAGTAACGACTACATTTCCCTGGTTATCAATAGCAGTAACGATTTTGCCACCCTGTTTTTCTACCTCAGCACGGAGTGCCTCAAGGCTATTAGCCATTTGAGCAGATAGATTAACGATTGCAGTATTATTTTTATCTACATTTTCAGCTACCTTGTCAATTGATATTTTCAAAGTGTTTGTTTGAGTGTTGATAGAACCCGATACTGCAGTGAAACCATTAAGAATGTTGGTATTGATAGTTCCAAGTTTTGAATCCACGTTTGTAAATCCTGTCTTGATCTCACCAGTCTGAGCATCAATAGAAAGCTTAACGTTAGCAAAGCCATTCGTCATTGTTGCGTTAAGAGCGTTGAGCTTTTCAGCGAGAGTAGCAGTCTGGTTGTTAAGAGTTTCCTTCAATGTCTCTATAAGTTTAGAGTAATCATTTACGTAAGTTCTATCACCAAAATCAACACTAGGTTCGAATGTTTCCGAGCATGATGTAATACTCAGAAGTGCCACAAAGGCCATGGGAACGAAAATTTTTTTCATAAAATTAAATTGTAATTATAAAATGTTTATAATGAGAAAATGTTTTATAGTTAGTATTCTTTTAATCCTATGAAACCTAAATAATCTTCCTTTTTGGCATTAAAAGCAGTTTCCTCTCATTCTTGAGAGGAATTGTAACAATGCGAATCCATTAAGTAAATATATATAGTTAGGATGAAAAAGTATATGTGTTAACTTTCTGAGTGCAAATTTAAAAAAATTAAATTAAATTAAACTTCTTAATTAACAATGTTAAATTGTTTTTTAGTTTTTTTGTGTAAAATGAGTTTTTGAATATAAAAAGCTATTAGACTGGTAATTGATTTATGATTTAAGAGAAATCTATGTGTTTTTTTTGTTTAAATTGTAAGAAGTATTTTTTTTAGATCTAGCCAATATTAATGTTTCTTTTAATGTATATTCGTTATTTGGGCTATTTTATGTTTTATGAATAAAACGCCTGTTGTTTATTTTATTTTCTTTCTGGTTGCAGTTGCTTCTTTTGTATTACGAAGATTTATTTTGGTAGTTCTGAGGATAAAATGCAACTCTCTGAAAGATTGTACAAATATTAATGTTTGGTTAAAAAGTGTCAAAAAAGTTAAAGGGGTAGACGTGCTTTAACAATCTTAACAGTTGTTTTTATATAGTGAGGACTTCAATTTTGTTTAGCGTACAGAATAAAAACAGTGTTTTTTTGTTTTACGCACAAAACTAAAATTGAGAAAGTGGTTTTTTGAGGATTATTTATCCCCTTTATAGGAATGCAAACAGAGCCTCTCTTCAATGTAAGAAGAAAAGCTCTGCCTTAGTTTTATTCCCAAACTTCGTCGGCTGTCGAAAAAGGGACATTCCTTTAGCTGAGCGTTCAGCGTAATCATCTCCTGATACATCTGTTTCACTTTCTCGGAAAGCTCGAAGTAATCCTTCTCAAAGCGGGTTACCTGCTCCATCAGGTAGTCGAACTGACTCTTTACCAGCTCGGTGAAATCCTGCACCTGCTTGGCATCCTTCTTTTTTAGAAAAGGAAGTACCATTTGCAGAATGTTTATTATGCCATCTATAATTTTCATGTTTCTCGTTTTTACTGATTAATAATTTGAAGTTGGAGAGGCTCTCTCTTGCGAGAGACACCTCTCCGGTTTTCCTTTTCACTGCACTTGCTCCAAGTCACGCTTTTGAAGAGTCCCGGGTTTTGCCGGATGTTCTTTATCAATGCGGACTTAACGAGCACCATTGCTACTGCTAGCCCACTTCGTTACCGCCGTTGGTAACCTTTACCGGAAGCTTAGGCACCTGCGCATAAGCAAGTGTTTTTTGCATATTGATAAGCAACTTACCAGGGCGGAAGGTGATGTGAGTTCCGTGAATCATGGTTGATGCAAATTCGTCCGCAGTTTCGGCACCGTTACTTCTTACCCCAATCTGGAAACTACCGAAGTTGCCTAAGCGAACAATTCTACCCTCGGACAATCCTTTTTTCATCGAATCCAGAACGGCTTCTACAACCCCTGCCACGTCTGCACGGGTTACGGTACATCGTCCGTTTACCTCTTCGCAAAGCGAATCAAAATCCATTTCACCATACGCCTGTGCATGTGCGTAATACTTTCCCGGTAGCGAAGCTTTTGACGGGTTCTTTCTCATAACTACTGAATACTTTACACTCATTTTCTTTACATTTTTAGTTGATTAATACTGTGGTAAAGAGCTCTTATCCTTTCTTGTTAACACTACAAAGATAGGGCATGGCGGAGCAGTGGAAACAGTAGAGTGTGTTAGGCGTAATTGGTGCTAATTAGTTACAATTAACGGCTGTTTTATTGCTGTAAAAACTTGATTAAAAGGCCAGAAATTAGTATATTTACAGGAAGAAAAACAAGAAAAGCTATGATAAAACAGCAGAAGAATTTAAAATCCGGGCATATACCAAGGTAGAACTGGCTTGCCTTTACAATCCGTATATGACTATTCCCGGAGCCTTGCGCACACTTGCCCGGTGGATAGCCGGCAACAGTCAGTTAACAGCCGAACTTTCCGTTTTGGAATATAACCATCGTAATAGGATTTATACGCCACGCCAGGTAAAAGCAATTGTAGATTATTTGGGTGAGCCTTAGAAAGAGTGATCCCAGGAATTTATTTTAGGTAAGCCTCGCCAGGAAAGGCTATTGTAGATTATCTGGATGAGCCTTAAAAACTTATCTCACGGTGATATTACTTTGTTTTATTTGTGTTTGCATATATATACACAAGCTGAAGAAAAAAAGTATTATATATTATTGCAGTTAATAATTGGTGGTAATGTGGGATTGTTGTAAATAAATAGGGTATTTATAATACCTTTAATGGTGTTTTGTTTCGTTTGTTTTGCAAATGTATCTATTTATTTTTTATTTGCAAAAAAATCACAAATTAATTTATAAATTATATTACAATTATTTCGCTTGCTTCATCAACCACTCCATTGGTGGTACATAATCGGAAATCTTCGTCATACTCTTGTTGTGCGAGAAGTATACATTGCCCATTTCGCCGTTTCGGTGCTTTGCAATGTTTAGCACACCAAATCCCTCAGTGGGGTAGCCGCTATCTTTGTCGGTTGTAACTTTATATAAAGCCGGCCTATGGAGCAACAGCACAATATCCGCATCCTGCTCTATAGCGCTAATAATCTGATGCTTGTCATCGTAAAACACTTTCGGGCGAAGGCGCTGACAGGTGATAGACATTGCTTTGGTTTCCAGCGGCAAAGCACCAAGAGTGGCTTCCTTATAATCCAGCGCAAAAGGTATGTTTATATTTTTGTTCATCATTAATTTTAGTTATTAGGTTCGTAGATAATATCACTTGTTTTTAACGATGGCAAAAGTACGTTATCGGCATATAAGCTCCAAAAAAACGTGTGAAATGGTGTGTAAATATGGGGAATTATGTGAAATGATGTTTTTGGGTGGTAAAGCCCAATAAGACAAAGAATATATTTGAATTTATGCAACTAAAAAACGGGACAAAAATGGGCCCCAATTTTTTCTTTGTAACTGTTTGGTTTTGAATAGATTGTGATGTAAGTAAAAATTATCGGGGCCAAGGAAGTGTTACAGAATAAATAATATGAAATATTAGTTTATATTAAAATATAAACCGGTTAATTATTCTTTTTTCGAATAAAATAACCGGTTTATCCAGACTGATAAAAGCTAACAATTAGAGTAATTCTAAAGATCTTGTGAGTGTTTCCGTTTAAAAGCTTCCGGAGTCCCAAGGGTATTTATAATTATTCTAATGAATATCTTGTTTAATTGAACGTTAAATGGGTTTATTATTGAGGATATATATTAGTATTCCCTTTAAAAATCCCATTCGTAATTTTGGGGTTTTACCACAGTTTTGGTGAATAGTGTAATATTTATTGGTGAATGGTGTGATGTTTATTGACCAATGGATTAAAATTATTGGTAAATGGATTTTTTTTATTGGGATTTGGATTATAGGGTCAACCACTTAAATGGACATTTTAAATAAATAACTACTCATTAAATTGCAATCAATTAAATATATTTTTATCTTTGTATATACGAATAAACCTTAGTAAAATGGCTTAAAAAGCCTTTTTTAGCTAACACACACAAAATAATAATGGCAACACTATCATATAAATAAATTGAAGAAAAACTCAAAGTATATAAAGAATAATCCGTTACAGCACAGTAAGCAGGTTATGTTTTACTGGAAGCTTTTGGTATGACTAAAACAAGTGTAGAGCGGGTACGGACTGGAAAGATGAACCTAGCACACTATGATGGCATTTTAGTGAAGAAAAAACTAGCTTTCCAGGCTGCCCCCTACAGAATTGTGGAAAGTTACTATAGCAAAAATATCTATCAGTGATGAAAGCTATTAGAGTATTTAAACTTTATGAGACTATGACAAACAAAAGTAAATAAGATATGGCACTATTTTCAGAAAGGAATGGTTATACAAAACCATCAGACGTTATTATCAGGGAAAGAATGACACCTGAAATTGAAAATGCAATTTGTAGTTGTTATGATGATTTAAATTCATTTTATGGCATCGGGGTTGATGACTATACTTTTTTGGAACAACATTTATGGCGATATTTCTTAGGAAGAAGAGTAAGTGACTTTTGGAATTCTGGAAGTCACTATATTGTTGCTAGTCTATTTGTATTAGATAAAAACAATCCTTGGTATAGAAAACTTGATATGATAGAAGAAAGTCTAAATTATTTTATTATAAAAAGACACGAAAATTGGGCTAAGTTGCTTTCTGATAAGCTTAATAAGGAATTTACTCGTCTCTGTTTTGCCTACAGAATTATAGATAATAAGATAGTAGAAGTTACATCTGAAGAAGAAATTGTAGCTATAGAAACAGCATTGAAATGTGGAAATAGTATAACAATACATTTAAATAATGCATTAGGATTACTTGCAATAAAACCAGAAGGAGATTATCGCAATTCAATTAAAGAATCAATATCTGCAGTGGAAGCATTTACACGTGAGATTACGGGAGAAAAAGTATTGAATCTTGGTAAACTAGAAGAAGCATGGATAACACTTCCTTCAACTCTTAGGAATGCTTTTAATAATCTGTATGGTTACACAAACGATAAAACAACAGGCATTCGCCATGCTTTAATGGATGATACTAATGCTCCAAGTGCAGAAGAAGCAATCTTTATGTTGGTTTCTTGCAGTGCATTTATTAATTATCTCACAAAGAAGAAAAGAAATTAATGCTAAAGAAAGTGTTAGTTAGAAGAATATAACGCTTTAATTTAAACTGGTGACTATGATAGTGACTAATATAAATGATGCTATAAAAAAAGAATTTACCATTAAGCGACAAATTATATAATGACAAACGAAGAAGTAAGAATATTGCTGAATGATCTGGAAAGCGATAGAATAGAAAGGACTGTGTCTACAACAAATACTGATAAGTTTTGTCAGGCAGTATGTGCTTTTGCTAATGATCTTCCGGGAAGTAAACAATCTGGTTTCTTAATTATTGGAGCTAATGATGATGGCTCTTTGTTCGGGCTAAAAGTTACAGATGAATTGATGTGAAATATAGCTGGAATTCGTGCTGATGGAAATGTGTTGCCTCAGCCAGCAATAACTGTTACAAAATTTGCATTTGAAGAAGGAGAATTACTTGTCGCAGAAATACAACCTTCAGACTTTACACCAATACGTTATAAAGGTAGAATTTGGATTAGGGTGTGGCCACGAAAGGCTATTGCAAATGAAGCTGAAGAAAGAATACTAATAGAAAAGAGAGTTTCTAATATAAATTCCTTTGATGCTTTACCATGTTTTGGTGCTGTGTTAGATGATTTGAATACTGAGCTTTTTAAATCTTTGTATCTTCCGAAAGCTATAGATGCTGATGTCTTGGCAGAGGATAAAAGAGACGTAAAAGCCCAACTGGAATCTCTTGGTTTCTTTGAGAGCAGATACAACAGTCCTACTAATGCTGGAATATTAATGTTTGGAAAAAGACCGGAACGTTTTCTTCCGGGAGCTTATACCCAGTATGTGGAATTCAATGGTACTGATGCTGCTGCTGATATTCTGAAAGAATATAAATTTGCAGGTAATCTTTGTGAGATATTATCAAAGCTAGATCAGTTTATAGACACAAGTGTTGTTAATCGTCGTCCGGTTCCGGTGAGTGCATTAAGAGAGCAAATAGTTTTTAATTATCCTTATTGGGCAACTCGTGAATTGTTGATGAATGCTATTATGCATCGTGATTATCAAACAAATGCACCTGTTAAGTTCTATAAATATGTGGATCACATAGAGATTGCAAATCCAGGCAACCTTTATGGTAAGGCTCGCCCGGAAAATTTTCCTGATGTGAATGATTATCGTAATCCTATCATTGCAGAGGCTATGAAGGTATTAGGGTATGTGAATCGTTTTAATCGGGGAATAATTCGGGTTCAAAAAGAGTTGGAAGAAAACGGAAATGGTAAAGCTATATTTAATTTAAATTTGTTGACTGCCTTTAGTGTTACAGAATCTGTTTCGACTTTGGCAGAAGAAATTCAGTTTAAAGAAACTAATAAACCAAAAAGTAACCGTGATAGTAACTATGATGGTAACCATGATAATGACTATGATAATGACCATGATGTAAACTATCAATATAAGATTCTTGAATTTTGTATTGTTCCAAAAAGTAGAAAGGATATCATGAATTTATTGGGATTAAGTTCGCATACTAAAAATTATGATAAATATATAGCTCCGTTGCTTAATATAAATTTTCTAACAATGACTTTGCCGGATAAGCCTAAAAGTAAGAATCAAAAATATGTAATAACGGATAGAGGCATAGAATTTTGTAATTTATCGAAAGAATATATTCATAACTATAAGATGAAATATGATAATGTTTATAAGTCGGAATATCTTAGAGATGAACTTTTACAAAAGTTTAATGAATGGGGCATGAAGAAGATTATTGATGAAGTAGGACAATTTTCAGGGGTTGGAAAAGAGTTGTATTATAAGCATATAGGTGAAAATAGATATCTTATTTTTAGTTTTTTTATTAATCGCCCGGATTTACATACTTATATTTTCGATCCTTGGATTGCTTCATATAATAATGAGAGTGAAATTGGGAAAAAGAAATATATCTATAAAGAAGAGAATTTTGCTAATCCGAATTTTATCATGGAAAGAGACTATCATTACATAAAAGAGTTTGTTGAGTAATAAATCTTTGTTCATCTTGTTTTTAGTATCGTAATAATTCAGATTTAAGAAATGAAAGACGATTTTATACAAATAATATTTGAAATGCTAGATATGTTTAAAGGGCTAGATCTGTAGAGAAGAAAAGATGGATTTTGTTCAGGAAGAGAATCTTCAAAGATCGTTCTTCTATAATTCGAACCCTAAACATGAACCGCTGATGAAAGCTATAGATAAATTGAACACTAAAATATGGTTCTCAGAAAATACATCTGGCTGCTCAGGATACTAAAGTGTGGAAGATGAAGCAGGAAAAGCTTTCCAAGGGGTTTACTACTGATATCAATGATATTCTGGACGTGAAGATATAATATGAATAGGATATCATAAATATTCTCTTCGCGCGCGCATATATATATTATGTATATGTACAAGTAAACTTTCCTAAGAGCTTTCTCTAAGACTGAAAAAATATGTTCTGTAACACGATTGCAAATCAGCGAGTTAACTATTATCTACAAAAAAAGTTATAAAAAAGAGTTAGATATATTTGGATTGGTAGGAGTAAAGTTCTACTTTTGCACCCGCTTTGCAAGAGAGACAAAGCTTACGCAGTTGACATAATGTAAGATAACCGGTGCATTCATCGAGT